>Ga0213821_1001193_pt1 | contig 12653 bp, 10 predicted proteins | sample MC6MC0909MG_FD_179894 | JGI IMG/M metagenome (GOLD analysis project Ga0213821, IMG submission 179894) | Enriched soil aggregate microbial communities from Iowa State University, Ames, United States - MC6-MC0909-MG | ecosystem: Environmental > Terrestrial > Soil > Unclassified | place: USA: Iowa...
CAGCACCTGATGGGTTTTCAGGTCGGCCTCATGGGCCGCGAGAATCTCCGGTAGCGAGTTGCGCAGGTACTCGACCCACGTCTTGATCTTGGCATCCAGGTACTGCCGCGACGGGTAGATGGCGTACAGGTTCAGCTCCTGCAGGCGGTACTCGGGCAGCACCCGCACCAGGCTGCCATCACGCAGGCCATCGATGGCCGAATAGATCGGCAGCACGCCTACGCCCATGCCGCTGCGGATCGCAGTCTTCATGGCATCGGCGGTATTGACCATGAACGGCGAGCTGGTGATGTTGACCATCTCCTGACCTTCCGGCCCGTCGAACAGCCATTTTTCCAGCGGTATCACCGGGCTGACCATGCGCAGGCAGGCGTGCTTGAGCAGGTCGGCGGGCTTTTGCGCACTGCCGTGGCGGGCGATGTAGTCGGGCGAGGCGCAGACGATGCTGTAGGTGATGCCCAGGCGCTGCGACACGAACCCCGAGTCGGGCAGTTCGGTGGCCAGCACGATGGACACGTCATAGCCCTCGTCAAGCAGGTCGGGCACGCGGTTGGCCATGGTCAGGTCGAAGGTGACGTCCGGGTGCGATTCGCGGTAGCGGGCAATGGCATCGACCACGAAGTGCTGGCCCACCCCGGTCATCGAGTGCACCTTCAGCTGCCCGGCCGGGCGGGCATGGGCATCGCTGGCTTCGGCTTCGGCTTCTTCCACATAGGTAAGAATCTGTTCGCAGCGCATCAGGTAGCGCTTGCCGGCCTCGGTCAGCGCAATGCGGCGGGTGGTACGGTTGAGCAGCCTTGTTTGCAGATGGGCTTCCAGGTTGGAGACCGCCCGCGACACGTTCGCGGTGGTCGTATCCAGTTGCGCGGCAGCAGCGGTAAAGCTGCCAAGCTGGGCTACGCAACTGAAAGCACGCATGTTTTGCAGGGTGTCCATGGGTCACTCTCGATGTAGAGGACAAAATTGTGTCACGAAGTAACGCAGAAAAGCTGAAAAGTTGCCTTCGACCAAAGGCGGATTATCGCTGTTTTGGTAACAAAGATTCGCAGGAATCTGCGCTTATCGCCAGTGCTGCCGCCCCCTAGAATTGCCCAGCCCCCTTCACCTCTTCCTCGGGAAATCGCAGCTGTGCCGCGTCGCATCATCAGAACGCTCAATGCGTTCAGTGCCTGTGCCCTTGCCCTCACCTTGAGTGGCTGTATCGGAACCTGGGGCATCGCCCCGCAAAGCAAGACGCTGCAAGCCCATACCTTGACCACCGACGCGGCCATACGCGAAGCCGCGACCGACGCCCATTGGCCCGACCAGCAGTGGTGGCACGCCTATGGCGACCCGCAGCTGGATCGCTGGCTCAACCTGGCCGTGGCCGGCAGCCCGAGCCTGGCCATGGCCGCAGCGCGGGTACGTGAGGCCAAGGCCATGGCCGGCGTGGTCGAGTCGGCCGAAAAGCTCCAGGCCAACGGCCAGGCCACCCTCAAGCGCCACAACTGGCCTGAGGACCAGTTCTACGGCCCGGGCGCGCTGTCGGGCGCCAACACCTGGGACAACAACGCCGCCATCGGCTTCAGCTACGCCCTCGACCTCTGGGGCCGCGAACGCAATGCCAGCGAGCAGGCCGTCGACCAGGCACACATGAGCGTGGCCGAAGCCCGCCAGGCGCAGCTGGAGCTGCAGAACAACGTGGTGCGCGCCTATATCCAGCTGAGCCTGCATTTTGCCCAGCGCGATATCGTCAAGGCCGAACTGGAGCAGCAGGAGCAGATCCTGGCCCTGGCCAAACGCCGCCTGGATGCCGGCATCGGTACCCATTTCGAAGTCAGCCAGGCCGAAGCGCCGCTGCCGGAAACCCACCGCCAGCTCGACAGCCTGAACGAAGAAATTGCCCTGACCCGCAACCAACTGGCCGCACTGGCCGGCAAGGGCCCGGGGGAGGGCGCGCAATTGCAGCGCCCGGCCCTGGCCTTGGCCGCGCCGTTGAAACTGCCATCGAACCTGCCTGCCGAACTGGTCGGCCAGCGTCCCGACGTGGTCGCCAGCCGCTGGCAGGTGGCCGCCCAGGCGCGAGGTATCGACGTCGCCCACGCCGGCTTTTTCCCCAACGTCGACCTGGTTGGCAGCCTCGGCTTCATGGCCACCGGCGGTGGCCCGCTGGAATTCTTGACCGGGCGCAAGTTCAACTACAACGTCGGGCCGGCCATCAGCTTGCCGATCTTCGACGGTGGCCGCCTGCGCTCGGAGCTGGGTGTGGCCTCGGCGGGGTATGACGTGGCTGTGGCCCGTTACAACCAGACCGTGGTGGGGGCACTGAAGAACATCTCCGACCAGTTGATCCGCCGCGAGTCGATGAAAGAACAGTCGCACTTCGCTGCCGAGTCGGTTGCCGCCGCGCAGAAAACCTATGACATCGCCATGGTCGCCTTCCAGCGCGGCCTTACCGACTACCTGAACGTGCTCAACGCGCAGACCTTGCTGTTCCGCCAGCAACAAGTGCAGCAGCAGGTGCAGGCCGCCCGCCTGATCGCCCATGCCGAGCTGGTCACCGCCCTGGGTGGTGGCCTGCAGGCCGGTCAGGATGCGCCGAAAGAGGAACGCCAGGCCGCGCCGAAAACCCCGGCCACCTTGGCCATTTTCGACAAGAAGCCGGATAACGCCGAATGAGCACTTCCAGTTTGCCAGTGCGCTGGCTGCAAAGCCTGGAGTGGCGCCGGGGCTTCTTTGCCTGGGCACGCACCGACGGCGTGACCTGGGTGTACATCTTCAAGGTGCTGGTCGCCGCGTTCATCACCCTGTGGCTGGCCATGCGCCTGGAGCTGCCGCAACCGCGCACAGCCATGATCACCGTGTTCATCGTCATGCAGCCGCAAAGCGGGCATGTGTTCGCCAAGAGCTTCTACCGGGTGCTCGGCACCCTGGCCGGCTCGGCGATGATGGTGGCGCTGATCGCCATCTTCCCGCAGAACACCGAGCTGTTCCTGCCCAGCCTGGCCTTGTGGGTGGGGCTGTGTTCGGCCGGCGCCATGCGCTACCGCACTTTCCGCGCATATGGCTTCGTGCTCGCCGGTTATACCGCTGCGATGATCGGCCTGCCGGTGCTGCAGCACCCCGACCAGGCCTTCATGGCCGCGGTATGGCGGGTGCTGGAAATTGCCCTGGGGATTCTGGTGTCGACCTTCGTCAGTGCCGCAATCCTGCCGCAGTCGGCCAGTGCCGCCATGCGCAACGCTTTGTACCAGCGCTTTGGCGTGTTCGCCGGGGTGGTGGTCGAGGCCCTGCGTGGCGATAGCCAGAAGGACCGTTTCGAGAGCAGCAACGTGCGCTTCGTTGCCGAGGCCGTGGGCCTTGAGAGCCTGCGCAACGTCACCGCCTTCGAAGACCCGCACATGCGTCGCCGCAGTGGTCGGCTGGTACGGATGAACAGCGAGTTCATGGCCATTACCACGCGCTTCAATGCCCTGCATCGCCTGCTCGAACGCCTGCGTGCCCGTGGCCCGCTGCAGATCGTCAGTGCCATCGAGCCGGGCCTGAACACCCTGGTGGAGCTGCTGCAGCCTTACGTGGGCCGGGCGTTGACCGACGCCGATGCACTGCGCCTGACCCTGGAGCTGGCGGCCTACAAGGAAGGCCTGCAAGCTCAGGTGCGCGGCCTGCGTGCCGAGTACCTGGCAACCGACCCCAGCGAATCCGACCTGCTCGACTTCCACACCGCATTCGAACTGCTGTACCGCTTCGTCGACGAGATGTACAGCTACGCCGAAACCCACGCCTCGCTGGCTGCGCACAAGCACGAACGCGAGCAGTGGGACGAGCCCTACGTGGCGCAGACCAGCTGGCTAGTGTCGTTGGCTGCAGGTATCCGCGCCTCGGCGGTGTTGTTGCTGCTGGGCAGCTACTGGCTGCTCAGTGACTGGCCCAGTGGCGCCATGATGACCCTGATCGCCACCGTCACCGTGGGCCTTTCGGCGGCCTCGCCGAACCCTAAGCGCATGTCGTTCCAGATGGCCTGCGGCACCGCCATCGGCGCTTTCATCGGCTTTTTCGAAACCTTCTTCGTGTTCCCCTGGATCGACGGCTTCCCGCTGCTGTGCATGGTGCTGGCGCCGGTGTTCGTGCTGGGCGCGTTTCTCTCGTCACGCCCGGCCTACGCCGGTTACGGCATCGGCCTGCTGGTGTTCTTTGCGATTGGCTCGGTGCCGAACAACCTCACTGTGTATGACCCGTACACCTTCATCAACGACTACATCGGCATGGTCATCGGCATGTTTGTCTGCGCCGCCGCCGGGGCGATCATCCTGCCGCCCAACAGCCGCTGGTTGTGGAGCCGCCTGGAGCAAGAGCTGCGCGAGCAGGTGCTGTTTGCCATCAGCGGGCGCCTGCGCGGCATCGGCACGGCGTTCGAAAGCCGCACCCGCGACCTGTTGCACCAGGCCTATGGCCTGGCGGCCGGCAAGCCGCAAGTGCAGAGCCAGCTGATGGGCTGGATGTTCACCGTGCTGGAAATCGGCCACGCCGTGATCGAGCTGCGCAAGGAACAAGCCCGCGCACCGGTGCACCCGGCCTACGCCGAGTCGCAGCCGTGGCGCCAGGCCATCCGCGTCATGGGTCGTGCCCTGACGCGGTTGTTCTTGCAGCCCAGTGCGAGCAACCACGAACGCGCCCTGGTCGCCGTGGACCATGCCATTGCCCGCGTGCAGGCCACCGACGAACCGTTCGCCCGGCACTTCGACACCTCGGTACTGCGCCGCGCGCAAAGCTACCTGCACTTCATCCGTTCCTCCTTGCTGGACCCACAGTCGCCACTGGCACCGGCGAAAGGATTGCACCATGCCCCGTGAAATCGCCTTCCATGGCGTGTACATGCCCACCATGACCTTGATGTTCCTGTTCGCCCTTGGCCTGGCCTGGGGCCTGGACCGGTTCATCGCCAGCCATGATGGCTACCGCTTCTTCTGGCACCCGGCGCTGTTGCGCCTGAGCCTGTTCGTCTGCCTGTTCGGCGCCATGGCGCTTACTGTCTACTGGTGAGAAACCTTCGATGAAAAAGTTCTTCAGCCTGATCGCCACCCTGCTGGTGCTGGTCGCTGCCGTGGCCATCGGTCGCCAGCTGTGGCTGCACTACATGACCACGCCATGGACCCGCGACGGCCGCGTGCGCGCCGACATCATCAACGTCGCCGCCGACGTACCGGGTTACGTGGTGGATGTGCCGGTCAAGGACAACCAGCGGGTGAAGAAGGGCGACCTGCTGATCCAGATCGACCCCGAGCACTACCAACTGGCGGTAGACCAGGCCAAAGCCATGGTCGCCTCGCGCAAGGCCACCTGGGAAATGCGCAAGGTCAACGCCAAGCGCCGTGCCGACATGGACAACCTGGTGATCTCCAAGGAAAACCGCGACGACGCCAGCAATATCGCCAACTCCGCCCAGGCCGATTACCAGCAAGCCCTTGCCGAACTGGCTGCAGCCGAGCTGAACCTCAAGCGCACCCATATCGTAGCCACGGTGGATGGCTATGTGACCAACCTGAACATCCACAAGGGCGACTATGCACGCACGGGTGAGGCGGTGATGGCGGTGGTCGACGAAAATTCGTTCTGGGTCTACGGGTTCTTCGAGGAAACCAAGCTGCCCCACGTGAAGGTGGGTGACCAGGCCGAGTTGCAGATGATGAGCGGCGAGCGCATCAAGGGGCATGTGGAGAGCATTGCCCGCGGCATCTACGACCGCGACAACCCACAAAGTCGCGAGCTGATCGCCGACGTTAACCCCACCTTCAACTGGGTGCGCCTGGCGCAGCGGGTGCCGGTGCGGATCCACATTGATGAAGTGCCGGAAGGGTTTTTGCTGGCGGCGGGGACGACTTGTACGGTGGTAGTCAAGCCTGGCGAAGGGTGACCTTCGCAACCATCCCGGCCTCCCGCATCATCTGTGGAGCTCTGCTGATGCCTGCGTATTAGCCAGTCGGCTTAATCTGCGGCAGCCTCTTGCATTAACTGCTCCCAGTCGTCCGGTGGGTGGCCACTATGCAACATCTTTTGAAAGACCTTGTAAGCATCGTCGCTACTTTCGTAGGCCCGCTTGCTCGACTCGTCATTGACCCATGCCAGCACGATGATCCTGCTGGGGGTGTGGTAGCGGAAGAACAACCGGTACTGCTGGAAGAACTTTGCTCTGAACCAGTGCTTGTGGTCACCGCCAAGCGTTGCCCCTTGCCGGTATTCGGGTTTGGTCGGGTCTTGAGGGATTACATCGAACGCCAGTCGCCGGATGGCGGCCAGCCTTTTAAAGGCATTTCTTTTCGTATAACCCGTTGGGTCTTTGTGCCGTTGAGCCTCGACTTGAGCGCTTAGCGCGTCCAGTTTGGCCAGAAACAGCGGGTGGGCAATTACAGTCCATCCATGAATAACCAGAGGCTTCCTGCTCGCATCACTCATTCATCGTCCGCCGACAGAGGTTGATCCAGGTCGACCTCCGCGTCGCCGACAAGCTTGTCGAGGCGCGCGATGAGGCCAGCATCGACAACCTGCAGCCGTTGAGGGTTGGTAGCGATATCGTGTGCCAGGAAATCCAGAAATTTGCCCAGTAACGGATCGTCCTCGGTTGCCTCTGCGCGGGTGAGTATCACCCCACCGTCAGGGCGAATCGAGTAATGGATCTTGTCACGTTTTTTCAAGCCCAAGGCGCGCCGCACCGTTTCGGGAACAGTGGTTTGATAGCGATCGGTCAGCGTGGACTCGACGTCGAAGGTGGCAGCCATGGGTAATGTCCTGTGGGTGGCAGCGGTACAGTCCAAGGTAATGCGATTGCATTGCCTCGTCAATGCAGGTGCATTCCCACGGTGATGAGCGGTCAGGCGGAGCCCACCAACACTGGCATGTCTACCCGGTCAATCACCTTCGCGCTGATTGACGGGTCCAGCAACCGCCCCAACCGCGACAGGTGGCGGTGGCCCATGATGATCAGTTCGCAGTTCAATTCCTGCGCTTTGGCCACAATCGCTTCAACCGGCTGGCCGGCCACCATGCAGCCCAGGCTGGTGAAGCCGGCTTGCTGCAGCTCGCGCACGGCCTCGGCTACGGCGTGGTCGGCATGCTGCTGTTCCTCGCAGGCGGCGGGGTATTCTTCCAGCTCCTCGGCGGTGTAGGGCGCAGGTTGCTCATGCACGGCGAAGGTGGAATCGATGGCCAGCAGCACGTGCATTTCGTCTTCACCGGGGCGGCAGTAGCGGCGGGCGAGGGTGAGCAGGGCGCTGGATGCGGGGGAGGCGTCGATAGCGATCAGGACGGGGCTGGGCATGTGGGATCCTTGGCAGAGGCTGGCTTGTGTGTCTGCAGGATCGGCCCTTTCGCGGGCATGCCCGCTCCCACAGCTGTGTCGCACAACATTCGGGCATTGTGGGGTTCCTGTGGGAGCGGGCGCGCCCGCGAAAAGGCCAGACCTGCCAATGCTTCATTTAAGGCCGAACATGCCCAGTGAATAAATGCCCCACCACGCAAGAGCGCATTGCGTCTGATGCAATCCACCAACCTGCTACCATCGCGTTTCCCACAGCTGTAACGGAAAACGGCCATGCAACTCCCGGACATGAACCTGCTCGTCGCCCTCGATGCCTTGCTCGACGAGGGCAGCGTGGTGGGCGCAGCGCAGCGCATGAACCTGAGCCCGGCGGCAATGAGCCGGACATTGGGGCGTATCCGCGATGCCTTGGGTGACCCGATCCTGGTGCGCGCTGGCCGTGGCCTGGTGCCTACGCCGCGTGCGTTGGCCCTGCGCGAGCAGGTGCATGGCCTGGTGGAGCAGGCCGGGCAGGTGTTCCGCAGCCGTGACGATGTCGACCTGGTCAACCTGGACCGTGCCTTCAACATCCGCACCAATGATTTGTTCATTGCCCTTTACGGCGCCCAGCTGCTGCGCATGATGCTGGCCCAGGCGCCGCGTACGGTGTTGCGGTTTGTCCCGGAGGGCAGCGGTGACGATGATGCAGTGCTGCGCAACGGGCATATCGACCTGATCATCAGCTCGGCCATTGAGCTGGGCCCGGAAATCAAGGTGCAGAGCCTGTTCAACACCTACTTCGTGGGCCTTGCGCGTGTGGGGCACCCGATCTTCGACGCCCCGATCACCCCTGAGCGTTTTGCCGCCTACCCGCAGATCAGCGTATCGCGGCGCGGCCGTGCCAACGGGCCGATCGATGTGGCGTTGGCCAACCACAAGGTGGAGCGGCGCGTGGCCCTGATCACCACCAGCTTCCACTCGGCGATGTTCTCGCTGCCGGATTCGGACCTGATCCTGCCGATACCCGCCAATATCCTCAACAGTGTGCAGCGGTTGAAGTTGCCATTGCGCTCGTTCGAGATCCCGGTGCCGTTGGAGAAGGTCAATGTGATGCAGGCGTGGCACCCGCGCTTCGACAACGACCCCGCGCACCGTTGGTTGCGCCAGACGTTGAAAGCGTGTGGCCGCATCGATCCGTGATTCAGGCATGGATTGCGTCTGACGCAATATAAAACTACCGACAAGTCAGTTTTCGTCAGCATTCGACCTTCTTAAACTTGCTCCAGCCCTGAAATTGTTGCTGGAGATGTATTCTCATGACTTCCCTGACGGCGCCCTCTGCGGCGCTGGCCGCCGCCCCCGCGCCGGCCGCGCCTGCGCAGACGGCGTTTGGCCTGCAGGTGGTGGTCGGGCTGTTCGGTGTGTTGCTGGCCGTGCTGTGTGCAGGTCTCAACGAGTCGGTCACCAAGATTTCCCTTGCCGATATCCGCGGTGCCATGGGCATCGGTGCCGACGAAGGCGCCTGGTTGCTGGCGGTGTACAGCGCCGCCTCGGTCTCGGCCATGGCCTTTGCGCCGTGGCTGGCCACCACCTTCTCGCTGCGGCGCTTCACCATGAGCGCCATCGCCCTGTTTGCCGTACTTGGCCTGCTGCAACCGTTCGCCCCCAACCTGCACAGCCTGATGTTGCTGCGGGTGCTGCAGGGCTTTGCCTCGGGGGCCTTGCCACCGATGCTGATGAGCGTGGCCCTGCGCTTTCTGCCGCCGGGTATAAAGGTTTACGGCCTGGCCTGCTATGCCCTGACCGCCACCTTCGGCCCCAACCTCGGCACGCCGCTGGCGGGGCTGTGGACCGAGTACGTCGGCTGGCAATGGGCGTTCTGGCAGATCATCCTGCCCTCGCTGCTGGCCATCGTCTGCGTCGGCTGGGGCCTGCCGCAAGACCCGCTGCGCCTGGAGCGTTTCAAGCAGTTTGACTGGCGTGGCGTACTGCTCGGGCTGCCGGCCATCAGTTGCATCGTGCTGGGCCTGTCGCTGGGCGACCGCTGGGGCTGGTTCGATTCGCCGCTGATCTGCTGGCTGCTGGGCGGTGGCCTGCTGTTGCTGGTGCTGTTCATGTACAACGAGTGGTCCGAGCCGCTGCCGTTCTTCCAGTTGCGCATGCTAAAGCGGCGCAACCTGAGTTTTGCCCTGGTGACCCTGGCCGGTGTGCTGATCGTACTGTCGGGTGTGGGCAGCATCCCCTCGGCCTACCTGGCGCAGATCCAGGGCTACCGCCCTGCGCAGACCAGCCCGCTGATGATGCTGGTGGCCATGCCGCAGCTGATCGCCCTGCCGCTGACGGCGGCGCTGTGCAACATCCGTGCGGTGGACTGCCGCTGGGTGCTGGGCATCGGCCTGGCGATGCTGGCGGTGTCCTGTGTCGGCAGCAGCCTGCTTACCAGCGAGTGGATCCGTGGCGACTTCTACCCGTTCTACCTGCTGCAGGTGTTCGGCCAGCCGATGGCGGTGCTGCCGTTGCTGATGCTGTCCACCAACGGCATGACCCCGCAGGAAGGCCCGTTCGCCTCCAGCTGGTTCAACACCGTGAAGGGCCTGGCCGCAGTGATCGCCGGTGGCCTGCTGGATGCCCTTGGCACCTTGCGCCGGCATTTCCATTCCAACCACCTGGTGGACAGCCTGGGCAATGCCCCGCTGGTCGACGACAGCGCTACCGGCCTGGCCAGGCGCATCCACGATCAGGCGCTGGTACTCACTTCCGCCGACCTGTACCTGGTCATGGCCTGCATTGCCGTGGCCCTGATCTGCCTGATTCCTTTCGTGCCTACCCGGGTCTATCCGCCGCGTGCGGTGGCCTGAACCCTGGATGAATTCGAGAACACCTGAAATGACCAACAACCGCAAAACCCTGTTCATCGGCTCGGTGCTGGCCGTGGCCGTGCTGGCTGGCATCGTCGGCCCCTGGATGTTTGGCAGCGACCATCGCCAGAGCACCAACGACGCCTATGTGATCGCCGACTACACCGTGGTCGCGCCCAAGGTGGCCGGCTTTATCAAGGAAGTGCTGGTGGAGGACAACCAGCAGGTTACGGCCGGCCAGTTGCTGGCGACCATCGACCCCCGCGATTACCAGGCTGCCCTGGACGCCGCACAGGCGCAGTTGCTGGTGGCCCAGGCGCAAAGCGCCGATGCCCGCGCCACCCTTGAGCGCCAGGCATCGTTGATTGCCCAGGCCGAGGCTGCTGTCAAAGCCGCCCAGGCCGAAGCGGCGTTCGCCGACCACGAGGTCAACCGCTACAGCCGCCTGGCCGAGCAGGGCGCCGGTACCGTGCAGAACGCCCAGCAGGCGCGCAGCGGTGTAGACCAGGCACGCGCACGCTTGGCAAATGCCCAGGCAGCGTTAGTGGCGGCGCGCAAGCAGGTGGACATTCTCACGGCCCAAGTGGCCAGCGCCGATGGCCAGCTGAAACGTGCCGAAGCGGGCGTGGAAAAGGCCCAGCTCGACCTGTCCTACACACGCATTACTGCGCCGGTGGACGGCATGGTCGGCGAGCGTGCCCTGCGCATAGGCGCCTACGTCAACCCGGGTGCCCGCCTGCTGTCGGTGGTGCCGTTGCAACAGGCCTATGTGGTCGGCAACTTCCAGGAAACCCAGCTGACCCACGTGCAGCCTGGCCAGCCGGTGAGCATCAGCGTCGACACCTTCTCCGGCGAAAAGCTGCAAGGCCATGTGGAAAGCATCGCCCCGGCCACCGGCGTCACCTTCGCCGCCGTCAAACCGGACAACGCCACTGGCAACTTCACCAAGGTGGTGCAGCGCATTCCGGTGAAGATCGTCTTCGATGACGGCCAGCCACTGCTCACCCGCCTGCGTGTGGGCATGTCGGTAGAAGCGACCATCGATACCCGTGGCGACAAGCTGGACGGCAAAGAGGTGAGCGCACGATGAAACCGGCATTACGCTTTAGCCCGTTGCTGCTGGCCGTGTTGCTGGCCGGCTGCACCATGGGCCCGGACTTCTTGCGCCCCGACAGCCAGGCACCGCAGCAGTGGGCGCCGCTGCAAGGCGAAGCGGCGGCCAGCCAGCCGCAGGCCGAACCGCTGGAACTGCGCTGGTGGGAAACCTTCCATGACGCACAGCTCAGTGCCTTGATCCAGCGCGTTGCCGAGCGCAACCTCGACCTGCAAATGGCCAGTGCACGGTTGCTGCAAAGCCGCGCCTTGCGCAGTACCGTGGCCGCCGATGAAGTGCCGTCGGTGGATGCAAACGCCGGCTACAGCCGCGCCCGCAACAGCGCCGAAGGCCTGAGCGATCCGTCTGGCAAGGCGGGCAAAGCGGCGTACAACCTTTGGCAAGGCGACCTGGTGGCCGGTTGGGAGCTGGACCTGTGGGGGCGCGTGCGGCGCCAGGTCGAGGCTGCCGATGCCACCGTCGAAGTGGCCGAGAACGACCGCCGGGGAGTGCTGCTGGCCCTGCTTTCGGAAACCGCCGGCAATTACATCCAGCTGCGCGCCGTGCAGCACACCCTGGATGTGACGCAGGACAACCTGAAGGTTGCCCAGCACAGCCTGCAGCTTTCCCAGAATCGCCAGGCCGAAGGCGTTGCCACGCGCCTGGACGTGGCCCAGGCCAGCGCCCAGGTTGCTTCGATCGAATCGCGACTGCCAAGCCTTGAAGCCCGTCGTGATGACCTGATCAACGCGCTCAGCTTGCTTGCCGCCGAACCGCCGCGCAGCTTGCAGGCCGAATTGCTGCAGGGCGGCGAGCTGCCCGCGCCGCAGCAGAAGTTCGCCATCGGCGTGCCGTCCGAATTGGCCGAGCGCCGCCCTGACATCCGCCAGGCCGAAGCCCGCCTGCATGCCGCCACCGCCAGCATTGGCGTGGCCAAGGCGGATTTCTACCCGAGCATCCGGCTGTCGGGCAGTGTCGGCTTCCAGGCCATGCAGTTGTCTGATTTCGGTGGCTGGGATTCGCGCCGTTTTGCCTTCGGGCCGCAGCTGTCGCTGCCGATCTTCGAGGGCGGCCGGCTCAAGGGCACCCTGGAACTGCGCGAGGCGCAGCAGCAGGAAGCGGCGCTGAACTACCGCAAGGTGGTGCTGGGTGCCTGGCATGAAATTGACGATGTGCTTCGCCTGTACAACGCCAGCCAGTTGCGCCGTGACCACCTGGCCGAGGCCGTTCGGCAGAACCGCATCGCCCTGGAAACTGCCCAGCGCCAGTATGTGGAAGGGGCGGTGGACTTTCTCAATGTGCTGACGGTGCAGGGCGCATTGCTGGCCAGCGAGGAGCAGTGGATCGACAGCTCGGCGGCGGTGTCGCAGGCGTTGGTGGGGCTGTACAAGGCCTTGGGTGGTGGCTGGCAGGCGTTTGATGAGCAGCC
>Ga0213821_1001195_pt1 | contig 12646 bp, 12 predicted proteins | sample MC6MC0909MG_FD_179894 | JGI IMG/M metagenome (GOLD analysis project Ga0213821, IMG submission 179894) | Enriched soil aggregate microbial communities from Iowa State University, Ames, United States - MC6-MC0909-MG | ecosystem: Environmental > Terrestrial > Soil > Unclassified | place: USA: Iowa...
AGTAAGGGCAATGCCGTCACCGTTTTCGACGTTTTCAGAATCGTTGTATGGCAGGGAAGGGCGCTGGAGGCTTGGCGTGCAAGGGCTGCCGGCGGTGGCGGTTGGCCCGCATACTTCGTGCCGGTACCGACATGCTGTGGCCGGGAATAGGGCAGACGCGACAAATGGATGGATGGGTCGAATCCTGGTCCGCGCTGACGCCGCGCTCCACGCCATGGCACTATCCGGGATGCGTCAGGGCGCTTGAAAGGGGGAGTACATGGAACGTACGCAGAAAGCACTAACGATGGCCGATGTGGCTGGCTGGGGTTCGGCTGTCGTCACGTTTGGCTTGATTCAAGGCGCGCTCTATCTGAAGTCGTACTGGGGCCACTTTGGCCTTGATCCCTTTCAGTTTGTTGCGGTGAGCGAACTAGCCTTGGCCGGCCTGGCAGGCATCGGCATGGTGTTGTTTCTCATTCTGATTGCACTGTTGTTTGGCGGCTGGGTGGAAGTAAAGCTGACGAGTGGGAGCTCCAAGAACAAGCTGTTCGCCTGGCTGGGCTCCGCGCTCTTTTTCACCGGGCTAGGGGCGCTGCTTTGGTGGTCGAACGCATGGCCTATCCTGATATGGGTTCTTCTGACCATCATATGTGCGCTGGCCGTATATCTCTCGCCAGTGGTGCCGAAAACGGTGAAAAATTCCCCTTGGCTGATCTATGCCTTGGCGATGTTGGTATACGTCTCGATTGCTTCGAGCTGGCTTGGTTTCGAGCGTGCCAGGACGATTTCCTCTGGCTCCGGCAAGCACGTGACGGCCGTAACTGTTGATGGACAGGTGCAGGGTGGCCTCAGCCTGATTGGTCGCCTTGGTGATAGCTATGCGCTGTGGGACCCGATGCGGAAGGCTGCTGTGCTCGTGCCTGTTGGCGATGTTGGCAGAATGGAAATTGTGCGGAAGGGTGTGATGCCTGCTTCCACCGAATAAGGATGAGTCTCGGCAAGCGTCATGCCGCGAACTCCAGTGCGTCTTTTTTTTGGGGGGCGATGATAAGGACGATTCATCGGGCTTACCCCGAAAGATCTCGTTGGTACGAGACACCGCCCAACGACCTTTCGTGAGCTGCATTAGGACCAGGTGGACACATGGCTGAAGATTGCTGTGGAGGGCAGAGCCATCTCATCAATCGTCCCAGCGAGTTCCTCGGAGCGTGGAGCCCACAAGTTGGCATGTAAACGCATGGGTAGGTGCGGCAGCGGCGTAGGATCCCATCCCACTCGTTTGTGCACCACCCGTCCGTCGACCGACCACGCAATGTAACCCGGTCGCCAGTCGATCGTGTAGCGATGAAAATCTTCCGTCGCATCAAACCCGAGCTCAATGCGACACGGAGTGCCACGATAGCCAAAGGCCACGTTCGCGCCATCGTCGCCTGGATTGAAATAGACATTGACCAGCATGGCTGTGGGGTCGGCACCCATGAGTTCGATATCGATCTCTTGCCGCGGTTGGCTGCGATGCAAAAAGAATCCTGTGACTAGGCCTGGACCAGAAGCTGCTTTTATCACAGCCTCGAAGCGTCCATGCCCAAAGGTGCTAATGGACGCGAATGCACCTGAGCGATAACGTCGTCCACCCACGGCGTCGCTCTTGCTCAGAGTCAGGTGTAGTCCGTCCCCTTGATGTACGACGCCTTCCATCTCGAACGAAGCCATATTTCCCGGGAAGGTTTCGACGAGCGTCCGAAACGGAGAGCGACCCCGCGCTGTGGTTGCGTCCGCGAGACAGTGTCCGCAATCCAGCGCCATTTCTGCGCTGAGAGGGGATGGTCGCCAATCGCTACTCGGCGGCAAAACCCAAGGCGAAGGATCCAGTCGGTACGCGTTCCGTCGGATTGAGTCGGAAACGGCCCGCCGAGCAGCATCAGGACGGTCATCTCTGAAGACGCGTAAGCCGCGCTCCGCGCCCATAGGAAATGCCTCGCCAGGCCGGTCAAGCCCAAGGAAGGCGCAGATGGGCAGCCACCGGTCAACGTTTGACGTAACCTCCTGGAGAATAAGTGTCCGGGCATTCGGCAGACATCCGAACCTGTTCGCCAATGGTGGCGATTCCAGCAGAAATTTGAACTTAGAATTGGCGATGATCGTAGAGACCGCGCCCGGGGCGAGCGGCGGGTCAACGATGGCGTCGAAGGTTTCGAACAGAACGGGGAGTTCGTGCGCTTGGATCTCCTCCTCATCGCCGTCATACACCCGAACCCTTAGTCCCAGCATCGACAGCGCCATGGCGAGACTTTCGTGCAAGCCACCGGACGTCCAGGCAACAAGCGGCCCGAAAATCTCGCGCTTGGGGAGTGTCGGAGCCGGGTCTGCATCAATGGTCCCGGCGCGTGCCAAATAGGGAAGAATGGAGTAGGAATTGTCCGAGCCAGCGTCCTGTCGCTGCAATATGACGGGAGATCGCAGCGCAAGTGCACCTAATGCTTCGAAGCGAAAATTCATCCAAAGATCGACCGGACCGACCACTGGCATGGCTCGCAATAAGGTCGCAGCGCCCTCGCGAGAAATAACGTAGCCAGAGAGAAACCACAAGCCTCTCACTGGCCGAAACACCACGTCATCAAGATCGATTCGCTCCGCTGTGCCAGCGGCATCATCGTAGGAGAAATAAACGAGCTTGGGTCCCTCGTTGGCGCCGCAGTGGCGGTGGGCGGCGCTCCAGCCCTGATCGATCATTGTGGCGGCGTCACGTCTGAACCAGACATCGTCTTCGAGCACGAGAACGTAAGGGTCAGCGCCTGCCACGATCGCTTTCCACACCTCCACGTGGGATCTCGCGACGGCCACCTCCTGGCGCGTCATTCGGACCAGCTCGTCTTCGCCGAAGCAGGTCAATAGTCGAGGGTCCGGTTGAACATGAAGCTGGTCACCAATACGGTAGATCGTGTCGACGTCACCGGTCGCGGCGACGGCTCGACCGTCACGTGCATCCACGGCGGCCAACCGGCGCGTGATCGAAAGCAGCGAGGCACCGTCAAACGTTCTGAAGCGAGCCAGTTCGCGACGTACGCGTAGCCACCGCTGCGGCTGGCGGTCGAGGTTAATCACCATGATGGCCCCGATCTTTGCCTCGCCCATGCCGAAGGCCAGGATGCGCCTTGCGGGGAGGAGGCTCGCCAGCCATCGCGAGAGGCTGAAAATTAGCCTACTAAACGCCCCCGAAACGTCCCTAATGTTCATTACTATTCCTACCGGCGTTAGGCATCCAGATCATCCATGCGGCGCCAGTTGCGAGCATCCCCCCGGTAACTCAGGTCCCAACGCGTTTCGGCAATGGCACCCCAGTCCTCCAGTAGTGTGAAGTCCAAAGATTCGTCGGCGAGCACGAGTTCGCACGCATGCGCCACCAAGGCGGCTGTTAGGTTTCCGGGGCCGGTGGTCGACTGGATTTCTGGACGCGGATCGTCGCCGAGGAGCTTGTTGGTCGCGCGCTCGAGTGCGCGTTTCAGAACGGGGTGGCCGGCCGGTGCCGCAAGCGGGTCATTGTTGACATAGAAGATCCGATCCGTCGTCTGCAAATTGCGTTGCCATATCATCGAGGCCGGAATCATGCTGGCCGAGGCGATGTCGTAACAAAGCGGCTGTAACTTCAGCGCGTCATCGGCGAAGAGCGCCCTCCAACGATCGCCTAGCAGAACATCGTCTGCATCGACGTACAGGCCGCCTTCGGCAAGGACAAAGCACAGCCTCAGATAATCGCACCGCATCGCCGGGTGCCGGCACCGCGCAAAGGCCTGCAGGTAACGCCTGTCGTATCGCTCGCCAATGTAAGTTGCAGCCGAAGCGTCGCTGAACATCCGAAACTGGAAGCCTTCGCTATGCAAGCGATCCCAACTGGCCAAGCATGCCGCGACGTCATCTGGAATTTCGTTGAGATCGTGCCAATACCTGATCAAAGTTCGGGGCACACCTACGGCACTCTTCGATCCGCTAGCCTTTGCTATCGTCGGGTGACGCAGCACATGGAGTGTCAGCTCACGCATAAAATCCGAACGAAGACGATCATCCTCCTCGAATCCAGGCGGGTAACCTCCGATCGTGATCATGAGTGGCTGCAATCCAGATCGATAGCCCGCAGGCGAGATTCACGACATGCGTTATGCGCAAGTCGCGGCAGCCAGTGGCTCATAGTGCTTCGCTCTGGTTCGAAATCGATCTCATGTACTCCTGATAATGACTGGACGACTTCCTCAAATAGACTCGACCGTCGACCACGAAGCCGTCCAAATTGTGCTCGCACGCATATGCGTCTAGATCGCGAAGGTTGTTGATGAAGCCGCGACCATTGAAGTTTAAGGATGTGTTGCACAAGACCCCGTAACCCGTGCGCGACCGGAACGCATTGAGCAGGTCATACATCGGCCCGTTAGTTGCGGCGGTTACTGTCTGGATTCGCGCTGTGCCATTAACATGCGTGACCGCAGAAAGTGCCTTTGTCGCAGTCCGGGAAGTGAAAAGCATGTAGGGACTAGCCTGGTCGCTGCCAAACCACTTCTTGGCCTCGTCCAGTAGGCAGACTGGTGCGATAGGGCGGTATGACTCCCGCTGCTTGATTGCATTTAGCCTTATCCGGGTGGTATCGCTGAATGGCGCAGCAATGATGGATCGGTTGCCTAGCGCGCGGGGTCCAATCTCGTAACATCCATTGATCCACCCAAGAATAAGATCACTCTCTAGGAGCTCGGCAATTTCGCCAGGTGTGGCGTCGTGAATCTCGTACTTTTCAGTGTCGACAAGCCCGTCATTGCGAAACGGGAGTCCGCTATAGACGTCCCATTCGATTTTCGGATTCCCCGTAAAGTGGAATTGGGCATCAATCGCGGTCCCTATAGCGGAGCCCGAATCGTTGGGGACGGGTGGCACGAAGACGTCAGAGAAGAAGCCTGTCTCCCTCCACTGACTGTTCCAGTCACAGTTGAGGCCGCAACCACCGGCGATTACTAGCGGGTGACCCTTGGTCAGATTGTTCTGCGCAAATGAATAGAATCTATTGAAGATTGCGTCGCTGTAGATGCCCACGAAATTTCGAAATTCGGGGTCATCCAAGCCGGCATCGCGATGCGGGGCGTCGGATAGTTCTTCGTACGCGCTCAACGCCTGAAAAGGGCGATCCAGTAGAAAGCTCAGCAACCTCTCCTCATTGGCCGTCAGCTTACTCCGGCTAGAGAACGATGCTAGCGCCATGAGCTTCCCAGCATCGGATAGGCGAGGATAGGGCCGATCTTTGGCGAAGGTCGGATCAGCTAAGCCGTAGAGGAGCCCATATCGGTTGCCCGGCTGGTCTAACACGTCACCGATTAGGGAGATATTGAGTGCAGCATCGATCTCGTAGAAGGCCCCTATGCCACCCTCCCAAACCAAGGCGTAGCAAGGTGTGCCTTTAGGTAGCGGTGACATCCCAAAGGCGCAGAGTATGTGGGACCGCTCGTGCGATGACGAAAAGTATCTCACTGCTCGATTCATGAACCGGGTTTCCGCCACGATCACGTCCGTTGCGGCGACGCCCCTATACCCAGCATTTCGGTTCGATCGGTGAAGAAAATCATGATGATCGCGTGGCCACCATCCTCCGGCGCACATTACATCGGGAGCATCGTCCATTTCACCGATAACGTTGAGGATGTTCGCAGCAGATAGCGGTGAGTATCGATAATTGGAATCTTTCTCCTCTTCGATGGACAAGACTAATCGGCCGTCTTGAAGAAGGGCGACGGCACCATCGTGGCCCGGGTTGTACGAGAAGATTCGCATACTTCATCCACCTCCTTGTGGCTATGTTGGGCAGACAGGCTCCAGTGCTGCATAGGACTGGATCTTGACCTGATCAGCGCCTTGGGGCCAAGCGTGCATCAATTTTTTTGATTATAGAGCGAATAGCCTCAGTATAGAGGAAAGTCCTCAGCATCGCCGGGCTCGCTCCTCATTAGCATGTAGCCCCGGCCTTCACGGCAATTTGCTGGTTCAACGGGAACCTGTGGGCGCTGGCGGAAATTGCCGTGGCGTCGGGGCTGTCGCGGGCGGCTTAACAGGTTCCGTGCGGCCGGCGGAATTTCCACAGCTATTTACATGAGGCACCTGACTTACCTCGGGTCGGCCACCCCCATCCTCGCGCCATGAACCTTCGGATAGCGGAGACCAGGGTCAGGACAAGACCTTTACCGAGAGGGTAAGCTTGGCTCACGATCAGAGGCAAGCCAGCGAGTGGATGGCGCGCTGTGGCTCGCCCGCATGAAGTAACAATCTCCATCTTCCAAAGCTTTTTCATGGAACTTTCATTGCAGAGGGGGTGTATCCATGGCTGATACCCTGGCGATCCTGAAGGATTTCGTTATCCCGGCAGGCGGCGTCATTTTCGGTTCGATTGTTGGTTGGTTGGGCTCCAGTAGATCGACCTCGCGCGCCATCGATGCGCAGGACGCACGAGATAAGAATGCGGAAATGGCCGAAATTCGCGCGATTCTTCAAGCAATTCGCGACGAGATTCAGACACTCGTTGAAGTTCACATGGAGGGCGGGGGAGGCGACATCAAAGCGGCATCTGGCAACGAGCCCATTGCAATGTTCTACCCCATCTCTGATCACTACTTCACAACTTTCGAAACAAACGCGTCGCGCATTGGAAAGGTATCCGACGCTGCCATTCGGAGGCAAATCATTCGGACCTACGTCTTGTTCAAAGCGTTGGTTGACACGATTAGATTGAACAATCACTTCACCGGAAAGCTCGAATCGGCGGAGGCCGCCCACCGCAATTGCGCGCCAGATGAACTTGAGGCCAGGGAGCGCGAGTGCGCCCTTCATTGGCAACAGATGGCCGCATATGCCCCAGGGCTTAAGGCATCTAATGATCGTGCGATGGATGCGTCCGCCGCATTGATTTCGGCGATCGACGGATGGCTGAAACGGGACGGTGTTTAGGCTAGTGATTTCCAAGCGAGGTGTAGGGACAGCGCCCCTACGGAAGCGCCTCATACGCACTTGCAGGTCGGGGACCGCCAGGTCATGTCGCAAGGCTCCAGCCGATGGCCTTCGGGCGTAAACATGTGGCCGCCCTGAAAGCCGAAACCGGCCCAAGCGCCGGTTAGATCTATGCGGTCATGCGAATCAATCTTGATCATGCTGCGAGCTCGTCCTTGTCGGGTGAACGAACTGGGAGGCAAGAGCCGAGCCAGAGCCGCAGCGATTGCCAAGAGGAGCTGACGAAGCCAACCACGGCAGATACGGCATTTCGCATAATGTATATTATGTTCACGACAGGCTGGGCATCGGCTCCGCTACGAGGCCCGACCAATGGCACCTCGGACATCACCCGGGCCCCAACCCCAGCCATAGTGCCTCTGCAACCTTGGTCACCGGCGCCTCAGGGGCAACCCGGCACATCCTGACAACACACGCCCACACAAGCACTCGCACGCTCCAGTCTCCACCACTCAGGCGAACCTCGCCGGACTAGCGTTCAATTCTGAGGGAAACCCAAGCCCTCAGCCCTGCAGAATTCAACGCCGACAGACCTGCGACCACCGTGACCACCGTGACGCGTCACGCTAATTGCGCCCGCCAACCCGTCAATCGCGCCGCCCTGGAACGTCTTGTGATTGGACCCGTCCTTGACCAGGGTGTGGACGCTGGCGTCTCGCCAGCGGCGCGCGGTCCGCACGCTCCCTGCAGACGCGATTCAAAAATTGCCAGCCGCAACAGGCCACTTGGCTGCACCCACCCTGTGCCGATCCCGACACAACGCTCCAACTTTTCTCGTTTTCGCTTTAGGAAAAGTCTCAAAAATTGAACGTTTTCGATGCTCGACGCGACAGCAGCGCCAGAATGGGCGCCACGCCACTCGGCGCCGACAACACCCCTGCGCATGAACGGATTCCCTGCACCGCGCCGGCTTCGCCTGGCGCTGCTCGATGACCATGACGTCGTCCGCCGCGGCACCGCCTTTCACCTCGGCAACGACGGCCGCTTCAAGATCGTGGCCAGCCACAGTGACAGCCAGGCTTTTGTACGGGCCCTGCAGCAGTGTCAGGCAGACGTGGCCATCATCGACATCAGCCTGGCGCCCGGTGACATCAGCGGCGCCGGCCTTGTGCAGCATCTTCGGCAGGCGTTGCCGCGGGTAACTCTGCTTGGCTTCGCCGGCGAGAACTCGGTAGCGATCATCAATCACTTGTTGGATGCGGGCATCAGTGGCTTTGTTGGCAAATCCGAGCCTTTGGCTGAACTATCCGACGCGGTCGTACGCGTCGCCCAAGGTCTTTGCCGTATCCCGCCTTCGTGCAAACTGCTGACATCCTGCGATGCGCTGAGCCGGAATGAGCGCGAGGTCATCCGGCTGGTCCTGGATGGACTGACCGTTTCGGAGATCGCATTACAGCGGCACCGCAGCGTCAAGACCGTCAGCACACAGAAGGTTGCCGCCTTGCGCAAGCTGGGGCTGCGCAATGACGCAGAGATCTTCGCGATGCGGCAGCAGCTGGAGGCTCTGTGATCGCGCTGCTGAGGCGCGTCCGCACCCCCGTGCTGTTGGCGCTTCTCACCCTGCTTCCCTGCACGTCCGCGGGCGACATCCAGCATGAAGAATGGGGCGCTGGACGCGAGGTCCGGGTGGCCGCAGGGCCCATGCTGCAACCTGCTCCCGAAGATGCTGCCGATCCCGAGCTGCTGCAGACGCTGGCGCATGGCTATGCCTCACTCGTCGCCCGTCATTCCGGCCTGGTCTTCGTCGAAATACCGTTCCCCAGCACCCTCGCCGCGATGATTGCCGTATGTGAGGGACGGGCTGATCTGGTATTGGTGCAGGGCGCTGGCGATGGGGCACGTCTGCCCTGCCCCAGCCTGGCGCCTTCGCGCAGCTTTCCGGGTGGCGCAAGTGTGCTGGCCGGCCGCATTGGCGAGCGCTTGCCGCGCCGCGTTTCCGATGTCGGCACGCTAAGGATCGCTGCCGTTGCAGGAGGCCCTTACCCGGCGTGGCTCGCCGATCGCCACCCTGCAGTAGCCGTCCTGCCCCAGCCCAGCATGCGGGCTGCATTGGCGGCGGTGGATGACGGCATTGCCGATGCAGCAATCGGCCTGGAATCCACGGCGGGCGCGATGGCGCGGCGTCACTTTTCCCACAGCCTGCGCCTGCAGGTGCTTGATACCAGCTTTCCAACCCAGCTGTATCTGCTGGCCCGGCGCGAAGACCAGAAGCTGCTTGAGCGCATCGAGGCGGCGCTGGATGACATCACCATCGAAGAGCATGCCCAGTTGCTGCGCCGCTGGGCCCGGCAGGCGCTGCCGATCGCGTTCGGCCAGTCAGCTCGCGACGGTGTCGACCGCTTTGCGTTCTGGCTGCTGCCAGCGGCGGCCCTGCTGCTGACGCTTCCATTGCTGGCTATGCGCGCACGACGCCAGCAGCGCCGTCGCGATCAGAAGCAGGCGCAGATGACGGGCATCATCAGCCATGAGATACGCAATTCCGCCCAGGCGGTCATGGCCTCAATCGATCTGTTGGGCCAAGCGCAACTGCCTGAGGGCCAGCGCGAGCTGGTGACCGCCGCGGCCAATGCCGGTCATACACTGCGCGGACTGCTCAATCGCGCAGTGGATTTCTCCCGTCTGGCCAGCGGCACCTTCCGGCCGACGCGGTTGCCCTGCGATGTTCCCGCGCTCTGCACGCAGGCGCTGCAGGCGATTGCACCACAGGCACAGAAGAAAGCACTGAGCCTGCAGTTCTCCACGCCGCAGGCGACCTTCCCCGTCGTGTTGACAGACCCGGACTGCCTGCGCCAACTGCTCGACAACCTGCTCGGCAATGCCGTCAAGTTCACTGACGCAGGCGGCGTTGAACTGCGCCTGCAGCTGGATGGGCCAGCAAAGGCCGCGTCACTGCTGATAGAAGTCATCGACAGTGGCGTCGGTATCGCCCCAGCGCAGATGAGTGACCTGTTCAAGCCCTTCCGGCAGGCCGATGCCGGCAGGCAGCGCGGCGGCAGCGGGCTGGGCCTGTCCATCTGCCGCACGCTGGCCGAGGCGATGGGCGGCAACCTGGATGCCTACAGCGTGCATGGCCGTGGCAGCCGCTTCATTCTTCGTCTACCGGTGCAGCGGGTGCCGGAAGACGTGTCGGCAACTGCAGCAGCCCCGGTCCCATCCACGTTGGCCGGCGCGCGCATTCTGCTGGTCGAAGATCACGCGCTGAACCGGCAGCTCATTGCAGCCCAGTTGCGACGCTGGGGCGCGATCGTGCTTGAGGCTGCCACTGCCGCCGATGCATTGTCGATGCAGCTGAAGGCGCCCTGCCCACTAGTGCTGCTCGACATCGGCCTGCCGGGAATGGATGGCTATACGCTGGCCCAGCAACTGCGGCGGCATGAGGCAAAAGGGGCGCCCCGTGCCCGACTGCTTGCGCTCTCCGCCTTCACCGGTGGCGGCCACACGCTGCGCTGCCAGGCTGCCGGCATCGACGCCGTACTGGTCAAGCCGCTGCAGATCGATGCGCTGCTACAGGCGCTGGATCAGCCTGCACCCGTCCGTACCACCGGGGGCATTGACCACGAACTGGCGGCCGCATACGAAGAAGACATCGATCGCGAGCTGCAATGCGTGCATGAGGCAATCAACTGCTGTGACGCCCAGCGACTGCGCCATCACGCGCATCGCCTGCAGGGTACGTTGCAGATGCTCGGCGAGGGCGACATGGCGGCGCTTGCCAGCGAACTCTGGGGGCTGGGCGACCGTATGCCCCCCGGGTGGGCCGAGGCAGGCCAGCTGCTGGCCCAGATGCAAGCCTGGCGCGGCTCCCGGGGTGCGGGAACCGCGCCGTCGCCCTGAATCAGGCGGCGTTGCGCCCCGCCTGGCGACGGGTCAGGTCGTTGAAGCGGCCCAGCGACATCAGGTGCTGGTGGATCAGCGCCAGCCAGCCGTTGCGGTGCCATTCGATGACGGTCGCATCCGGCAGCGCAATGAACTTCTCGACGTCCACTACGAAGAAGCCGTTGAGGTTGAACTCACGTCCGTCAGGCAGGCGCACGGTTGCATTGCGCTCGACCAGCAGGCCGTTATCGACCAGCGCCTTGGAGAAGGCCTGGGTCTGCTCGTGTTCGCGGGTGAACTGCCCGCAGAACTCGAGTGCCTGCTGAACCATGTCGGTGGCCTTGCCATCGACGAACAGCGGCTGCCCTTCTTCGCCGCCACGGACGATGCGCGGGCTCTCTTCGTCGATACCGAGCAGGAAGTCATTGTCCGCGCCGGTGTCGATGAAGATGAAGGGATGGCGGCGCAGGTAAGCCGGAATGTAGGTCTCGTCGTCCCACAGGCCATCGGTGATGAACAGGTTGTCGGTGGTCACGCCCACTGCCGCCATCGGCACCGCGCTCGGGCCTGCGAACAGGATCGGGAAGTGGTGCAGCGCCAGCGAAAATTCGCCCAGCACCAGCGGGATGGAGTTGCTGCTGGCAGCGAATTCAAGCTTGCCCGGCAGGATGCGCAGATCGGCATGCAGATCTGCCTGCAGCGGCACCGGGCGGGTGTAGAACAGGGGCGCGCTGCTCGGCGCAGCTTCGGTGGTGGTGTCGCTGGTGGTGGTCATCGTGGAAACCATGTCGATCATGCGCGCCTGCCATCCCGGGCGCGCCAGCGGGAACAACCTGAATCCCGCATTATCAACAAGGCAGGTGACAACGGCCACCCCGCGGCCGACTTATTTCAGCTGCAACGGGTAGCGCTGCCACAGTACGTGGACCAGGAAGCCGGCCAGTTCGGTGTCGCGCGCACTGACCGCTGCGCGGATCTTGTCCAGCAGGACCATGTCGCTGCAATGCCGCACATCGGCGTGGTTGGCCTGGCCAGCGCGCCGTGCCCGATAGCGTGCAGCCCGCTGTGCGTCGCTCATTGCGTACCCGAACTTGGGCGGCCGACCGCGTTTGCGCGGCAGGGTCAGCTCCAGGGTTCCGGGATCATTGTCATCACGCATGGGCAGGGTGCGGGCGGCGGCAAGCAATGGGGGGTGCGCAATTTATCGTGAGGCATCACTTTAATCCAGCTTTTTCTGCAGTTTTGTTGCAATGCAATGCAATGCAGGTGCGTGGCGCACGGATGGCACCCATCCACGCATGGCGTGGGAAGTAGATCCACGCCATGCGTGGATAGCCCCCCGCCAATGCAAAGGTCGGTAGATCCACGCCATGCGTGGATGCCCCCCCTCGCCAATACAAAAAAAGGGAGCCCGCGAACGGGCTCCCTGCATCCACCTTACGCTGCACGCACCGGCTCGTAGCCATGCAGGTGCGATTCGCTGCTGGCCCGTCCCTGGCTCAGCGAACGCAGCGAGGTCGTATACCCGACCAGCTGCGCCAACGGCGCGAATCCGCTGACTTCGGCGCGACCGTCCTGGTCGTCGATGCGGGCAACGCGTCCATGGCGGCGATTCAGATCACCCACCACGTCCCCCACCGAGGCGGACGGCGAATGCACCGTCACCGCCATCACCGGCTCCAGCAGCTGCGTACCGCTGGCCGCCAACGCGGCCTTGATGCCCTCGCTGCCGGCCCGATGGAACGCCATCTCCGACGAATCCTTCGCGTGGGTCTGGCCATCCACCAAGCTGACTTCGATGCCGACTACCGGA
>Ga0213821_1001196_pt1 | contig 12645 bp, 10 predicted proteins | sample MC6MC0909MG_FD_179894 | JGI IMG/M metagenome (GOLD analysis project Ga0213821, IMG submission 179894) | Enriched soil aggregate microbial communities from Iowa State University, Ames, United States - MC6-MC0909-MG | ecosystem: Environmental > Terrestrial > Soil > Unclassified | place: USA: Iowa...
GGGCAGCCTGCTCGGCGGCACCGACATCGTGGCCACCGTGCCGGACTACACCGCCGATGTGTTGACCGCTGCGGGCGGGCTCAGGGCTGAGGACCTGCCGATGGAGGTGCGCAGTTTCGAACTGCACATGGCCTGGCGCGGTGCGCAGGACAACGACCCGGCGGAGCGGTGGTTGCGGTCGCGGATTCAGATGTTCTTTGGCGACCCTGACAGTCTGTAGGCGTCGTCGGGCAGGTTGTATAGCTAGTCATTTCTGCGCTTCCATTGACCATGGAGGTCCATCCATTTCCAGAGAATTTCGACACCAGGGGCATATCGCTGGTGCTGACCTCGATCCTCTGCGAAGCATACGACGCCTGGACTTCACCCCGGCCGAGGCGCTGTACGCCGCCACCAACGTCGGCGCACGGCTGATGCCCAAGGGCGAGACCCTCGGCACGCTTGAGCCGGGCAAACAGGCCGACCTACTGATACTGGACGGCTCGCCCCTGGACGACATTCGCATCCTCCAGGATCGCAGTCGCCTGCTGGCCGTGTACAAGGCCGGCGAGCCGGTGCGCCTGCAACGCACGGGCTACAACCCCAAACAGGATACCGAGGGCCATGTCCTGGGCGCGATCGGCGCCAGTGGCGACACCTCGGACAACGACGAGCGCTGCGCCCTGCTGGCCATCGAAAGCCACGGGCTGCTCGCAGATACCGGTGACCATCAGCCCTGATCCAGCACCGCGGCCTGCTCCGTCAGCACCCGGCGAAGCCAGGCCAGGGCGGGGGCAGAGGCTTGCTGCGGCTGCCACTGCAGGACTTGCGAGGCCACCGGAAAGACAATGGGCGACGCCAGCACGCGCACGGGGTAACGTCGCGCCAGCGCCTCGGCCTGGCGGCGAAACAGCGTGGCGATCCGTGGCGTGCCGACGACGAATTCAGCCATCAGGGCAAAGCTCTGTACTGCCACATCGAGTCGCCGTTCGATACCCATCTCGCGCAGGTGCTGGGTGTCCAACGAAAGATTCTGGCCATGGCTGAATTCGCGCACCACGTGCCCGGCCGCACAGTAATCGGCCAGGCTCAGGCCCTGTTGGTAGCCGGGAGTGTCTGCGCAGACGATGCAACACAGCTCATCCTGGATCAGCGAGGCGTGGGGGTAGCGCGGGTTGACGCGCGGCTGCGGTACGATCACCAGGTCGCTGCGGCGATAGTCCAGCGCCTCGGCCACCACATCGCCGTCACGCGGCAGCGGCAGGTCACGTACCACCAGCGACACACCGGGCGGGGTCGAATGCCGCCGACATCTCCACCACTTCGCCCGCCAGGCTCAGCACCTCGCGCACCTTAGGCGCCAGTTGACGCGCCAGGGCACTCGGCTCGAGGCCTCGCCCTACCGGCAGCAACAGCGGGTCCTGAAAGTGCTCGCGTAAACGGCCCAGTGCAGCGCTGGTCGCTGACTGGCCAAGGTTGAGGCGCTGCGCAGCCCGGCTGACGCTGCACTCTTCGAGCAGCACATCCAGGGCGACCAGCAGGTTTAGATCAAGACGTCGATAGCGCATGAGCACGCTTATACGCGAATGCGCCAGGGCAAGAATGCGTATTTCGCGCTGGCAGGTATCGCCTGGCGCGATACTTGAACTGGATTTGCTGTTGGGAGACTGCACGCAGTCACCACCCCTGAACCACCGGCGAAAACACCGAGTCGTCGCCGTGGAATAGCGGGTTGAGGTCTAATAATTGGTGTTGTGCCTTTCTCGATCTATCCAGTAGCGAAAAAAGCAAAGTGTTCTGCGAGCTTGTTTAGTTATTAGCTCCGTCGGTACCCTGGCGATCGAGCGCTTCCTACGTCCGGTCTGCTTCCAGAATTACCCGGACGAGTTACTGCCCCCGGCGCTGCAAAATGCCAATCCGCTGGGGATATTGCGATTAGTAGACGGTGAAATGCGCCGCTCAAGCGTGGCAGATTGATCAGCTCCATTTGAACTCTCAGGGCATCTGGAACCGCACTCTATTTCTGCATTCCAGGTACTCGCAATGCGTCAGCTGACAACGCGTCGCGTATTCGAGCAACGGAGCTTGCAGTGATCGGCACTCCGGAGTTGCCCCAGGCACCTCGGACAAAGTTCAACACCTGGGCCACCTCATTGTCACTCAGGCGCCACCCCAGCGGCGGCATGCTGAACGACGTCGGTGCGGCGTGGGTCGAAGGCAATGTCCCGCCTTCAAGCACCAGGCGAATCAACGATTGCGGATCGTCGACATTCAGCACAGGGTTAGCGGCCAATGCAGGAAAGACCTGCGCGTAGCCCTTGCCGTCACTGCGGTGGCAAGCCATGCAGTTATCGGCGTAAAGCCTTGCGCCCAGGGTCGGCGTCAGGCCGTCATGCAGTGCCTGATAGGTGGCAGGGTCCGCAACGTGAGGGCGATCGTCCGGGTCGAGCGCTGGCAACTGCTTGAGGTATCGGGCGATCGCCAACCGGTCTTCATCGGTCAGATACTGCAGGCTGTGCACCACCACTTCACTCATACTGCCGAAGACTGCCGCTTTGTCCGTTCGCCCGGTCTTGAAAAAGTCGACCAGCTCAGCCTCGCTCCAGCTTCCCAGGCCGTGTCGATGATCCCCCCTGAGGTTTTTTCCGACCCACCCTTCCTGCGCGTCACCACCTGCGAGAAATGTCTCGCCTTCGCTTGCGCCGAGGGCTTTTTCCTGCAGGGTGAACGCACGCGGCGTATGGCAGGCGCCGCAATGGCCGAGCCCTTCTACCAAGTACGCGCCCCGCGCAAGCACAGGGTCTTGCGTCGGCGTGTCAGCAGCAGCCGTGTCGACGCTTGGTGCGAACAGGTTGCGCCACACATGCAGTGGCCAACGCATCGATAGCGGCCAGGGAATGTTCGGGGCCTGAGTAGCTTGGGTCACCGGCGTGACACCGTGCATGAAGTACGCGTACAGCGCCTGCATGTCTTCATCGGACACCCGCGCATACGACGGATAAGGCATCGCCGGATAAAGGCTGTAACCGGCCTTGGCGACGCCATGGCGAACAGCCTTGTCAAAGTCCTCGAAACGGTATGTCCCGATACCGGTTTGACGGTCCGGGGTGATGTTGGTGGAGTACACCACGCCAATCGGCGTTGCCATCGGCAGGCCGCCGGCAAACGGCTTGCCATCCTTGGCAGTGTGGCAAGCGACGCAGTCCCCCGCTCGTGCCAGATAACGCCCCTTGGCAACCAAGGGGTCTTCGCCAGCGTGCGCAGCTGTAGCCAACAAACCCGCATAGGCCAGCAATGAGATGAGGTATTTCATATTTGCGTACCTCATGCTTGCACCATCGGCCCGGGGTGGGGCAGGTAGTGCTCACGGATGTGGTGCGCGGCCCAATAGGTCAAGGCCCCCACCAGACCGGTCGGGTTATAGCCGAAGTTCTGCGGGAATGCCGAAGCGCCCGTGACGAACACGTTATGTACGTCCCAGCATTGCAGGAATCGGTTGACGACACTGGAGGCGGGGTCGCTGCCCATTATCGCGCCACCCGTGGTGTGGGTACTCTGATAGACCCGGGTGTCGTAATGACTGCCGGGCTTCTTGGCATTGTTCTCGACGCTGCCACCGAGCACCTCGGCGATACGCTGCGCCTTGTCCACGGTGTACTGGGTCATCTTGAACTCGTTGTCGTGCCAGTCGAAGGTGATGCGCAGCAGCGGCTGGCCGTAGGCATCGCGGTAGGTCGGGTCCAGGCTCAGGTAGCTGTCGCGATAGGCCATGACCGAACCTTGAGCGTTGATGCTCATCAGGCGTTGATAACTGTCCTGGGTCGCGGCTTTCCAGCCCTTGCCCCACTTGGGCGCAGCCTTGGGTGTGGTCGCCTGGCCGATGGGGCGCCCACCGGTGCGGTTGTGACGAATGTTCGCCCCGCCAAGGAAGCCCAGCGGCGCGTGGTCGAAGTTGTCACCGTTGAAGTCGTCGATGGCCTGGCCACCGGCACCGGCGCCAATGAACGGATTGAGTTGCGTGCCCTTGGGCAGCATCACGCTGACACCGCCATTCATCTGGTACGCATAGTTCTTGCCCACCACCCCATCCCCGCTGACCGGGTCATAGGGCTTGCCGATCCCCGACAGCAGCAACAGGCGCACGTTGTGCAGCTGGAAGGCCGTGAGGATCACCAGTTGCGCGGGTTGCTCGACCTCGCGGCCCTGGGCATCGATGTAGGTCACCCCAGTGGCCAGTTTGCCGCTGCTGTCGAGGTTGACCTTGATCACCTGCGCCTGGGTTCTGACCTTGAAATTCGGACGTTTGAGCAGCACCGGCAGGATCGTGGTCTGCGGCGAGCCTTTGGAATACATGTAGCACCCGTAGTTCTCGCAGAACCCGCAGAAGTTGCACGGCCCCATGCGCACACCGTAGGGGTTGGTGTACGGCTCGGAGGCATTGGCGGCAGGAATCGGGAACGGCTCGTAGCCCAGTTCGCGTGCGGCCTTGGCGAACAACTGCGCGCCATACACATCTTTCAGCGCTGGCAGTGGAAACTCGCTGCTGCGTGGTGCTTCAAAACGGTTGCCACCCCTGACCACGGTGCCGTTGAGGTTACCGGCCTTGCCAGCGATCCCTGCAACCGCTTCGAAACGGGCAAAGTACGGCTCGAGCTCTTCGTAGCTGACGCCGAAGTCCTGGATCGTCATGCCCTGGGGGATGAAGTGCTTGCCATAACGCTCTTCGTAATGGCTGCGCAAGCGCAGGTCACTCGCCTGGGCGCGCCAGGTCAGGCCGTTCCAGTGAAAGCCCGAGCCACCGACACCGGTGCCGAGCAGGATCGATCCATGCTGGCGGTACGGTACCGCGACACCGCTGATGTTGTGCCGGAACGTGACCGTCTCGCGGGCCAGGTCCTGGTAAAGCTTGCCGCGCACGGTGTATGCCAGTTCGTCGATGACGTTAGGGTAGTTCGCCGTGGTGGGCGTGTCCTGCATCTCGCCGCGCTCAAGGGCCAGTACCTGCAGGCCCGCGTCGGTCATTTCCATGCCCATGATCGAGCCAGTCCAGCCCAGGCCGACCAGCACCACGTCCACCGGGGGATGTTTGATCGCCATGTCTACCCCCTTTGCCCACAGATCGACACCGGCCCCAGCGGATAGCGCTCGCCGGGGTGGTCGATCCAGTCCATGAAGTCGGCACGGGCACCGGGGAAACCGATCATCTTCCACCCCGCCATATCACGATTGCCGCCGTAGACAGGGTCGGCGAAGTAACCTTCGCGGGTGTTGCGCAGCAGCTGATTGAAGAACTGCGAACTGGGCAACGCTTCCAGCGGCACCTTACCCTCTTCCAGCAGGTGCAACACCTGCGCCTGCATCAGGCTGTCGAGCCCGGCAAAAGGTTTGCCGTGGGTTTGCCGGCACCACTGATCGCAGCCGGCAATGCCCAGCCGCAGAATGTCCCGGGGCGCAAGGCGGCCTTGATAGCCGAGCTCCGGCAGCTGATCGGTAATGAACGGACCTTGGCTGTAGAACAACGCGCCGTGGCCGTAGGGCGTGTCCATCTGACGATCGATGAACCCGGGGATGCCACAGGCGATGGCGCCTGGCCCAAGTTCATCGGTGGGGATCAGTCGTTCACAGGCCGCCTGCACGAACGCCCATTCAACGTCGGTGAAGAACCGTGGTCGATAGTCGTCCGGCGGCAGTTGCGGGGTGGCTGGCTGACGAGGTGTATCGCCGAAAGCGGTCGGAACGCCGTGGCTGGCTAGCGTCACCAGCGGGATTAGCGCCAGGCCGCCTTGCAGGAAGCGGCGGCGCGCATTGGGGGTATCGGACATGGGGCTACTCCATGCGGGGCTTGTTGTTCTTATGGGTGCTCAGGCACAGGGGCAGCGCCTGCCCCCTGTGACAGGCTTTAGCGGTCGACGCCGCCGAGGCACACGTACTTGATTTCCAGATAGTCTTCGATGCCGTAGCGCGAACCTTCGCGGCCAAGGCCCGATTGCTTGACGCCTCCAAACGGCGCCATCTCGTTGGCGATTGCCGCAGTGTTGACGCCGACCATGCCGTATTCGAGGTCTTCGCTGACGCGCAGCACGCGGCCGATATCGCGGCTGTAGAAATAGCTGGCCAGGCCGAACTCCGTGGCGTTGGCCAGCTCGACCACCTCGTCCTCGCTGGAGAAGCGGAACAGTGGCGCCAGTGGCCCGAACGTTTCCTCGTGGGCCACTTTCATCTGTGCGGTAACTTCAGTGAGCACGGTCGGCTCGAAGAAGCTGCCACCCAGCGCGTGGCGTTGGCCACCTGCGATCAGCCGTGCGCCTTTCTCAAGGGCATCACTGATGTGCTCTTCGACCTTGCGCACGGCGTTCTCATCGATCATCGGGCCTTGGGTCACACCGGCCTCTACACCATTACCCAGGCGCAGGCCCGAGGCAGCAGTGGCGAGCTTCTCGGCAAACCGTTCGTAAATACCGTCCTGCACATAGATACGGTTGGCGCAGACGCAGGTCTGCCCGGCATTGCGGAACTTCGACAGCATCGCGCCTTCCACGGCCAGGTCGAGGTCGGCGTCATCGAAGACAATGAACGGCGCGTTGCCGCCCAGCTCCATGGACACCTTCTTCACGGTCTCGGCGCATTGCCCGATCAGCAGCTTGCCCACCGGCGTGGAGCCGGTGAAGCTGAACTTGCGCACCAGCGGGTGGCCGGTCAGCACGCTGCCGATCTGGGTCGCGCTGCCGGTGACCACACTGAACACGCCAGCGGGGATACCGGCGCGTTCGGCCAGGGCCGCCAGGGCCAGGGCCGACAGTGGTGTCTGGCTGGCCGGGCGCAGCACCATCGGGCAACCGGCGGCCAGGGCCGGGGCCACCTTGCGGGTAATCATCGCGTGGGGGAAGTTCCACGGCGTGATGGCCGCCGTAACGCCGATCGGCTCCTTGGTGACGATGATGCGTTTGTCTGCCGAGGGCTGCGGGATGGTGTCGCCGTAGACGCGCTTGGCTTCCTCGGCAAACCACTGCACGAAGGACATGCCGTTGCCCAATTCGCCACGGGCTTCGGCCAGTGGCTTGCCTTGTTCGGCGGTCAGCAGGCGGGCGAGATCCTCCTGATTTTCGAGCATGAGCGCGTACCAGCGCTGCAGCAGCTCGGCGCGCTCCTTGGCGGTCTTGCGCTTCCACGGTTTGAAGGCACGGTGCGCAGCCAGCACCGCGCGTTCGGCTTCGGCGGCGCCCATTTGCGGAATGCGCGCCAGTTCTTCGCCGGTGGCAGGGTTGGTGACAGCGAAGGTTTCGCCGGAATCGGCACTCACCCAGAGGCCGTCGATGAACGCCTGTTGTTTGAGCAAAGAAGGGTCTTTGAGTTCGAGCATCGGTCAGTTGTCCTGGGCAGGTTCAGTGGATGGGTGGCTCGGGCACGGCTTCGCCGGCCTGCAGGAAATCGAAGTCGCAGCCTTCATTGGCCTGGGTCACGTGCTGCTGGTAGAGCGCAGCGAAGGAGCGACCGTAGGTCTTGTGCTGCGGCACATGCCCAGCGCGGCGGCGGGCCAGCTCGTCGTCACTGACGCGCATGTTCAGCGTGCCGGCGGCGACGTCCAGGTCGATGATGTCGCCTGTGCGCACCAGTGCCAGCGGCCCGCCAACGGCGGCTTCGGGCGCCACGTGCAGGACGCAACTGCCATAGTGGGTGCCGCTCATGCGCGAGTCGGAGATACGCAGCAGGTCACGCACCCCGGCCTCCAGCAGGCGTTTGGGGATCGGCAGGTTGCCCCACTCGGGCATGCCCGGCGCGCCTACGGGACCGGCGTTACGCAGGATCAGCACGGTGTCCGCAGTGACCTCCAGGGCCGGGTCGTCGATCATCCGGCTGAGGGTTTCATGGTCATCGAAGACCAGTGCCGGGCCGCTGTGGCGGCGCAGGCGCGGGTCGGCCGCGGAGGACTTCATGACCGCGCCATCGGGGCACAGGTTGCCGCGCAGCAGCGCCAGGGTCGCGCCTTGCTCGAGGCTGACCACCGGGTTGTCGAGGGGGCGAATGATGTCATCGTCGTAGCACGGTGCATCGGCCAGCAGGCTGTCCCAGCTCTGGCCGGTGGCACCTTCGCATTCCAGGTGCAGGTGCGGTTCGATCTTGCGCATCAGTGCGCGCAGGCCGCCGGCGAAATGGTAGTCCTCCATCAGCGCCGTGCCGGACGGGAACAGGTTGAGCAGCACCGGGATCTTCGCGGCCGCCGCTGCCAGCTGGTCGAGGGTCAGGTCGATGCCGGCGCGCCGGGCAATGGCGATCAGGTGGATCGCCGCGTTGGTCGAGCCGCCCATGGCCATGTAAACCGCCACGCCGTTGGCGACATGCTTGTCGGTCAACCAGGTCGAGGGACGGCGGTCGCGCCACACCAGGTCGACGATGACCGAACCACACTGCGAGGCCATCCGCGGGTGCGCACCGTCAGCGGCGGGAATGCTCGATGCACCGGGCAAGGTAAAGCCCATTGCGTCGGCGATGCTGGTCATGGTCGAGGCCGTACCGACGGTGTTGCAGGTGCCGATCGAGCGGGTCATGGCGCCTTCGAGCTCTTCCCAGGCGACCGTGTCGATCAGCCCCAGGCGGCGTTCATCCCAGTACTTCTTGGTGTGGGTGCCAGCGCCGGTCTTGACGCCGCGCCATTGGCCGTTGGACATCGGCCCGGCCGGGCAGTAGATCACCGGCAGGTCCATGCTCAGTGCCCCCATCAGCAAACCCGGGGTGGACTTGTCGCAGCCACCCAGCAGCACGGCGCCGTCGATCGGCAACGAGCGCAGCAACTCTTCGGCCTCCATCGCCAGCAGGTTGCGATAGAGCATGGTGGTCGGCTTGACCATCACCTCGCCCACCGACTGCACCGGCAACTCCACCGGAAAGCCGCCCGCTGCCCAGACACCGCGCTTGACCGCTTCGGCACGTTCACGCAGGTGCGAATGGCAGGGCGACATCTCGCTCCAGGTATTGAGGATGGCAATCACCGGCTTGCCCATGAACTCTTCACGGCGCAGGCCGATCTGCTGCAGACGCTGACGGTGGGCGAACGCACGGATGGTGTCTGGAGCAAACCACCGCTGGCTGCGCAGTTCTTCGATTTTCTTGTGTTTTTCGGACATGAGCTAAGCCTTTGAACAAGGGCGCGACGAAAAATCGTAGCGCTGCGAAATTCTCTTTCAGGAGCATACTCAGATCGATTTCGTAGCGCTACGATTTTTTTCCCTGAAGAAGTGCCCTGACGCCAATCAGGGTGGATTACTGAATCGACAACCCTGCATCGACAACGAAGTTCTGGCCGGTGCAGCCACGGCTGTCGTCGCTGGCCAGGAACAGCGCCAGGCGCGCGCAGTCGCTGGCATCCAGGCGGAACTTGAGCATCTGCTGGTCGATGAAGGCCTGGCTGGCCGCCTCCAGGCCGGCGGGGTCGGCGGCCCACATGGCATCCTGGCGCTCGGTGCGGATGGCGCCCGGTACCAGGCTGTTGACCCGGATGCCCTGCCCGCCCAGTTCACGTGCCAGGGTGCGGGTCATGCCGTTCAGCGCCGCTTTGGCGGTGGTGTAGCAGACCATCCCGGGGCGCCCGCGCATCCAGGAGATCGACCCCATGTTGATGATTGCCCCACTGCCGCGACGCGCCATGCCGGGCGCAACCGCCTGGGCCGCGAAGAAGGCGTGGCGCAGGTTGGTCTGCATGCGCTCGTCCCAGTACTCGACGCTGATATCGGCCAAGGCGTGACGGTCATCGCGGGCGGCGTTGTTGATCAGCACATCGACGGCGCCCCAGGTACGCTCCACTTCTGCCACGCAGGCCTGCAACCGCTCGATGTCGCGTACATCGCAAGGCAGGAACAGCGAGTTGGCCCCCAGCGCCTGCGCCAGCCCTTGCCCCGCTTCGGCATCGAGATCGAGAAAGGCCACGCGGCTGCCCTGAGCGACGAAGGCTTCGACAAAGGCGCGGCCAATGCCTGAAGCACCTCCGCTGATGAGGACCACCTTGTCGGCGAGGCTTGGATATTGCGTATCGGTATGACGGTTCATGATAGGAAGCTCGTGAATGCGTGGGAAAGGTTCAGCCTGCGAACAGCGGTTCCGCGCAGCCGGGCACATTGACCCGGGTGGCGAACACACAGCCGGACAACGGCCAGTCGGCGAGTTCTTCGGCACTGCGGTTTTCGCGGGAACTGGTGATGTACAGCGTGCGCAGGTCCTCACCGCCGAAGGCGACCATCGTCGGCCAACGCGTCGGCAGCTGGATTTCGTCCAGCACCTGCCCGTCAGGGCTCAGGCGCAACACCCGGCCGCCGTCGAACTGCGCGCTCCAGTAACAACCGGCGCTGTCAAAAGCCGCGCCATCAGGACGCCCGCCGCTGCCCCGCGCAAACTCGCGCAGCAGTTGCCGTGGGCCGGGCTGGCCATCCTCATCCAGTGGGTAGCGGTAAAGCACATGGTTCGGCGTGTCGCTGTGGTAGGCCCACGCGCGGTCCGGGCTGAAGGCCAGGCCGTTGGAAACCATCACATCGCCCGCCATGACCTGGGCGCGATGCTCGGCATCGACCCGCAGCAGTTGCCCGCCATTACGGTCACGCGGCTGCCACAACGTGCCGGCCCAGAAGCGCCCCCAGGGGTCGACGCGGCCATCGTTGAAACGGCTGTACTCGGCGCCCGTCGGGTTCTCGGCCAGGCGCTCGCCCAGCTGCCCCTGGGCATCGAGCAGGTAGATGCCACTGCGCAGCGCGACAATGAAGCCGCCTTGCTCGCGCAGGCCGAAACAGCCGAGTTCCTCGGGCAATTGCAGTGTGCTCACGCTGCCATCGCGAGGGTCAAGGCGATGCAGCCGCCCGGCCAGGATATCGGCCCAGTACAGGACCTGTTCACGGACCGACCAGACCGGGCACTCGCCCAGCTCCGACGGTTGCCGGACCACACAGATCAACGATTCATTCATGCAGGGTTCTCCAGGTTGCCGCTGGCAGGCAGCAAGCGCAACTCACGTTCGATCGACGCCCCCGGCGCCAGCCAGACCAGGCCGTGCGCCGTGGGCTCAGGGAAGTTGATGGCATTGTTCAAGTGGCTGACCGGCTCGACCGCGATGAAGTCCGCTGGCGCTGGCGGCGTGAACACCACCAGGTGCCCAAGCCCTGGGCCGGCCTGCAGGCGCAGGCCGACCTGAGCGTCGGGCCAATACAGGCTGGCGCGAGCATCCCAGCCCTCGAAGCAGTTATCCAGGCCCACTGCACCTGCCGCGCGGGGCTGGCTGAAGTCCCAGGCCTCGGGCAGCGCCGTACGCTTGAGCGGCAGGCCATCCGGCCCGGCCTGCCAGACCTGCGCGGCGCTAAAGCCCAGCTGCAGCTCACCCTGGCGCTCGAAGTACGGGTGCCAGCCAAGCCCTGCCGGCATCGGCTGCTCACCCAGGTTGGTGAGCCCCAGGTGCAGGTGCAGCCCCTCCTCGCTCAGGACGAGGCTCTGCCAGGCAACGAAATCCCACGGCCAATCCTCGGCATCGATGCCGCAGGCAGTGTGACGCAAGCTCAGCCTGCAGCTTTGCGGCGAGTGGGCATCGACCTGCCATGCCCGCTGCCAGCCAAGGCCGTGCAGCGGGTGCGGATGGTCGCCGAAGTTGCCGCGCAGTTGCTGCGCCTGGCCGTTGGCGCTAAAGCGCCCGTGGGCGATCCGGTTGGAGTACGGCACCAGCGGATAGCAGGCGCTGCGCCGCACGCTGTCGCTGCCGTCCCAAGGGCGCAACAGCTCGAAGCGGCCCAGGCGCAGGTAACCCAGCGCGCCGCCAAGGCTTGGCAACACCCCGGCACTCAAGGCACCGCAGGTGAGTTTCAGCAGCGGGTGCACGGTGTGATTCATCGGTATCAAGACTCAGAAGCTCCAGCGAATACCCAAGGTGCCTGCCCAAGGGTCATAGCCGGCCGCCACGCTCGGGTAATCTTCGCTGAGCAGCGAGAAACCCTGGGTGGAGTGGCTGTTGTTGTTGATGTGGGACACATAGGTATACAGCTGGGTATTAGGGTTGAACGAGTAGATGTAGCCGGCATGAGCCGCCCAGGCCCGGGCGCCGGCTGCGCCGATACGCTGAGAAACGCCGAAGGTCAGGTCATTGTGCTCGTCGAGGACGATCCTGGCATTGACCATCTTCGCCGAGGCGAACCAGCGTGCGTCGGTATCACGCTTGGTATACATGTAGTTGGCGCCCCAGATCACACCGCCCCACTGGTAGTTGCCCGACACCACGTGGGTCGTCTGGGTATACAGCTCGCTGCTGGTTTCGGTGGGGGCCGACTCATGGCGGTTGAAGCCATAACCCAGCTTGGTGAAGCCATTGCGATAGCGCACGTTGAAACCACTGGTGCGATTCTGGTTGGGGCCGTTTTCGATGCTGGAATTGCCGTAGGAGTAACCCAGCTCGGTGGAAAACCCGTTCACTTCAGGCGAGCGGTAACGCACCGTGGTGTCGTAGAAACCGCCGGTGCCGCTTTTGCCCAATACCGCGGTGTGCTCCAGGCTCATGATCGCCGCCATGTTCGACAACCCGTACAAGGCCACGTCCGAATCTAGGAACACCCAGTAGATTGGCATGTACAGGCTACCCATGGCCACCGAGCCGAACGGGCCACTCACGCCCACGCCATAGCCACGGTTGGTCGAGACCTGCCC
>Ga0213821_1001202_pt1 | contig 12569 bp, 7 predicted proteins | sample MC6MC0909MG_FD_179894 | JGI IMG/M metagenome (GOLD analysis project Ga0213821, IMG submission 179894) | Enriched soil aggregate microbial communities from Iowa State University, Ames, United States - MC6-MC0909-MG | ecosystem: Environmental > Terrestrial > Soil > Unclassified | place: USA: Iowa...
GTGAGCTTTGCCGCGGTGGTCGAGCAGTTCGAGGCGCTGGGGTGTTCGGCCGAACTGCGTCGGGCGCTGTTGGTGGATACGGCGCGGGGGTTGTTCGGGTTCGAGTGATGCAGCGTCAGTGCTGGCCTCATCGCGGGCAAGCCCGCTCCTACAGGTATCGCGCAGCCTGTAGGAGCGGGCTTGCCCGCGATAGGGCCGTTACTGCCCGCCCAACTATCAGAACCGGAACCGGCTGATCATCTGCTGCAACTGCCCACCGAGGCGCGCCAGCTCGACACTGGACGCAGAAGTCTGCTCGCTGGCCTCAGCCGTCTGCTCTGAAATATCCCTCACCGTCACCACGCTGCGGCTAATCTCTTCGGCCACCGCACTTTGCTGCTCCGAGGCTGCAGCAATCTGCTGGTTCATCAGCTGGATCCCCGACACCCGTTGGGTAATCCCCTCCAGCGCCACACCTGCTTCACGCACCAGTGTCACGCTGCTCTCGGTCAGGCTCTGGCTCTGTTCCATCAGCTCGCTCACCGAGCGGGTGCCTTGCTCCAGGCTGCCGATCGCCGACTCGATCTCCAGGGTCGACGCCTGGGTGCGCTGGGCCAGGCTGCGCACTTCATCCGCCACCACGGCAAAGCCCCGGCCTGCCTCACCAGCACGGGCCGCCTCGATCGCGGCATTGAGCGCCAGCAGGTTGGTTTGTTCGGCCACGGCCTTGATCACGTCCATCACCTTGCCGATGCGCTGGCTTTCGCTGCGCAGTGCACCCATGGCTTCGCCGGTGGCGTCCACCTGGCTGGCCAGGCGGCCAATCTGCGCGACGGCGCGGTTGACCACGCTGTCGCCTTCGCGGGCTTCTTCATCCGTGGCACTGGCCGCGAGCGAGGCCTCGCCGGCATTGCGCGCCACCTCGTGCACGGTGGCGGCCATTTCCTGCATGGCGGTGGCCACCTGGTCGGTTTCGACCTTCTGGTTGTTGGCCCCGGCGCTGGTCTGCTCGGTGATCGCCGACAGCTCCTCGGTGGCACTGGCAATCTGCGAAATGCCGTCGCGCACCTGGGCGATCAGCTCGCGCAGGTTGCGGGTCATGCCCTGCAAGGCATTCTGCAACTGGCCGACTTCGTCGCGGCGGCGGCTGGCAGGTTGCTCGCTGAGGTCACCGGCAGCCACCTGCTGCATGGCGCGCAAGGCTTGCTGCAGCGGGGTGCTGATCTGCCGGGCGATGACCACGGCGGCGAGGATGCCGATCAACAGCGCCAATACCGTGGTGATGATCTGCAGGTTCCTGGCGAACTGGCTGTCGCTGACCACCGACACCGCCTGGGCATCGAGCAGTTGGCCGATCAGGCCGTTAAGCGTGTCGATGCCTGCAGCCATGGCGGCGCGGTACTCGACCAGTTTGCTGACTTCACCACGAAACGCCTCTACCGCTTCGGCATAAGCACGCACCTGCTGGTTCATCGTGGTGAATTGCTCGGCGAAGCCGCCATTGAACCGCGCCACCAGGCCGGGCAGGTCGTTCACCGTGGTGGCGATCTGCGCGTTCATCAGCTGTTCGGTGTCAGCGTTGGTATTACCCGTGTAGCCGCGCACGTGGTAGCGCAGCAGGATCAGGTTTTCGCGGATCTGGTTGATCGCTTCGCTGCGCACAAAGCGCTGCTCGGCGTCGGGCAGGGCGCGGACCTGCTTGCGAATTGCCTCGATGCTGGCGAACGCATTGCTGGCGAGGGTGCCCATTTCCTTCTGCGCTGCGCGCATCTTCTGGTACGACTGGAAGCTGCGTGCCTGGTCGGCGGCATAACTGTTCAGCGTCTGCTCGGCCTTGCCGACCAGCGCGAGGCTTTGTGGCTTGACCAGCGTCCCGCGCAATTGCGCCAGGGGCGCCTGAAATGCCTGCAGTGCCTGTTGCAATGCCTTGCCTTCGTTTTCCCCGCCGTTGGCCAAGGCATGGCGCAGGCGGGCTTCGCGCAGGTCGCCGAGTGCATCGTTGAGGCGCGAGACGTCGCTGACCACTTCACTGCGCCGCACCAGGCTACCGAGGCCATTCCAACCGATCAGCGACTGGATCAAGGTCAGGCACAGGACAAGGCCGAAACCGAGGAAAAGTTTGTGGGCGATTTTCACGTCGCCAAACCAGGTAAACATATACTGCTGAGCTCCTTTTCTTATGGCTTGGAGGAGACCGGAGGTCTATTGCTTCCATCAGATATAGTCATCTATATGAATTATCGGCACATACATGAAGAACTGAACAGCGATGGTTGAAATAATGTCGCTGTGCCATCTAGCGTTTTAAGGGTTCATTCTGTCGCAGGCAGCAACTCGAAGCGGGCGTGTTGCAGGTTTTGAGAGTCCAGGCCGACCATGATGTCGAACTCACCGGGTTCTGCCCGCAGGCGCAGGTCGTGATCATGGAAGGCGAGCATGGCTTCGTTTATGACGAAGCTGACAGTTCGGGATTCGCCGGGTGCCAGCATCACTTTGTGGAAGCCTTTGAGTTCCATCAGCGGGCGGCTGAGCGATGCACTGATGTCCCTGAGATAGAGCTGCACCACGGTCTCGCCGCTGCGTGAGCTTTCATTCCTTACCTCGACCCTGGCGTGCATGACCTGGCCCGGCCGCAGTTGCCGGCGTGTCAAGCGAGGGGCGGAAAGGGCGAAACGTGAATAGCTAAGGCCGAAGCCAAACGGGTACAACGGCGCGCCGTCGATGTCGAAATAGCGAGAGCGGTAGGGCATGGGGTTGGCCGGGTCGTATGGGCGCCCGGTGTTGAGGTGGTTGTAGTAGAGCGGCACCTGCCCCACGCTGCGCGGAAAAGTGACTGGCAATTTTCCGGAAGGGTTGTAGTCGCCGAAAAGCACGTCGGCGATGGCATTGCCCCCTTCTGTGCCGCTGAACCAGGTTTCCAGGACAGCATCGGCCAGTTCGCTTTCCTCCACGACCGTCAGCGGGCGGCCGTTCATCAGAACCAGCACCAGGGGCTTGCCTGTCTGTTTCAAAGCCCGAAGCAATTGCCGTTGCTGCAGCGGCAGGTTCAGGTCTGCCTTGCTGGCGCCCTCGTGCGACATACCTCGCGCCTCTCCCAGTGCCACGATTACCACATCGGACCGCTGTGCAATCGCAGTCGCCTCGGCGAGCATGGCGGATGGCGTACGAGGGTCAAACGTCTGCTGGTTATCGGCGAGCAGGCGTAAGGCTTGCCGGTTGTCCTCGATATTGGCGCCTTTGGCGTAAAGCAATGTGGCGTCGGGGCCGAGTGCATGCTTGAGGCCGTGGTACAGGCTGATGGCCTGTTGCGGCTGGCCACTTCCATGCCAGCTTCCCAGGATGTCTACGGGGTTGTCGGCCAGTGGCCCAATCAGCGCGAGCGTGCCGCGTCTGGCCAGCGGCAGCACGTTCTCGCGGTTCTTCAGCAGGACAAGGCTGCGACGCGCGACATCCCTGGCCTCTGCGCGATGTAGGCGCTGCTCGGCATGCGGGTCGGACGGGTCTTCTTCAGGCTTGCCCAGCCGAAGGTACGGGTCCTTGAACAAACCCAGGTCGTACTTGGTCGACAGCACCTGGCGGACTGCATCGTCGAGTATCTGCATGGGCACTGCGCCTTGTTCTACCAGCAACGGCAATGCCTCACCAAAGAACTGGTCACTCATGCTCATCTGGGTGCCGGCGCCAAGCGCTGCCTGCGCGGCAGCGCGACCGTCGCTGGCAACGCCGTGTGCCATCAGCTCCGCGACGGCGCCATGATCACTGATCACCAACCCGTTGAACTGCCACTTCTGACGCAGGATCTTGCGCAGCAACCAGCTGTTGGCGGTGGCGGGCGTGCCGTTGAGTGTTGTCAGTGCGGTCATGATGGCTCCGGCGCCGGCATCGACGGCTGCCTGATAGGGAGGCAGAACATCCTGGTAGAGCCGCTGCGGGCTGAGGTCTGTGCTGTTGTAATCGCGCCCACCTTCAACCGCACCATAAGCCGCGAAGTGCTTCACACAAGCCATCAAGCTGTCGGCTGAGCCGAGCGCCGGGCCCTGTAACGCACGCACGGTGGTGGCGGCGATGCTAGCGGTCAGGTAGGTGTCCTCCCCCGAGCTTTCGGACATGCGGCCCCAGCGCGGATCACGGGTGACATCGACCATAGGCGCGAAGGTCATGTCCAACCCATCGGCACTCGCTTCGCGTGCCGCAACGCGCGCACTGGTGCTGATTGCCTGCATGTCCCAGGTTGATGCCAGACCCAAGCCGATGGGGAAAATCGTTCTGTGGCCATGCACAACATCGGCAGCAAAAAACAGGGGGATGCCCAAGCGGCTTCGTTGGCTGGCGACCTTCTGCATCTCGCGCATCCGCGCGCGCGGTACGCTGGTACCTGCGAACATCGCGCCTATCTGCCCCGCTTTGGCGGCATCCAGGGCATCCTGCGGGTTTGCTTCCTTACCCACGAAACGCATGCGCAGCTGGCCAGCTTTCTCGGTCACGCTCATGCGTGCAAGCAGGGCTTCGAGAAATCGCGCCTTGCCGGGTTTATCGAAGCTGTGGGGGGCATTGGCACGTGGTGGAGCCAGCAGTACTGCCAGCACCACAGCCATGAGCATCGGCCGGCACCACTTGCCCCGCTTGGACATGAATGATCCTTATCCATGCTTGAAAACCGCAGCCTGACGCGGCTGGGGCTGGCCCGCTACTGACAAAGTTGCCAGTTGACAGCGATGATGTGGCTTGATGACGGTTCCCTGTCTTCTAATTCAGCAACGGCCGCCTGCGGCGCTACTCAGGTACAAGGACGATGAGTCACTCTTCGCAATTCACATTGCTCGGCAAACGGCGCTTCCTGCCGTTTTTCATCACCCAGTCACTGGGTGCCTTCAACGACAACCTGTTCAAGCAGTCGCTGATTTTGGCGATCCTGTTCAAGCTCAGCCTTGGCGATGGCGACCGTTCGATCTGGGTCAACCTCTGCGCCTTGCTGTTTATCCTGCCGTTTTTCCTGTTCTCGGCGCTGGGTGGCCAGTTTGGCGAGAAGTTCGCCAAGGACGCGCTGATCCGCGCGATCAAGCTGGCCGAAATCGCCATCATGGCCATCGGCGCGCTGGGCTTTGTCACCAACCACCTGGCGCTGATGCTGGTGGCCCTGTTCGGCATGGGTACCCACTCGGCGTTGTTCGGCCCGGTGAAATACTCGATCCTGCCCCAGGCCCTGCGTGAAGAAGAGCTGGTTGGCGGCAATGGCCTGGTGGAGATGGGTACCTTCCTTGCCATCCTGGCCGGCACCATTGGCGCCGGGGTGATGATGGCCAGCGACAGCTATGCCACGGTGGTGGCGGGCGGGGTGGTCGGCACCGCAGTGCTGGGCTACCTGGCCAGCCGCTGGATCCCCCGCGCCGCAGCGGTATCACCGCAGATGCCGCTGGACTGGAACATCTTCAAGCAGTCCTGGGTGATCCTGCGCATGGGCCTTGGCCAGCCGCCAGCGGTGTCGCGCTCGATAGTCGGCAACTCGTGGTTCTGGTTTGTCGGCGCCATCTACCTGACCCAGATCCCGGCCTACGCCAAGGACTGGCTGCACGGTGACGGCACGGTAGTGACATTGGTGCTGACCCTGTTTTCGGTCGGCATCGCCCTGGGCTCGCTGCTGTGCGAACGCCTCAGTGGGCGTAAGGTCGAGATCGGCCTGGTGCCGTTTGGCTCGTTCGGCCTGACCCTGTTCGGCTTGCTCTGGTGGTGGCATTCCGGCGATGTGCCGGCTGCGGCAGTGCCGCACGACTGGTTGCAGTTGCTAGGCATGGGCCAGGCCTGGTGGATCCTCGTGTCGATCGTCGGGTTGGGGGTGTTCGGCGGCTTCTATATCGTGCCGCTGTATGCGCTGATCCAGGCGCGTACCGCCGAAGACCAGCGGGCGCGCGTGATCGCGGCCAACAACATTCTCAATGCCTTGTTCATGGTGGTGTCGGCGGTCCTTACCATCGTGTTGATGGGCCTCGCCGACTTGAGCATCCCGCAGCTGTTCCTGGTGGTGTCGCTGCTCAATATCCTGGTCAACGCCTATATCTTCAGGATCGTGCCCGAATTCACCATGCGCTTCCTGATCTGGCTGCTCAGCCATTCGATGTACCGCGTGGAGCACCGCGACCTCGAGCGCATCCCGGACGAAGGCGCCGCGCTGCTGGTGTGCAACCATGTGTCGTTCGTCGATGCGCTGCTGCTCGGCGGGGCGATCCGTCGGCCGATCCGTTTCGTCATGTACTACAAGATCTACAACCTGCCGGTGCTCAACTTCGTGTTCCGCACCGCAGGCGCCATTCCGATTGCCGGGCGCAATGAGGACGCTGCCATCTATGAACGCGCGTTCGCCCGCATCGCCCACTACCTGGCGGCGGGGGAGGTGGTGTGCATCTTCCCGGAAGGCAAGCTGACCGGCGATGGCGAGATCGATGTATTCAGGGGCGGTGTCAGCCGCATTCTGGAAGAAACCCCTGTGCCGGTGATCCCGTTGGCGCTGCGGGGGCTGTGGGGGAGTTTCTTCAGCCGTGATCCCGGCAAGGGCTTCTTCAAGCGCTTGTGGTCACGCGTGACCATCGTGGCGGGCGCCGCCATCCCGGTGGAGGCTGCGCAGCCAGAGCTGTTGCGTGAGCAAGTCAGCCGCTTGCGCGGCGACTTGCGCTAAGCGGGGGGTGGTCAGCTGGCGCTGACTTTCAGGCCGATCAGGCCGCAGACGATCAGCGCCACACTGACCAGCCGCACCAGGGCCATGGATTCGCCGAACAGGATGATCCCCGCGATCACTGTGCCCACTGCGCCCACGCCGGTCCAGATGGCATAAGCGGTGCCCAGTGGCAGTTCCTTCATTGCAAGGCCCAGCAGGCCCAGGCTGATGACCATGGCGCCGACGGTGAGCACGGTGGGGAGTGGGCGGGTGAAGCCGTCGGTGTATTTGAGGCCGACAGCCCAGCCAACCTCGAACAGGCCGGCGAAGAACAGGATGATCCAGGACATGAGTATGTCTCCATCGTTTGAATGATGGGGCCGTCCCCGGAATGGTCACGCGGTGCGTCGTGAGGCCGTCCTCACAGTGGGCACCAGAGTGCCCATTTGCAGGTGAGATGGCAAGTCAGTGGCGCACAGGCTCGCCGTTTTCAGCTTCCTGTGAAGGCGCCTCCATGCGCCGGAACCAGGTCGACAGCAGTGCCCCGGAAATATTGTGCCAAACGCTGAACAGCGCACTTGGCACTGCCGCCAGCGGCGAGAAGTGCGCCGCTGCCAGCGCCGCCCCCAATCCCGAGTTCTGCATCCCCACCTCCAGTGCCAGCGATTTGCGCTGCGCCAGTGGCAGCTTGCAGAACTTGCCGGTGAGGTAGCCCAGCAGGTAACCAAAGCTGTTGTGCAGCACCACCACCGCCATGATCAGCAGCCCCGATTCGGCGATCTTCGCCTGGCTGGCCGCCACCACCGCGCAGACGATCATGACGATGCTCACCACCGACACCAGCGGCAGCACCTGCACTGCCAGCTGCACCCGCGCACCCAGCAGGCGCTGGGCCAGCACGCCGAGCACGATCGGCAGCATCACCAGCTGCAGGATCGACCAGAACATGTCCATGAAGGACACCGGCAGCCAGGCCGAGGCCAGGAACCAGATCAGCGTCGGGGTCAGCAGTGGTGCCAGCAGGGTGGTCACCGCAGCGATCGCCACTGCCAGCGCCAGGTCGCCCTTGGACAGCCACACCATCACGTTCGATGCCGTGCCGCTCGGGCAACAGCCGACCAGGATCACGCCCACGGCGATTTCCGCTGGCAGCTGGAACAACTGGCAGAGCAGCCAGGCCATGCCGGGCATGATCACGAAGTGCGCGACCACCCCGAGCGCCACGCGCCAGGGCTGGCGGGCGAGGGCGGCGAAGTCGTCGAGTTTGAGGGTCAGGCCCATGCCGAACATCACCAGGCCCAGCAGCGGCACGATGGCCACCTTTAGCGCGATGAACCATTGCGGTTGCAGGAAGGCCAGGCAGGCGAACACCAGCACCCATAGCGCGAAGGTGTTGCCGACGAAGCGGCTGAAGGCGGCGAGGGCGCGCATGGCAGAGGTCCTTTTATAGTTGTTTCCGGCTTATTTTCACTTGCCCGCGAGAGGCCGGTGCTGGCGCAGCATGCTTCAAGGCCAGCACCGGTCGATCATCCTGTTCAGACGCCTTGCGGAATCTCTTCCCCACCCAGTGCTTCGAACAGCACCGGCAGGAATTCGCTGAAGGTCATCATCATCAGCAGGAAGCTGGCATCGAACTGCTGCGCGGCTTCATCACCACCATCCTGTTCGGCCTGCTCCTGCAGCAGTTCCTCGAACTTCAGGCGCTTGATGACCATCTTGTCGTCCAGCACGAACGACAGTTTGTCCTGCCAGGCCAGGGCAAGCTGGGTCACCACCTTGCCGGTGCTCAGGTGCAGCTGGATTTCCTCGCCGGTCAGGTCCTGGCGCTTGCAGCGCACGATGCCGCCGTCTTCTGCGGTGTCGCGCAGTTCGCATTCGTCCAGTACATAGAAGCCTTCGGCGGCCTGTTGCGACTTGACCCAGTCGGTCATGGTCGCGACCGGCGCGATTTTCACGGTGGCCGGGCGCACCGGCAGCGAGCCCATCACTTCGCGCAGGGTCGACAGCAGGTCTTCGGCACGCTTGGCGCTGGCCGAGTTGACCAGGATCATGCCCAGGCGCGGGGCGATGGCCGCGAAGATCATCGAGCGGCGGATGAACGCACGCGGCAAGAACGCCTGGATGATCTCGTCCTTGATCTGGTCGCGTTCCTTTTTATAGACCTTGCGCATCTGCTCGGTCTCGATCTCTTCGACTTTCTCTTTAACCGCATCGTTGACGACGCTGCTTGGCAGGATGCGTTCTTCCTTGCGTGCGGCAATCAGCAGGAATTCGCCGCTGACATGCACCAGGGGAGCGTCTTCGCCTTTGCCGAACGGCGCGACGAAACCATAGGTGGTCAGCTCCTGGCTGGCGCAGGGGCGGGCCGGCTTGCTGGCCAGGGCGGCTTCCAGTGCTTCAGCCTCGAACGGCACTTCCTGGGTGAGGCGGTAGGACAGCAGGTTCTTGAACCACATGAGGGTGAGTCTCTCCTTAATGCATAAGGGGGGCATTATTCTCCGAGCGGCCGTTCCAGGCCAGCCCTGTCACAGGGCCAGCAGCGGTAAAGCGGCAGGAAACGGCTGATTACGCTAGGTCTTTGAAAGGCCTGGGAATTTTTTTTAGAAAAGTTGAAAAATGTGCTTGCCAGGGTGGCACTCCCTCCGTAGAATGCGCGCCACACCGAGACGAAGGGTGATTAGCTCAGCCGGGAGAGCATCTGCCTTACAAGCAGAGGGTCGGCGGTTCGATCCCGTCATCACCCACCACTCGATGTATAGCGCAGCGGTAGTTCAGTCGGTTAGAATACCGGCCTGTCACGCCGGGGGTCGCGGGTTCGAGTCCCGTCCGCTGCGCCATATTCAACTTCCAGGGCCTACTGAACACCCGGAAGTAACAGAGAAAGCGACCTTAGGGTCGCTTTTTTTGTTTGTGCATATTGGGTCTTGCCAGGCTGTGAAAAAAAACAGGCCAAGCACTTGCCAAGGTGTCGGTTCCTCCGTAGAATGCGCGCCTCACCGAGACGAAGGGTGATTAGCTCAGCCGGGAGAGCATCTGCCTTACAAGCAGAGGGTCGGCGGTTCGATCCCGTCATCACCCACCACTCGATGAAATAGCGCAGCGGTAGTTCAGTCGGTTAGAATACCGGCCTGTCACGCCGGGGGTCGCGGGTTCGAGTCCCGTCCGCTGCGCCATATTCAACTTCCAGGGCCCACTGAACACCCGGAAGTTACAAAAAAAGCGACCTTAGGGTCGCTTTTCTTGTTTCTACGCCCGCATCAGCGATTGCGCTCTTCCTGCCGCAATGTCAGCACCTCAACCCCATCTTCTGTCACTGCCACGGTATGCTCCCACTGCGCCGACAACGTATGGTCGCGGGTAATCACTGTCCAGCCGTCCTTCAGCGTCCGCGTGCCTCGCCCACCTTGGTTGATCATCGGCTCGATGGTAAACACCATCCCGGGCTTGAGCTTCATGCCCATGCCGCGTTGGCCGAAATGCAGCACCTCGGGCCCTTCATGCATCTGCTGGCCGATACCATGCCCACAGTACTCGCGCACCACGCTGTAGCCGGCCGCCTCGGCGTGTACCTGGATGGCATGGCCGATGTCGCCAAGCGTTGCCCCAGGGCGCACCTGTTCGATGCCTTTCCACAGCGCATCGTAGGTAGTCTCGACCAACCTGCGGGCATCGTCGCTGACCTCACCGACGCTGTACATCTTCGACGAGTCGGCGATGTAGCCGCCTTGTTCCAAGGTGATGTCGACGTTGATGATCGAGCCTTCCTTTAGCACTTCATCCGCCTTGGGCATGCCATGGCAGACCACATGGTCCACCGAGGTATTGAGCGCGTAGGGGAAACCGTACTGGCCCTTGCTCGCCGGGCGTGCCTTGAGGGTGCTGACGATGAAGGCCTCGGCGCGGTCGTTGATCTGCATCGTGGTCACGCCGGGGCGGATGAACCTGTCGAGGTCGGCGAACACCTCGGCCAGTAAACGGCCAGCATTGCGCATCAAATCGAGTTGAGCGGGGGTCTTGAGGATCACCTGGGACATAGTGGGGGCGAAGTAGCTCTGCGGCGGAAAGCTTTCAGCATAGCGCCATGAGCGTCATGGCTGCCACCTGATGGTGCGTTAGTCACCGTTTTGGGGCTGCTGCGCGGCCTGCTCCCGACACAACTCGGCCCTGCAGCAACCACAGAGCCCCTGTAGGAGCAGCCTTGCGCCGCTCAGACTGGCAGCTGGCCCAACAATTGCTGACACACCTCTACCCAAGGCCGTCAACGTCGACCGCCTTCAACCCTTCACGACAAAGGCGCCGTGTTGCCCCCACTTGCCAAGCAAGCCGGGGCAGCCGGCGCCTTTTGCGTTTGCTCCAGGAGACCCGCCCATGACCAGTACCGAAGTCCGCAGCGTCTGCCCCTATTGCGGCGTCGGCTGTGGCATCGTCATGAGCGTGGCCGACGGCAAGGTCAGCAAGGTCAGCGGCGACAAGCAGCACCCGAGCAACTTCGGCCGGCTGTGCACCAAGGGCCTTACCGCACACATTCCGCTGACCGCCGCCGGGCGTATGGAAAGTGCATTTGTGCGCCAGCAACGCGACCACGAACCGGCACGCAGCAGCCTGGACCAGGCCATCGCCCAAGCCGCCGAGCGGCTGCGCGGCATCATCGATCAGTATGGGCCGGATGCCGTTGCACTGTACGTCTCGGGGCAGATGTCGCTGGAAGCCCAATACCTGGCCAACAAGCTGGCCAAAGGCTTTATTCGTACCCGCCATATCGAATCCAACTCGCGCCTGTGCATGGCCAGTGCTGGCAGTGGCTACAAACTGTCCCTCGGCGCCGACGGCCCGCCTGGCAGCTACCAGGACTTCGAGCGCGCGGATGTATTCCTGGTGATCGGTGCGAACATGGCCGACTGCCACCCGATCCTCTTCCTGCGCCTGCTGGACCGGGTCAAAGCCGGGGCAAAGTTGATTGTCGTCGACCCGCGCCGCACCGCCACCGCCGACAAGGCCGACCTGTTCCTGCAGGTGCGCCCCGGCAGCGACCTGGCCCTGCTCAACGGCCTGCTGCACCTGCTGCACCGCAACGGCCAGACCAACCCCGAATTCATCGCCCGCCACACCGAGGGCTGGGATGACCTGCCTGCGTTCCTCGACGACTACACGCCGGACCGCGTGGCCGCCATCACCGGGCTCTCGGAGGCCGACATCCGCCAAGCTGCCGAGCTGATCGGCACTGCCGGGCAGTGGATGAGCTGCTGGACCATGGGCTTGAACCAGAGCGTGCACGGCACCTGGCACAGCAACGCGCTCTGCAACCTGCACCTGGCCACTGGCGCCATCTGCCGGCCAGGCAGCGGGCCGTTCTCGCTCACTGGCCAGCCCAATGCCATGGGCGGGCGCGAAATGGGCTACATGGGGCCGGGCCTGCCCGGCCAGCGCTCGGCGCTGGTCGCAGGCGACCGCAGCTTCGTCGAGGCGCAGTGGGGCATGGCCCCCGGTAGCCTGCGCGCAGAAGGCGGCGAAGGCACAGTGGCGCTGTTCGAGCAGATGAAGGCGGGTGACGTGAAAGCCTGCTGGATCATCTGCAGCAACCCGGTGGCCAGCGTCGCCAATCGCCAGCAGGTGATCGACGGCCTGCGCCAAGCCGAGTTGGTGATCACCCAGGACGCCTTCCTCGATACCGAAACCAACCGCTACGCCGACATCCTGCTGCCCGCTGCGCTGTGGGCCGAAGGCGAGGGCGTGATGATCAACAGCGAGCGCAACCTCACCTTGATGCCCCGTGCGGTGCAAGCGCCGGGTGAGAGCCTGCCGGACTGGCAGATCATCGCCAGGGTCGCCTGTGCCATGGGCTATGCCGAGGCGTTCGATTACCCCGACGCCGAAGCGGTGTACAACGAAATCCGCCGCTTCTACAACCCGGCCACCGGCTACGACCTGCGCGGTATCAGCT
>Ga0213821_1001203_pt1 | contig 12560 bp, 8 predicted proteins | sample MC6MC0909MG_FD_179894 | JGI IMG/M metagenome (GOLD analysis project Ga0213821, IMG submission 179894) | Enriched soil aggregate microbial communities from Iowa State University, Ames, United States - MC6-MC0909-MG | ecosystem: Environmental > Terrestrial > Soil > Unclassified | place: USA: Iowa...
CCGGAGGATTCGAACTGGAACACGGCGCCGGTGTTGCCGTTGGCGAAAATGTCCTTGTAGGTGGGGGCGTCGTCGAGCGGAATGGCGGTGATGTCGACCGGCGGGATGCCGGCGCGCGCATGGCGCTTGTTGATCGCCTTGACCGCCCAGTCGATGATGGTCAGCGTGCGCAGGCCCAGGAAGTCGAACTTCACCAGGCCGATTTCTTCGACGTCGTTCTTGTCGAACTGGGTGACCGGGTTGCGGCCACGCCCGCCTTCGTCGTGTTCGGCGAACAGCGGGCAGAATTCGGCCAGCGGTTCCGGCGCGATCACCACGCCGCCGGCGTGCTTGCCGGCGTTGCGGGTGAGGTCTTCGAGCTGGCGGGCCAGGTCGATCAGGTCGCGCACGTCGTCTTCGTTCTGGTAGCGCTGGATCAACTCCGGCGACGCCATTTCCGAGTCCTTGCCTTCGCCCATGGCATCCTTGAGCGAGATGCCCAGGATGTTGGGGATGAGCTTGGACACGCCGTCGACCAGGCCGTACGGGAAGCCGAGTACGCGCCCGGAGTCGCGCACCACGGCCTTGGCGGCCATGGTGCCGTAGGTGATGATCTGGCTGACGCGTTCGCGGCCGTACTTGCGCGCAACGTAGTCGATGACTTCGTCGCGGCGATCCATGCAGAAGTCGATGTCGAAGTCGGGCATCGACACGCGTTCGGGGTTGAGGAACCGTTCGAACAGCAGGTTGTACGGAATCGGGTCGAGGTCGGTGATCTGCAGGGCCCAGGCCACGAGCGAGCCGGCGCCGGAACCACGCCCGGGCCCGATCGGGATGCCTTGGCTCTTCCCCCACTGGATGAAGTCGGCCACGATCAGGAAGTAGCCGGGGAAGCCCATCTTGATGATGGTGGCCAGTTCGAATTCGAGGCGTTCGAAATAATCTTCGCGGGTCTTGCCGTCGGCGAGCGGGTTCTTCTCCAGGCGCGCTTCCAGGCCCTTGCGCGATTCGCTGCAGATCCAGCTGTCCAGCGTCTCGTTGTCGGGCACCGGGTAGTCGGGCAGGAAGTAGGTGCCCAGCCGCATTTCCATGTTGCAGCGTTCGGCCAGCGCGAGGGTGTTGTCGATCGCGTCGGGAATGTCGGCGAACAGGGCGCACATTTCCTCGGGCGATTTCAGGTACTGCTGGTCGCTGTAGTCGCGCGGGCGCTTGGGGTCGTCGAGGACGCGGCCGGAGGAAATGCAGACGCGCGCTTCATGGGCGCTGAAGTCGTCGGGGCGCAGGAAGCGGACGTCGTTGCTGGCGATGACCGGCAAGCCACGCTGGCCGGCGGCGACCAGGGCGAACTGGTTGAAGGCTTCTTCGCCGTCACGGCCGGTTCGGGTCAGTTCCAGGTGCAGGCCATCGCCGAACACGCGCTGCCAGTCGGCAAGCTGCTGTTCGGCAAGGTCATGGCGGCCGTCGCCGGCCAGGCGCCCGGCGAGGCTGTCGCGGCCGGCAAGGGCGAACAGGTTGTGGCAGCCGGCCTTGAGCCAGTCGGGATGCACGGCGACGCCGCCTTCGGGGCGGTGGCCTTCCATCCAGGCGCGGGTGAGCAGGCGCGACAGGCTGAGGTAGCCTTCGCGGTCGCGGCACAGCAGGGTCATGCGCCAGGGGGTCATGCCCTCTTCGGCGATCATGATGTCGGCGCCGGCGATCGGTTTGATGCCGACGGTTTCAGCGGCCTTGTAGAACTTGACCAGGGCGAACAGGTTGTTCAGGTCGGTCACTGCCAGCGCGGGCAGGTTCAGTTCGACGGCGCGGCTGAGCAGGTTGGCCTGCTTGGCCTTTTTCGGGTCAGCCTGATCCGGTTTCGCCGGGACACGGATGGTCGAATCCGCCAGCGAAAATTCGGTGTGGACGTGCAGATGTACGAAACGGGAAGTGGTCATGCCGGGCCAATGTAATGCCCGGTCAGGGTAGCGGCGGGAGTCGGGCCGGACAAGGCTTGACAGGGCGAAGGGTTAAGGCGGCCAAAGCACCTCGTCGGGGAATCTACGTGCTGGGGCGGCGGCGGGGGCAGTGGTACGGGACACGCCGTAAATCCATCCTTGGAGGCTCTCTTGCAACATCCATGTTGCAAGGAAAGGTCCCGTACCCCTACCCCCGCCGCCGCCCCTTACGGAGGGTCGGCGGCCAAGGGAGAGGCAGGTCTTGCCGACGATGGTCGGCACCGGCTTTTCCCGTGGCAACGACACACTGTCGGAAGGTGGGTCGGGGCGGGTTTGTGGGGGTGTGAGCCGCATGGATGCGGCGACCAAGCCTACAAGGACGTATTTACGGCGTCCCCCACGGACCCGCCCCGACCCGCCTAAGCCAAGGCAACGTTGCATATGGGCTGTTCGCCAGAATGCGTGAAGCAGCCGGGCAGAGCCCGGCTCTACGCCGGGTTGGCAGCATCAGCTGTGCGTCAGGCCGTCATGGCGCTGGCGGGCGCAGCCACACAGTCGCGGACGGGGGCGAAGCTCTGGCGGTGGTGGGGGCAGGGGCCGTGGGTGCGCAGGGCGGCCAGGTGGGCCGGGGTGCCGTAGCCCTTGTGCTGGTCGAAACCGTATTCGGGGTGCTGCTCGTGGAGCTGCAGCATGTAGCGGTCGCGGCTGACCTTGGCCAGGATCGACGCGGCCATGATCGCGCGGTCGAGCGCGTCGCCGCCGACCAGTGCCTGGGCCGGGCAGGGCAGGCCCTTGGGCACAACGTTGCCGTCGATGCGCGCGAACTGCGCCACGTGCGCCACCGCTTCCACCGCCCGGCGCATGCCGAGCATGGTGGCCTGGTAGATGTTGAGCGCATCGATCTCGCCTACGTCCACCATGACCACGTGGAACGCCAGCGCTCGCTGCTGGATCCTGTCGAACAGCTGGTCGCGGCGCAGCGCGGTGAGCTGCTTGGAGTCGTCCAGGCCGTTCAGGCGCGGCCGGTCGGGGCAGAACACCACCGCCGCCACCGCGACCGGGCCAGCCAGCGGACCGCGGCCCGCCTCGTCCACGCCTGCGACGTAGCGGGGCGCGACGGTGGCCAGCGCCGCGCCGTCGAACAGCGCCAGCGAAGCCGCCGCTGCATGGCGCCGGCTCATGCCGCTGCACCGCCGCGTGACAGCAGCTCGGCCACCGCATCGGCCGCGCGCGCCGAGGCGTCCTGGCGCAGCTGCAGGTGCAGCTGCTCGTAGGTCGGCTGGATATCGAGACCGCGCTGCGGATGTTCGAACCATTGCAGGATCGCATCGGCCAGCTTGTCCGGCACGCAGTCGTGCTGGATCAGCTCCGGCGCCAGGTCCTTGCCGGCCAGGATGTTGGGCAGCGCGAAACGGTCCACCTTGATCAGGCCCAGTGCCTTGACGATCCGGTAGGTCAGCTCCGCCACCCGGTAGCCCACCACCATCGGCCGCTTCACCAGCATGGTTTCCAGCGTGGCCGTGCCCGAGGCCAGCACCACCACGTCGGCCGCGATCATCGCCGTGCGCGCCTCGCCGTCCAGCACGTGCGAATACGCCACCGGCAACGCCGACCGCGACAGCTGCTCGTTGATCAGCTGGCGGCAGGCCGGGTTGGCCGCCGGGACCACCACGTGCAGGCCCGGAATACGCTCAGATACCTGCCAGGCCGCCTCGAAGAACGCTTCGCCCAGCTTGCTGATCTCGCCCAGCCGGCTTCCCGGCAGCACGGCCAGCACCTTCGCATTGGCCGGCAGGCCCAGCGCCACGCGAGCCGCCTCGCGGTCGCTGTGCAGCGGGATGTCGTCGGCCATCGGGTGGCCGACGAAGCGTGCATCGATGCCGTGCCGCGCATAGATCGGCGGCTCCATCGGGAACAGGCACAGCACCAGGTCGGCGCTGGCGCCGATCTTCTCCGCGCGCTTCTCGCGCCAGGCCCACACCGACGGACTGACATAGTGCACCGTGCGCACGCCGCGTTCCTTCAGCCAGCGCTCCACGCCCAGGTTGAAGTCCGGCGCATCGATGCCGATGAACACGTCCGGCTGCCACTCCAGCACGCGGGTGCGGAATGCCTTGCGCAGGGCTAGCAGGCGCGGCAGGTGGCGCAGCACTTCGGTCAGACCCATCACCGCCAGTTCGCTGGCGTCGAACCAGGTCTGGCAGCCGGCGTTGCGCATGGCGTCACCGCCGATGCCGGCAAATTCGGCATCGGGGAAGCGGCGTTGCAGTTCGCGGACCAGACCGGCGCCCAACAGGTCGCCGGAAGCTTCACCGGCGACCAGGGCGATCCGCAGCGGCCGAGCGGTCATCGCAGCAGCGGCCTCTCGGCGTGCTCGATGAAGTCCAGCATGTCCTTGACGTCGGCGCTGTGCGTGGCCTGTTCGGCCAGCTGCACCTTGGCCTCGGCCAGCGGCAGGCCGGCCACGTACAGGGTGCGGTAGGCGCGCTTGATGCTGGCGATGCGCTCGGCATCGAAGCCACGGCGCTTCAGGCCTTCGCTGTTGATGCCACGCGGGCGACCCAGCGAGTCGCTGCCGACCATGGTGAACGGCGGGACGTCGCCATTGGTCAGTGCGCCCATGCCGAGGAAGGCGTGGGCACCGATGCGGCAGAACTGGTGGGCACCGGCGAAGCCGCTGATGATCACGTAGTCGCCCACGGTCACGTGGCCGGCGAGGGTGGTGTTGTTGGAGAACACGCAGTGGTTGCCGACATGGCAGTCGTGCGCCACGTGGGTGTAGGCCAGCATCCAGTTGCCGTTGCCGATGGTGGTGACGCCACCGCCGCCGCCGGTACCGCGGTTGAGGGTGACGAACTCGCGGAACACGTTGTCGTCGCCGATCACCAGTTCGGTGCGCTCGCCGGCGTATTTCTTGTCCTGCGGTTCGCCGCCGACGGCGACGTGGCCGATGAAGCGGTTGTTGCGGCCGATCCGGGTCGGGCCGTGGATCGAGCAGTGCGGGCCGACTTCGGTGCCGGCACCGATCTCGACGTCGGCACCGATCAGGCAGAACGCACCGACACGCACATCCGCCGCCAGTTTTGCCGACGGGTCGATGACCGCGGTGGGGTGGATGAGCGGCGCGTTCATTCGCGCGTGCCGGCGCAGAGCACTTCGGCGCAGGCGACGACTTCGCCGTCGACCTTGGCCACGCAGTCGTACACCGCCATGTTGCGGATCACGCGCTTGATCTCCACGTGCATTTCCAGCACGTCACCCGGCACGACCTGCCTGCTGAAGCGGGCCTTGTCGACCTTGACCATGTAGAACAGCTTGGACTGGGCGTCACGGCCCAGGGTGAGCTGGGTGAGCACGCCGCCGGCCTGGGCCATGGCTTCGATGATCAGCACGCCGGGCATGATCGGCTGGCCGGGGAAGTGGCCCTGGAAGAACGGTTCGTTGATGCTGACGTTCTTGGTGGCGACGATGGTGCGCTTTTCGTAATCGATCGCGACGACCTTGTCGACCAGCAGGAAGGGGTAGCGGTGCGGGATCAGCGCCTGGATTTCGGTGATGTCCGGCAGCTTCTGTTCGTGGCTCATTCCTTCTCCTTGCTTACAGACAGGATGCGACGGGCCAGGGCATCGAGCTGCTTGAAGCGCGCGGCGTTCTTGCGCCACGTGCGATTGTCGGTCAATGGGGTCCCGGACGAGTACTCGCCCGGTTCGGTGATGGAGTTGCGCACCACGGACTTGCCGGTGATGACCACCTTGTCGCAGATCTCGAGGTGGCCGACGACGCCGACGGCGCCGCCGAGCAGGCAGTAGCGGCCGATCTTGGCGCTGCCGGCGATGCCGGTGCAGCCGGCGATGGCGGAGTGGGCGCCGATCTGGACGTTGTGGGCGATCTGGACGAGGTTGTCCAGGCGCACGTCGTTGTCGAGCACGGTATCTTCGAGGGCACCGCGGTCGACGCAGGTGTTGGCGCCGATCTCGCAGTCGTCGCCGATCCGCACGCCGCCGAGCTGGGGCACTTTGATCCAGCTGCCGGCATCCATGGCCAGGCCGAAGCCATCGGCGCCAAGCACGGCGCCGGGATGGATGCGCACGCGCTTGCCGATGCGGACGCGGGTGACCAGGGTGACGCGGGCGATGAGTTCGCAGCCGGTGTCGAGGCTGCAGTCTCCGCCGATGACGCTGCCCGGGCCGACGATGCAGTTATCACCGACCACGCTGCGCGCGCCGATGGTGACGAACGGGCCGATGTGGGCGCTGGCGGCGACCTGGGCGTCGGGATCGATGACGGCGCTGGGGTGGATACCCGGCGGCCGGGTCGGGGCGATGTCGAACAGCGCGGCGATCTTGGCGAAGGTGGTGTACGGGTCCTTGGCGATCAGCGCGGTACCGGGCGCGGCGTCGGCGTCGTCGGCGCGCAGCACCACGATGCCGGCCTGGCTGTCGGCCAACTGGGCCCGGTAGCGCGGATTGGCCAGGAAGGTCAGCTGGCCGGAGCCGGCATGGGCAAGCGTGGCCACGCCACGGATGGCGGTGCTGCCATCACCATGGACCTGCAGGCCAAACTGCTCGGCGAGTTGCTGGGCGGTATAGGTAGGAGTGTTCACGCCGCGAGTTTACCGTGTGCCGTGACTTCGGTCATGCACGATCCTGGGGTTGCGCCGCCCGGCGCGGGTTTATCGGGGAACGCGGCTGCCGGTGGGGCGAGCGCGGGGCCGCCATACCCTTGTCTGCGAATGTCCCCCGGCGGCGGCCTGCGGCCGCCACCTCCTCCTTTACTTCGCCACAAGGGCATGGCGGCCCCGCGCTCGCCCCACCGGCGTCGGCCCCGTGACATCCGCTTTTCCATCGCGAACCGCAAGCCGAGCCCCGTCGCGGCCGGTAGGTCCCTGGCAAAGTAAAGGAGGAGGGGGCGGCCGCAGGCCGACGCCGGGGGACATTTGCATAGGGGCCTGCCGGCCGCGACGGGGCCCTGAACGCTCGCGATGAACCTGATCGAAGACCGTGCGCCCTCTACAACGAGCCGTTGCAATAACGCTGTGCTTCAAAAAAAAACGCCGGGCAATGCCCGGCGTTTCTGCTGATGCTTCGAGCGGTTAGAACTGGCCGCCGAAGGTGAACTGGAGACGCTCGATTTCATCGCCGTCTTCCTTCTTGAGCGGGAAGGCATAGCTGATCGAGATCGGGCCGACCGGGGCGCGCCAGAGCAGGGCGACACCGGCCGAGGCGCGCAGTTCGTTGGCCTTGAAGTTGTCGATGCCGTTGTACACGTTACCGACGTCGAAGAACGCCGACACGCGCGCCGACGGGCTGTCGAACAGGCGCGGGAAGTAGGCCTCCACCGAACCCACCGTCTTCAGCGAGCCACCCAGTGGCTGGCCGCGGCTGTAGTAGCTGGTCGCTTCCGAACGCGGGCCCAGGGTGTTGTCTTCGAAACCGCGCACCGAGTTGGTGCCGCCGGCGTAGAAGTTCTCGAAGAACGGCAGGCCCGACGCGGTGACCACGCGGGTGGTGCCGTCCGGATTGGTGATCACGCGCGACACGTCGTTGCCGTACGAGTCGCCGTAGCCGACCTCGGCGCGGGTGTTGATGACCAGCGACGGAATGATCGGCCAGTACTTGGAGACCTGGTAGTTCAGCTTGTAATACTCGACCGTCGAACCCGGCAGGGTGGTTTCCAGGCCCACGCGCTGGTACATGCCGCGGGTCGGCATGAAGTAGTCGTTGCGGGTGTCGCGCGCCCAGCCCAGCTCGGTGCGCCAGGAGTGGAAGGTGCGTTGGCCGATGGCGTCGATGTAGTCGATGATCGACTGCGGGGTCGAGCCCTGGTAGGTCGTGATCTGGTTGCTGTCGATACCCACCATCAGCGACACGGTGTCGTTCTCGGTGATCGGCACCCCGAACACCACCTGCGCCGCACCGTTGGTGCTGTTGTACTGCGCGGTGTTGAAGTCCGAGTAATCCAGCTCGCGCCAGGACAGGTTGTAGCCCAGCGACACGCCGTCGTCGGTGAAGTACGGGTTGGTGTAGGAGAAGCCGTAACGCTGCAGGTAGCTGCTGCGCGACGCTTCCACCGACACGCGGTTGCCGCCACCGAGGAAGTTGTTCTGCGACAGCTGCACCGACGTGGTCATGCCGTACGACTGCGAATAGCCCAGGCCGAACACGAAGCTGCCCGACGTGGTTTCCTTCACGTTGTAGACCACGTCCACCTGGTCGTTGCTGCCGGTCACCGGCGGCGTCTCGACATCGACCGACTCGAAGTAGCCCAGGCGCTGCAGGCGGATCTTGGAACGGTCGATCGCCGCCTGCGAGTACCAGCTGTTCTCGAACTGGCGCATTTCACGACGCAGCACCTCGTCGGAGGTACGCGTGTTGCCCTTGAACACGATGCGGCGCACGCCCACGCGCGGACCCGGGACGACCTGCATGTTGATCGCCACGGTACGCTCGGCGCGGTTGCTGGTCGGGATCGGGTTCACCTTCGCGAACGCGTAACCGATGTTGGACAGCGAATTGGTGATGGCGTCCGAGCTGAACTCCAGCAACGCGCGCGAGAAGGTATCGCCCGACTTCTGGATCAGCATGCGCTCCACGTCTTCCTGCGGCAGGATCGTGTCGCCGGTGACCTTGATCTCGGAAATCTTGTACTGCTCACCCTCGGTCACGCCGGCGGTGATGAACATGTCGCGCTTGTCGGGACTGATCGAGACCTGGGTGGAGTCGATGCTGAAGTCCACGTAGCCGCGGTCCAGGTACCAGGAATTGAGTTTTTCCAGGTCGCCGGACAGCTTTTCCTTCGAATACTGGTCATCGCGGCGGTACCACGACGCCCAGTTGTGTTCCTTCGATTCCCAGGTCTTGAGGATGTCCTCGGACTCGAACTTCTCGGTCCCGACCAGGTTCACGTGCTGGATCTTGGCGGCCTTGCCTTCCTTGATCGCGATGGTGATGTCCACGCGGTTGCGGTCCAGCGGGCTCACCGTCGGGGTGATCTCCACGTTGTACTTGCCGCGGTCGTTGTACTGGCGGCGAAGTTCCTGGGTCACGCGGTCCAGGCTCAGGCGATCGAAGGTGCCACCCTCGCTCAGGCCGATGTCGTTCAGGCCCTTGAGCAGCTGGTCGCTCTTGATGTCCTTGTTGCCGGTGACGGTCAGCTTGTTGATCGCCGGGCGTTCCTTGACCGTGACCACCAGGATGTCGCCCTGGCGCTCCAGCTGCACGTCCTCGAAGAAGCCGGTCTTGTACAGGGCGCGGATGGACTCGCCGACCTTGTTGTCGGTCAGGGTCTCGCCGCGTTCCACCGGCAGGTAGGTGAACACGGTACCGGAGGTGATGCGCTGCAGACCATCGACACGGATGTCGCTGACGGTGAAGGGCTCGGCTGCCTGGGCCAGGGCGGGCGCGCCGAAACCGGCGGCGAGTGCGAGGGCAAGCAGGCGGCGATTGGGGAGTCGCGTCATGTCACGTCCGGTTGGAGTCGAATACGTTGTTTCAGGATGCCGGCGCATAAGACGACGACAAAAGGGTAAAAGTTCATCGCGGGAACAGACCGAGGATGTCGTTGTAGAACGCCAGTCCCATCAGTCCGGCCAGCATGGCAAGGCCGATGAACTGGCCGGTCGCCATGGCACGCTCGCTCAGCGGGCTGCCCTTGACCAACTCGATAAGGTAATACAGCAGGTGCCCGCCGTCCAAGATGGGGATGGGCAGCAGGTTGATGATGCACAGGCTCAGCGACAGCACCGCCAGGAACCAGAGGAACCAATCCAGCCCGCGCTGGGCGGTCTGGTTGGCCACGCGGGCGATGGTGACCGGCCCGGAAACGTTCTGCAGCGAGGCATTGCCGGTGACGATGCGGCGCATCATGCCCAGCGAATCGCTGGCCGCGCGCCCGGTTTCGCGCAACGCGGCGGGGATGGCCGCCAGCGGACCGTACTGCAGCGTGGTGTCGTAGGCCGGCGCGCTGGTCTGCGGGAAGCCCACGCCCACCTGCCAGGTGGGCTGGCCGCGGCCGTCCTTGCCCTGGCGCGGGGTGAGTTCCAGAGCCAGGCGCTCGCCGCCGCGCAGGACTTCCACCATGCCCGGGCCACCGCGCTTGCCCAGCGCCTGGATCGCCGGCGAGACCTGGTCGGCCGCGTCGATCCGCTCGCCGTCCACGGCCAGGATCAGGTCGCCGGGCAGCAGCACGCCCTGGGCGGCCGAATCGGCTACCACCTGTTCGACCAGCGCCGGCTGCAGGTGGAACTGCCAGGTCAGCCCGGCCAGCGAAGCCACCCAGCGTTCATCGAAACCGGCCGGCAGCTGCGACAGCGGCAGGGTGCGGGTCTGCACCTGGTCCTGCGCGTCCAGCACTTCCAGCGTGGCGTCGTGGCGGTCCATCGCGGCCGTGGTCAGGGCCATGGCCGCCTGGCTGGCGGTGACCACGCTGCGTGCGTCCACGCTCAGCACCCGGTCGCCGGCCTGCAACCCGGCCACCTGGGCCATGCCGGTGGTGCGGCCAATGGTCGCCGAATAGTCCTGCTTGCCCAGCACGAACATGGCCCAGAGCAGGGCCACGCACAGGACCAGGTTGGCCAGCGGGCCGGCCGCGACGATGGCGATGCGTTGCCACACCGACTTGTGGTTGAAGGCCAGCCCGCGCTCGGCCGGATGCACCTCGACCTCGCGCTCGTCCAGCATCTTCACGTAGCCGCCCAGCGGAATGGCGGCAATGGCGAATTCGGTACCGGCACGGTTGCGGCGCATGAACAGCGGCCGCCCGAACCCGACCGAGAAACGCAGCACCTTCACCCCGCAGCGCCGCGCCACCCAGTAGTGACCGAACTCGTGGAAGGTCACCAGCAGGCCAAGGCTGACGATCATCCACCAGACGGAGCCGATGAATTCACCCATTGTGGAGGTCGCTGGTAGGGAGCGGGAAGGGCATTCAGGCGTGGTCGATGGCGGCTTGGGTGATCTGGCGGGCGCGCTGGTCGGCGTCCAGCAGGCCCTCCAGTGTATCGGCGGACGCTGCCGGCAGTGTTGAAAGTGCGTTAGCCACCAGGCTAGGAATCGCTAGGAAAGCGATCTGCCCCTGAAGAAACGCTGAAACAGCGACTTCGTTGGCCGCATTGAGGATGGCCGGGGCGGTGCCGCCCGCCGCCATCGCCTGCCAGGCCAGGGCCAGGCACGGGAACGCCTCGGTATCGGGCGCCTCGAAATCCAGGCGGCCCTGGGTCAGCAGGTCGAGGCCGCCGACCCCCGATTCGATGCGCTGGGGCCAGCCCAGGCCCACCGCCAGGGTCGTGCGCATGTCCGGCAGGCCCAGCTGGGCGAGGGTGGACCCGTCCACGAACTCGACCAGGGAATGCACCAGGCTCTGCGGGTGCACCAGCACTTCGATGCGTTCGCCGGGAATGTTGAACAGGTGGTGGGCCTCGATGACTTCCAGCCCCTTGTTCATCAACGTCGCCGAATCCACCGAGATCTTCGGGCCCATCGACCACTTCGGGTGGGCAACGGCCTGGGCCGGGGTCACCTCGGCCAGCTCGGCGCGGCGACGCCCGCGGAACGGGCCGCCGGAGGCGGTGAGCAGGATCCGGCGCACGCCGGCCTGGTCCAGGCTGGCATCGCGCGAGCGCAGGCACTGGAAAATGGCGCTGTGCTCGCTGTCGATCGGAATGATCTCGGCACCGGCGGCGTTGGCGCGGCGGGTCAACAGCGCGCCGGCGAGCACCAGCGACTCCTTGTTGGCCAGCAGGATGCGCTTGCCCGCATCGGCCGCGGCGAGGGTGGAAGACAGCCCGGCGGCACCGACGATGGCGGCCACCAGGGTGTCGCAGGCATCGCTGGCGGCCAGCTGGTCCAGCGCGGCAGCGCCGGCATGCGGCTGCGTGTCCAGGCCGGCCGCGCGCAGGCCGTCGCGCAGCGCGGCGTAGTGGCGTTCATCGGCGATCACCGCGTGCAGCGGGCGATGCGCCACGCACAGGGCCAGCAGGGCCTGCACCTGGCTGCCGGCGGCCAGCACGGTGGCGCGGTAACGGTCCGGGTGGCGGGCGATGACGTCCAGTGCGGACGCGCCGATCGAGCCGGTGGCACCGAAGACGGCAACCCGGCGGAGGGAAGGGGTGCTGTGCATGCTCAGAACCCGAAGATTTCCTTGCCCAGCGCGAACACCGGCAGCGCGGCCAGCACGCCGTCGATGCGGTCCAGCACGCCGCCGTGGCCCGGGATGATGTGGCCCGAGTCCTTGGCGCCGGCATGGCGCTTGAGCAGGCTCTCGTACAGGTCGCCCAGTACCGAGGCGAAGACGCTGGCAACGGCGGTGATGACCAGCCCAACCACGTGCCCGCTGCCCACCCCGGCAATCCAGCCGAACAGCAGCGCGACCAGTACGCCGGCCAACATGCCCCCGGCCAGGCCTTCCCACGTCTTGTTCGGGCTGATCCGCGGCGCCAGCTTGGTGCGGCCCAGGCTGCGCCCGGCGAAGTACGCGCCGGAGTCGGCGGCCCAGACCAGGGCCAGCGCGGTCAGCAGCCACAGGTGGCCGTTATCGCCGCTGGCATGGATCAGCACCAGCGACGCCCACGCGGGCACGATCGCCAGGCTGCCGGCCAGCAGCTTGAGCGAACGCGCCGGGCTGCCCGGTTCGGCGCCGAAGGAGAAGAAGCGC
>Ga0213821_1001205_pt1 | contig 12547 bp, 14 predicted proteins | sample MC6MC0909MG_FD_179894 | JGI IMG/M metagenome (GOLD analysis project Ga0213821, IMG submission 179894) | Enriched soil aggregate microbial communities from Iowa State University, Ames, United States - MC6-MC0909-MG | ecosystem: Environmental > Terrestrial > Soil > Unclassified | place: USA: Iowa...
GAGCTCATACCTCATTCGGGATTTTTTTATTAATTTACACGGATTATTTTAAGGAACTCATTCCAATGATTCAATCGTGGCAAATTTACTTGCTGATTATAGGATTGATTTTTTAAGATTACTTTTGTTGCTACATTGCTAAGTGTTTCTAACACTGCTGGTTTATCATCCACATAGACATCTAAGGCAAGCTTCTGAATAATCTCTACTTTTTCTGTATCCTGCATACCACAGAAAAAGTGACTATCTTTGATTGGGAAGCCCTGTGCTACCATCCATTCCCTTGTGCGTGCACAGTACTGCTTTGGACGAGATGTAATGTAATAAATTTCATGTCCCTGCTGTGCTAACAATTGAAGTGTCTCAAGGGCTCCCTCAAAGGAAGGACAGTCTGTAAAATAGATTTCCTCCATGGAGTGATTCCACATTGTCGCCCCCTCTGTTTCTGTTAACCCAAACGGTTCATGAATCTCCACCCTTTGCAATGCTTGAAAAACTTCTTGCGGAATATTTTTACCTAATTTTTGATTATAGAGGGAAAAGGCGTGAGCACGTAAATTAATGAGTGTGTCATCAATGTCAAAGCCAAATTTCATGTTTATTTTCTTCCTTTCAGGACGCCTTGTTGATAAAGTTTGCCGCGAATGTTTGCTCTTTCTCTAGTTGTTTTGCCAAAACTTCCTCAATAGCTAGCGTGCGCATTTCCTGGAATTGTTTCACCTCGAATTTAGCAAGTGATTCTTTCTTTAACAGCGATGCTAAACAATCTGCATCCTTTAACGCACTGTTAAGACCAAATGCCCCTGTTGGTGTCATCGTGTGAACAGCATCCCCTAGCAAAGCAATACCCTTTGTTCCCCAACTTTCACAACGGCTACTGAAAACGTCAAGCAAGACAAAATCATGCCAAGAGGTGATATGTGTTTTTACTGAGTCTGCTAATTCTGGAAATGCCTCTGAAAGCTGATGGATAAAAGGTGTAAAACCCTGTTTTTTTAATTGAGCAAAACTTCCCTGCTCTATATTCCATCCTATCTGAATAAAGCCACCAACCTGTGTAAACAATGATAGCTGCTTATCTCCAATTAAGGCCATTTTTATAGACGGCTCCCAGCCATGTGGGGCAAGAATTTTTGCCCAAAGTAAGTCAAAGCCATGCTTGCGTTTTTGAATATCAATTTGTGCATGCTTACGAATAGTAGAATAACGACCGTCAGCCCCAATAATCAATTGACTACCAATTTCAATAGTCTCCCCATCTTTTGTTGCTACAACGCCTATATACCTACCTGAAGAGTCCTGTAGAAGCTGTGTTACTTTTGTATGTAGGAGACATGAAAAATGAGGAAATTGCTGTGCTTTTTGTAAAATTCCCTGTAATAAATTTGCTTGGGGTACATGAATTCCTAAATGCCCAACAGCTTCATCAGGAAAGATTGTTTTAAAAACTTTCCCTTCTGCGTAATATTCAAGCTTCTCCATACGTAATATACCAAGTGCTTCGACTGCTTCAAAAAGCTGATGACTTTTCAAAACAGCCTCCCCCTCCTCATTTAAATGCTCGCCACGAAATGCCTGACCAAGTACTACATTTTGCTCTAATAGGATAACTGATAGGCCATTCTTTGCTAATAAATAAGACAGTAGTGCTCCTCCTGGACCTGCGCCTACGATACAAACATCAGCTTGATAATTCACTTGCCTTCACCCTTCTTTGGATAAGCAATAATACGTAAATCCTGACCAATCTTTTCAAAGGAGGCAACTTCAACATCCCATGATGCATCCATTGTCAAAGGATTCGGACCAGCAAATGGTGTTAAGGATAATTTTCCTCCAAGAACTTTTGGTGCTATATAAATGACAAATTTATCAATGGCACCCTGCTGTAAAAAGGAGGCATTTATTGTGCTGCCACCCTCCACTAAAATATCAGTAATACCATATTGATAGAGCTTATCAAGCATATCATCAATCATAAGGCCCTCTTGATTACGGCGCACCTTCATAACAGTTATACCTTGTTCTTGTAAGGCTGTTATTCTCTCTAAACTTGCATCCTCATCACAAACAATAATTGTGTCTGCTTCTTTTACATCTAGGACATGAGCATTTGCTGGAATACGGAGTGTGCTATCCATAATGATACGTACCGGATTTTTCCCGTATTCCTCTTGTAATCTTGTTGTCAAGGAAGGATTGTCAGCTATCACCGTGCCAACACGAACTAAAATCCCATCAACTTGATGTCGAATATGATGAACATCCTGACGAGCCGCCTCCCCTGTTACCCACTTAGAATGTCCTGTATGAGTCGCGATTTTTCCATCTAAGGTCATCGCGTACTTTGAAATGATAAATGGTCGTTTTGTTAACATATTATGAATAAAACGTTCATTTAAGCGTTGAGCCTGTTCCTCTAATACACCCACAGCTACCTCAATCCCTGTATCACGTAGCAGCTGAATTCCACGTCCAGCAACTGCAGGATTGGGATCTTGCATGGCAACAACAACGCGCTTAACTTCAGATTCCTTCACTAAATTCGCGCAAGGAGGTGTTTTTCCATAATGTGAACATGGCTCAAGTGTTACATAAAGCGTGGCACCTTTCGCATGTTCTCCAGCCATACGAAAAGCATGTACCTCCGCATGTGGTTCACCCGCTTTTCTGTGTAAACCTGTGCCTACTATAATGCCGTCTTTTACGATTACTGCCCCAACAAGTGGATTGGGGTTCGTATTGCCTCTTGCACTAGCGGCTAGATCCAGTGCTAATTGCATATATTTCTCATCTGTCGTCATCGTAGCTCACCTCACTTCTCTTCTCGTATATGTCCAGATTTTTCAACTTTTGTATTTAAATAAAAACTGTTTGTTTCTGTCAGCCCTCCCCATAACGGGACATGTCCTTCTGCAGCTAAGCCGTGTGCCTGTAATGCTGCAAGCTTTTTCGGATTATTCGTAATAAGCGTAACTGGCTTTGAACGTAGGGCACCTAATACTGTAATTGATTCTTCATAGGAACGAGTATCGTCTGAGAAGCCTAGTGCATGATTAGCCTCAACTGTATCCAATCCCTCTTCTTGTAATAAATAGGCAAGAGATTTGGAGAATAAACCAATGCCACGCCCCTCATGATCCGCTAAATAAAAAATAGCTCCACAGCCATGCTCTACAATCATTTTCATCGATTCATGTAATTGATAGCCACAGTCACAGCGCTGACTGCCAAAGATGTCACCTGTATGACATATACTATGCATCCGGATTAAAGCATCGTCTGTATGGGTAAAATCACCATAAACAAGAACCGATGATTGTTGTGAGAAAGCTAAATTAGCAGAAGCTAAACCATCAATGACTTCTTCTTTCGATAAACTTGTATCTATTTTTAGCCAGTTATACCATTGAAAAATCGCTGAAAAATCACCTTGTTTCACCGGTAACTTGACTGGCCCAACTAGGCAAATATTTTCTGTTTTAGAGTGTTGTACAATGATCATTTTATCTTTCACTATATCCATAACTTTTGTTGTAATTGTCATTTTTTCTCCAACCTTCTATTGTTAACAGCTAGTTCATTTCACTAACTGAGCACGTGTATTTTCACATTACTTACATAACGTAACTTAGTTTATAATAATAACTAAAAACTGTCAAATAACTGATCCTATTCTATAGCTAAATTTATATAGGAACGAAAACTGCTATAAGACATTTTAATGATATACTAATAGCTTATGGAGATGCTATTTTTTCTGTGCAGGCTAGTCTATAATAAGCTGAGGTAATTGTAATGGAAAGGAAGTTTAGAATGAACTTAGAAAAGAATGTTCAGGTGAAGCAGCCAAAATATCAGCAAATTGCAGTGGATCTTGCTTCAAAAATTGTAGAAAGAAAATATAGTATTGGCGATAAAATTTATGCTAGATCCTCACTTGCAAGTCAATATAATGTATCTGCAGAAACAGCCAGAAGAGCTATCGCAGTTTTACAAGACTTAGAAATTGTAGAGGCTTCCAAAGGCAGTGGTGTCATTATTAAATCATACGAAAAGGCAGCCCATTTTGTCCGACAATTCCAGGATGTTCAATCTGTCCATGAGCTACAAAGTGAGCTGATGATTAGTATTCAAAAGCAGCATCAAGAATTATTGAACCTACAGGATAAAACGAAACAGCTGATTAGTCGAACAGAACATTTCCGATCCGTCAACCCGTTTATCCCCTACCAATTAGAAATGACTGCCGAAAGTCCTTGCATCCATCAAACAGTACAAGCTTTAAATTTTTGGCAAAATACATCTAGTACGATTGTTGGTATCCGTCGAGGAAATGAATTATTACTATCACCTGGACCATATGTTTCGTTTGAGGAAGGTGATATTATTTACTTTATTGGCAATGATGAAAGTTTCGCTCGTGTTCAGAGCTTTTTATATCCAAATTAAAATCCGCTTAAGCGCTGATATCACAGCGTTCAAGCGGATTTTTTCTTGGTTGTCGATTTGACAAAAGTAACAACTCTTTGTTAGTCTTAAGTTGTTACTTGTTTATTTTTGGGTATCATTATCCTCAAATAGTATTTATCTTCATGCAGCAAATGTTTGTAGCGAAAGTGAAATATCGGCTATAGAATACTCCCACCTTTAAAGGTGATGAGATGCAGATGTGAAGATATAGTCTCTGGCAAATGTCACGGAATTTGAGAAAAAAGAATGATGCAAACACTATTCAAAACCGGACAAAATATTTATTTATGTAACAGCATATTTACGCCAAGGCTAAATTATTCTTCGAAAGGAGTGGTTCTATGGAAAAAATAAAGGTGGAGCATGTTTCAAAAGTTTTTGGGAAGCATATTCCTCAAGCATTAGAACTCGTCAAGCAACAAAAAAGCAAGACTGATATCTTAAAAGAAACAGGTGCAACTGTTGGTGTCTATGATGCAAGCTTTACAGTAAATGAAGGTGAAATCTTCGTCATCATGGGATTATCAGGAAGTGGGAAATCAACACTTATTCGGCTTTTAAACCGACTGATCGAACCAACCAGTGGAAACATTTATATCGATGGAGAAAATATTTCGTCAATGGGAAAAGAAAATTTACGGAATGTCAGAAGGAACAAAATGAGTATGGTTTTTCAAAACTTCGGTTTATTCCCCCATCGTACACTTCTTCAAAATACCGAATATGGCCTTGAAATCAGAGGCATCTCAAAGGATGAACGTCAAGCAAAAGCGGAACAGGCACTCGCAAATGCTGGCTTACTCGCGTATAAAGACCAATATCCGAATCAATTATCAGGTGGTATGCAACAACGTGTTGGTTTAGCGCGTGCACTTGCCAATGATCCTGAAATCTTACTAATGGATGAAGCCTTTTCAGCACTTGATCCATTAATTCGGAAAGAAATGCAAGATGAATTACTCGATTTACAACGAACATTGAAGAAAACCATTTTATTTATCACCCATGATTTAAATGAGGCATTGCGTATTGGAGATCGTATCGCCATTATGAAGGATGGCTCCATTATTCAAATTGGCACAGGGGAAGAAATTTTAACTAATCCAGCAAATGATTATGTCAAAACCTTTGTTGAAGATGTAGATCGTTCTAAAGTATTAACTGCTGAAAATGTTATGGTTCGGCCTGTATATGTCAATGTTGACTTAGATGGTCCTGCTGTAGCTCTTAAGAGAATGCGCCAAGAGGCAGTTAGTTTGCTAATGGCGGTTGACAAAAATCGTCATTTAAAAGGCTTTATTACAGCTGATGACGCCCTAGCAGCTGCTAAAAAGCATGAACAAACCGTGCATACCATTGTTCAATCAGAGGTGTTAACCGTTCCACCAGATATGCTATTACAGGACATTTTGGGTTTGATTCATAATTCTCCTACTCCTATTGCAGTTGTAAAAGATGAGCGCTTACTTGGAGTTCTCATTCGTGGTGTTGTCATCGAAGCATTATCAACTAGCGATGAGGAGGCTATAACACATGAATAATTTTTTAGACAATATTCCAACAATCCCACTTGCTCCATGGGTAGAATCAGCTATGGACTGGTTGACGAGTAATTTTTCAGTGTTATTTAACGCTATTCAAAAATCTGGAAAACTACTCATGAATCAGGTCACTGATTTATTAATAAACATTCCTGCCATTATTCTTATAATACTTGTCGTCATTTTTGCCTTTTTCATCACGGGCAAGAAATTTGGACTTGCTGCTTTTTCATTCATAGGCCTGCTTTTTATTTATAACCAAGGCTTATGGTCACATCTTATGGAAACAACTACACTTGTACTTTTCTCAAGTATTATTTCAATTATTATTGGTATTCCACTTGGCATCCTTATGTCCAAATCGAATGTAGCAGAAAATGTTATTAAGCCCATACTTGATTTTATGCAAACAATGCCTGGCTTCGTATACTTAATTCCAGCAGTTGCCTTCTTTGGCATTGGAATTGTACCTGGTGTCTTTGCATCTGTTATTTTTGCATTACCTCCAACAGTACGTATGACGAATCTTGGTATTCGCCAGGTTCCAAAAGAGTTAGTGGAAGCTGCAGATTCCTACGGCAGTACAGCTAGCCAAAAATTATTTAAAGTGGAGATTCCACTAGCAAAATCAACCATCATGGCAGGTATTAACCAAACCGTTATGCTTTCACTATCAATGGTGGTCGTTGCCTCAATGATTGGCGCACCTGGACTTGGTCGTGAAGTATTGACTGCACTGCAACGTACACAAGTTGGTAATGGATTTGTAGCAGGTTTGAGTCTAGTAATCTTCGCGATTATTATTGATCGTTTAACACAAAGCTTTAATAAAAAGAAGGCAGCCTAGAAAAAACATAGCGTTTTTTTGATTATATAAATAAGAAAGGAAGATTCGATGAAATTGAAAACTTTATCTAAATTAGGAATGGCTTTAGGTCTTGGCTTTATGCTTGCTGCATGTAGTGGTGATGATTCTAACAAAAGCAGCGGAGACTCAAAGGATGTCAACCTTGCCTATGTGGAATGGGATACAGAAATTGCTTCCACGAATGTCGTAGGTCAGGTGCTTGAGGACTTAGGATATAATGTAACATTAACACCGCTTGATAATGCTATTATGTGGGAGGCTGTTTCAAAAGGTGAAGCAGATGGAATGGTTGCTGCTTGGCTACCTCATACACATGCCTCTCAATACGAAAAATATAAGGCTGATTTAGATGAGTTAGGTGAAAACCTGGCTGGTGCAAAAATTGGTTTAGTAGTACCAAGTTATATGAATATAAATTCAATCGAGGATTTAGCAAATGAAGCTGACCACACTATAACAGGTATAGAGCCTGGTGCTGGGATCACGGCTGCTACAGAAAAGGCGTTAGAAGAATACGATAACTTATCAGATTGGAATCTAGTAACCTCTTCATCTGGCGCCATGACAACTTCCCTAGCAAAGGCCATTAAAAATAAAGACGAAATTATCGTGACAGGCTGGTCTCCTCACTGGAAATTCGCAAAATATGATCTAAAATATTTAGAGGATCCAAAGGGTGTTTATGGTGGGGAAGAAACAATTAATACCTTCGTTCGCAAAGGCTTAAAAGAGGATCAACCAGATGTCTATTCTGTCCTAGATAATTTCCATTGGACATCTGAGGATTTAGAAAGTGTAATGCTTGAAGTTATGGATGGCAAAGATCCAAAAGACGCCGCTAAAGACTGGATAGAGAAAAACGCTGATAAAGTAGCTGAATGGACAAAGGATGTAAAAAAATAATATTTTCAAAAAGCACTTCCGTTTAATGTGGAAGTGCTTTTATTTATGATAATAATTTTAAGAAAATTGCTGCTCCTAGGACCAACGCAATACAGAAAATACGTCTCCAATCCTTTGATTCATTAAAGAATAGCATACCTAGCAATGCTCCTCCCGCCGCTCCGATTCCTGTCCAAATAGCGTAGGCTGTGCCCATCGGTAAAGTTTCCATAGCATATGCAAGGCCCGCAAAACTTAGGGTAAATGCAAAAATCAGCAGTGCTAAATTTTTAATGCTCTTAGTATGGTTATATTTGCTAATCATATAAACACCCATCATCTCACAGAGCCCTGCAATCACCAATGCCATCCATGCCATTATTCACTCACCTCTTTATCTTTTGGCTCTCCAGTCACAAGCTTTAAGCCCACCACCCCTGAAAGTAACACGACAATACATAAAATTTTAGCGATTTTCCACGGCTCTCCAAATAGCAAGCTATCCGCACACACCGTTCCCGCCGTACCTAAGCCTACAAATACCGCATAAACCGTTCCGACAGGCAAACTTTCCCCAGCTTTAATTAATAAATAAAAGCTTACAAAAATAGCAACGGCTGTACCTATCCATTCAATACTATTTCCCGCATGCTTTAGGCCTATGACCCAACCGACCTCAAAAAAAGCAGCAACGATAACACTTGCCCATTGTTTATTCATAGTGAATTCCTCCATATTATTGCTAGACACGGACTAAAGGCTAGCTCAAAGGTTTTAGCTTTATTTTTGTTAAATGAAATTTTCATAAATGTGTTTTTTTCTCTGGGTGGAGCGTTTTTATTCAGGAGCCGAGCACTTTTCTTCTCGAGCCGAGCGCTTTTCTCCTCAAGCCGAGCGTTTTTCTCCTCGAGCCGAGCGCCTTTCTCCCCGAGCTGAGCGCCTTTCTCCTCAAGCCAAGCGCTTTTCTCCCTGAGCCGAGCTCCTTTCCCCTCAAGCTGAGCGCCTTTCTCCCCGAGCCGGGCGCTTTTTTCCTCAAGCCGAGCGTTTTTCTCCCTGAGCCGAGCGCTTTTCTCCTCGAGCCGAGCGCTTTTCCCCTCAAGCCGAGCGCCTTTCTCCTCGAACCGAGCGTTCTCCTCGAGCCGAGCACTTTTCTCCCTGAGCCGAGCGCCTTTCTCCCCGAGCCGAGCACTTTTCTCCTCGAGCCGAGCGCCTTTCTCCCTGAGCCGAGCACTTTTCTCCTCGAGCCGAGCTCCTTTCTCCCCGAGCCTAGCGCTTTTCTCCTCGAGCTGAGCGCCTTTCCCTACTACCTGAGCCTTTTTCTCCATGAGCCGAGCATCCTTCTCAATACTTAAGTAGATTCGCTCAATTTAGCACACATCCAAATTTCCAGCATTTCTAGCATAACCTTATTTTAAGCCAAACAAAAAAAGCCTGAGGAACACTGTCGTAAACAGTATCTCCCAGGCTTTTATCCTTCCGTGTCACAAAACAATTTGTGGTTTTCTCTCGGACCAGACTAGCCAAGCTACGGAACCCTAGAAAACTATTATATGTTATTATGCCACTAGTATATCAAACTATTTAGTTAATTTCCACTGAAACATAGCCAACTTTTTCGACTAGTGCTTGTCCCTCCTCTGAAACAATCCAGTCGATAAATTTCTTTACATTCGAATTATCTGTTCCTGCTGTAACCGCATAAAATTCAGATACAAGGGGATATGTACCGTTACGAATATTTTCCCTTGTAGGCTCAATCCCATCAATGGACAATAATTTAATATCCTTGTTATTGACCATTTCCGTGGAATAAAATCGAAACGTGTAGCCAATAGCATTTTTATAATTACGATATTGAGATACCTCATGGATAATGCCCCCCATGCCTGTTGCAACATTTTCAGCAGGTGCTTCCATAATTGGTGTATCCCCCATAATTTTTTCTAATGCTGTTTGACTTCCGCTATCAGCTGGACGTTGAAAGGCACGAATCGCATCATTTTTACCGCCAACTTCCTGCCAATTCGTAATTTGGCCAGCATATATTTGCTGAACTTGCCCCAGTGTTAAATTTTCTACAGTGTTCTTATGATTAACGAAAAAGACAAATGCCTCTCGTCCAATGGGAATCATATGAAAAGTAAGACCTTGCATCTCAGCCTGTCTTTTTTGGGATTCTGATGGTGCTGCTACAAAAATTAGATCCACATCTCCTGAGATTAAATTTTGATACGCTTCAGGTGTACGGCTTACCATTACTCTACTATCGTAATAAGGATAATCCCCCTTTGGATATGTAGCTTCTACAAAGGCAGCATAGAGTGGATACATTGCCGTTGCCCCATCTAAGCGTGGCAAAGGTTCAACGAGCTGCAATGAAGCTTTTCTATCTAGCTTCATAACCTGATTAGATTCCGTAAATGGTTGATAGGCTGATACATCGATTTCAGCATCAACTGTTGGGATACTTATTTTATAGTAATGTTGAAGAGGCTCAACTAAGGCAAGGCATAGTGAAATCCCCATTATTCCAGCTAGCCAAATCTTACGCTTCTTTGTTGATAACCAATTAAAAATTATACAAATAAAAAGAACAAATAAACAAAGTGGAACGACAACTAGTAACCCTCTAAAATGTATTCCTCCCATTAACAATACATATAGCCCAACTATCCCCGTAAAAAATAGTAATCCTATTAATACAAAAAACGTTTGCAGTAATTTCAAAAGCATTTTCCCACCTCCGAAAAGTGTAATTTTACACTATATATTTATAATAGGTTATTTGCGATAGATAGACAACTATTTATTCTGAAAATTATGTTAAAATAAAACGTAAATACATCAAGGAGGTAAGTACATATGGCTATTGAAAAGGTAAAAAAGCATTTAGCACAATGGAATGTGGAACACAAAATACTGGAGCTAGAAGAAAGCTCTGCTACCGTGGAATTGGCGGCACAGGCACTTGGTTGTGAGCCTGAACGTATTGCCAAGTCTTTATCGTTTCTAGTGAACGATGGAGCGGTATTAATCGTTGCTGCGGGGGATGCGAAAATTGACAACGCTAAATTTAAAACTATCTTTGGTACAAAAGCAAAAATGCTAGCAAAAGATGAGGTTCTTGAAAAAATTGGACATGAAGTAGGAGGTGTTTGTCCTTTCGGTGTCAATGATGGTGTCGCTATTTATTTAGATGAATCTCTTAAACGTTTTACAACGGTATTCCCCGCATGTGGTAGTAGTAATTCTGCCATTGAGCTTACGATCTCTGAACTAGAAACCTACACACCTTACCAAGAATGGATAGATGTTTGCAAAGGCTGGAATGAATAATATAATTTTACTAATCGGTGAAACATTAAGGTCGTTTCATCGATTTTTTTGTAACTAAAAATAATATTTCAATATAATACAAAACATTTATAATCCCTATTCACCTAATGCCTCCTAAAAAAAGCATAGTTATAATCAAAAATAAAAGAAAAAATCCCTTTTGAAAAGCCCTTTTTTTCTGAAAAAAATATTTTTTCCTTTTGTATATCTAAAAAAAGTCAGTACGCACAACATCTCACTACCCATAAAATAATTTTTCACAAAAAATCTAATAGTTTTACTTTTTAAAAAAAGTGTTATAATCGCCAAGAATTTAAAATTTTCAACTTTGGAGGTTACTTTATGGTATTACGTGACTTTTTTATTTACTTATCAGAGAACAAATTATTAAATAGTGCTGCGCAAAAATATGGACTAAAAATGGGGGCCCAAAGCGTTGTTGCTGGCACAAGCCTTCCTGAAGTTGTGCAATCTATCAAAGAATTAAATAAAGCTAATATTTCTTGTACAGTTGATAATCTTGGCGAATTCGTATACGAAAAGTCAGAGGCAACGGCTGCAAAAAACAATATTTTAGCTGTAGTTCAGGCTATTCATGATGAACAACTGGACGCACATATTTCACTTAAGCCTTCACAATTAGGTTTAGATATTGATTATGCATTTTGCTACGAAAACTTAAAAGAAATCGTGGAACTTGCCTATCAATATAATATTTTCGTGAATTTTGATATGGAAAACTACGAGCGTTTACACAGCTCATTTGAATTACTTAAGGAGTTACATCAGGAATTTGATAACGTAGGAACAGTTATTCAAGCTTACTTCTTTGAGTCAGAGGAAAATATCGAAAAATACAAAAACTTCCGTTTACGAATTGTAAAAGGTGCCTACAAAGAACCAGAAAATGTAGCTTATCAATCAAAAGGTGATATTGATCGTAACTACCTAAAGCTAATTGAATATCATTTATTGCATGGTAAGTTTACATCTATCGCTACACATGATCATAATGTAATTAATCATGTGAAACAATTTGTTAAACAACATAATATTCCAAATGACAAGTTTGAATTCCAAATGCTCTACGGCTTCCGCAAAGAAATGCAACTAGACCTTGCACGCGAAGGCTATAATTTCTGTACATATCTACCATTTGGTAACGATTGGTATGGATACTTTATGCGCCGTTTAGCAGAACGCCCTCAAAATGTAGCGCTTGTTACAAAACAAGTGTTTAATAAAAATACAAACTTGGCTATTGGCATAGGAGCAGCAGCATTTGCCCTCGGTCGCCTTTCTAAAAAACGAAAATAACACTAATTCAAGTAAGCTATCCGTCTATCTGATAGTTTTATCCGTCACTTTGGGGAGCCTATCAGTCAAATTGTTACTTCTATCCGTTATTTTGAACAATCTATCAAAAAAGCGAAAACATCGTTAATCA
>Ga0213821_1001210_pt1 | contig 12502 bp, 8 predicted proteins | sample MC6MC0909MG_FD_179894 | JGI IMG/M metagenome (GOLD analysis project Ga0213821, IMG submission 179894) | Enriched soil aggregate microbial communities from Iowa State University, Ames, United States - MC6-MC0909-MG | ecosystem: Environmental > Terrestrial > Soil > Unclassified | place: USA: Iowa...
TGATGGCCGTGGTGCTGTTTGCGGCAGGCCTGGTGCGCTCGCTGCAGTTTTCCACGCTGGGCGCTGCCAGTTATCAGGATGTGCCGGGTGAGCGCTCGGCGGCGGCCTCTTCGCTGTCGGCCATGTCCGTGCAGTTGACCATGGCCATGTCGGTCAGCCTGGCGGGCGTGCTGCTCGGTGTGTTGGCTGGTGCAGACGGGCGCAGCGAAACCTCGGTGGCAGACATCGCCACGGTGATGCTAGCGTGCGCCGCATTGTGCGGGTTGTCCGGGGCGGTGTTCCGCCGCTTGGCGAGCTGACCCCGCTCATACAACAAACGCTGACTTACTGATTCGGCGGGAACCTTGTAGGAGCGGCTTCAGCCGCGAACACCGGCGAAGCCGGTGCCATCCACCGCGGCGCCTGCTTCGCGGCTGAAGCCGCCCCCACAGGGCTCAGCGAAGTCCTTATGCGGGCTTGCCCGCGAAGAGGCCAGTACGGTCGCGATAAAATCTCAGATCGACAACCGCACCAACCGGTTATCCACCACCTGTGGCTCGGGCCCCCGCCGTTTGTTGACCACCAGTTCGCCAATCGCAATCAGCCGGGTACGCGTGACATTGCGCGATAACCCCAGCAGCTGCGCCGTATGCACCTGGTTGTAATGGCAGAAGTGATACGCCGAGCGCAGCAGCGCATTCTCGACTTTCTCGTACAAATCCCCGGGCTGTTCCTCGTACAGCCGGCTGAACGCCTGCTGCAGCAAATCCTCCACGCCATTGCTCGCCGGTTCTTCCTCCTGGCGTTCCAGGCGCAGGTTGGACAAACGCAGGTCCTGGGCCTGCACCAGCCCGTCACCACAGGTCAGCAAGCTGTGGTGAATCACGTTCTCCAGCTCGCGAATGTTGCCCGGCCAACTGTACTCCACCAGCTTGGCCTGGGCCTTGGGGCTCAGCTCCACCGGCCCGTAGCTCAGCCGTTCGCTGTAGGTGCGGATGAAGTGCCGCGCCAGCGGCAGGATATCGCCGGGGCGGTCACGCAAGGGGTGTAGCTGCAGGGTGACGACGTTCAGGCGGTAGTACAGGTCTTCGCGAAAATGCCCGGCGTTGATCGCCTTTTCCAGCTGCACATTGGTCGCTGCCAGCACCCGCACATTGATCGGGATACTCTTGCGCGAGCCCAGGCGCACCACCTCACGCTCCTGCAGCACGCGCAGCAACTTGACCTGGATCGGCAGCGGCAAGTCACCGATCTCGTCGAGGAACAACGTGCCGCCATTGGCCTCTTCGAACCAGCCGGCCTTGGCTGCCAGGGCGCCGGTGAAGGCGCCTTTTTCATGGCCGAACAGCTCGGCTTCGACCAGCGATTCAGAGAAAGCACCGCAGTTCACCGCAACGAACGGGCCGTTGCGCCGGCCGCTGAGGTTGTGAATATGGCGCGCGACCAGCTCCTTGCCCGTGCCGGTTTCGCCGATGATCAGGACGCTGGCCTCACTGGGGGCGACCTGTTGCAGGTGGGCGAGCAGCGCCTGCGATCTGGGGTCTTCGAAGACCTGTGCGGTCGCCCTGATCGAGGTAGCCAGTTGCGGTGACGGGGGGAGGGTCAGCAGTTGCATGGGCGATCCTTAGGAATAGAAGGATGGGGCAGGGCGCTTGCCGCTGAGGGCCCACTCGCCGAGCTCGTGGATACGGTAATCCACCGGGTCGTGCAGGGTTTGCGTCCTCAGGTTGCGCCAGTGGCGATCAAAGCGCAGCGAGGCGTGGGTGGCGCGGGCGCCGGTCACCTCGAACAATCGGTTGCAGATGTCCAGGCCGTGGCGGGTGGCCGCGACCTTGGCGGTGCCGATGGCCAAGGCCAGGTCGCCGCGCTCCTCGGCGGTCAGCGCCTGCTCCTTGGCCCAGGCACTGTCGAGCTGGTTGGCGGCGCGCTCGATCAGCAGCCGTACGCTTTCCAGGCCGACCCAGAACTCGCCGTAGTGGCGCAGCACGTAAGGGTCCTGCGCGGTGCTGGTTGCGCTGGAGCGGAACCACGGCCGGCTTTCCTTGAGGGTGTACTGGCGCGCTTCGTCGAACGCCCCTTCGGCGATGCCGAGGAACAGGTTGGCAAAATGCAGCTGGGCAATCAGCGGGCGCAAGGCGGCGAACGGGGTGCTCAGCGGGCCTGGGTCCAGCAGCAGTTCGTTATGCTCGACCCGCACCCGCTCGAAGGTGGCGCTGCCACTGTCGGTCTGACGCTGGCCGATGTTGTTCCAGTCGTTGTGCAGGGTGATGCCGGTGCGCCCGCTGGGGATCGCGGCGATCAACAGCTTGCCCCCGGCGCGTTCGTCCACTGCCGAGGCAATCAGCATTTCCGAATCGCTGGCGCCGGAGCAGAAGCTTTTTTTGCCCGAGAACTCGCACCAGCCATCGAAGTGCTTGACCACCGTGCGAGTGTCCAGCGGGTTCAGGGCATTGCCCCAGAACCAGTGTTTGCGCGCGGTCTGTTCAAACCACGGCTGCCATTGATCGGGGCGCGAGAACAGGCGGACGGTGGCCAGCATCAGGTGATGGAAACCGAATACGTGGGCGATGGAGCTGTCGACGCGGGCGAACTCGCGCACCACCTCGAACGTGTCGCGCCAGCTGGCGCCCTGGCCGCCGAAGGCCTGCGGAATCGCCAGCGACAGCAGGCCGCTGTGGCGCAGGGCGTCGCGCTCGGCCTTGGGGCTGCCGCCGCGCTCGTCACGCTCGACGGCGCTCTGGGCGAACTGCCCGGCCAGTTCCCTGGCGATGGCCAGGGCAGGGCGTTGGGCTGGATTCACAGATGCATTCATGGCCGCTCCTCAGGCGCTCTTGCGCAGCGCGTGGTGCGCGCCGAACAGGGGGACGGCACGCTCGGCAGCCAGGCGGATGCGGGCGCTCAGGGCGTCGCTGGACACCCGGTAGTCAGCCAGCTCGGCTTGGCTGGCATACACGCCTATCGGCAGGGTCAGGGCCTGCAGGAAGCTGAACAACGGGCGCAACTGGTGATCCAGTACCAGTGCGTGGCGTTCGCTGCCGCCGGTGGCGGCGAGCAGCACTGGGGTGTCGACTAGCGCGTCCTGGCCGATCAGGTCGAACAGGTGCTTGAAGTGGCCGGGGAAGCTGCCGCGGTAGACCGGTGTGGCAACGACCAACAGGTCGGCCTTCTCCACCAGGCGCAGCTGTTGTTCGACAGTATCGGGCAGTTCGCTGCGCCACAGTGCGCCACCCAGAGGGCGGGCGATGTCGCCCAGCTCGATCAGGTGCGGCTTGATGTTCAGGTGCTGGCCCAGTTCGGCAAGGATCGCTTCAGTCAGCGTCAGGGTGCGCGACGGGCGGGCAGTGCCGCCGGACAGGGCTACGACATTCAGTGGGGCGCTCATGGCAGGTCTCCGGTTGAATAAGCGGGACTTTGCTTGAGCAATCGTCGTGCCGATTTTTAATTCTGATAGGGATCAACAGGTTGCGTGCTTTTACGGGCAGCTACCGGTGTTGCCTTGTGGGCGTTGAGTGTTGATCGGGTGTTGCGCTGCAGACAGTTGGCCAGGTGTTGGCGGCTATACAGTTGGAGGAGTTATAGAGCAAAACCATATGTTAAAAAAAAGAATAAGAATTCATATTGTTATTCTTTTTTTTGTTTTTAGTGGCTGTGGTCGAGGTTCTCTGAAGCCTGCCGGGGGCGCGATGCGCCCCTTTCGCCACACAAGGCCGCTCCCAAAGGGGGGTGCAGTGCTTTTGCATGGCAGCAGTGAAATCAAAGGGCTTGGGCAACCTTGGTCGCGACCTCAGCTGGTAACCAGGCTTTCCATACATCCGGGTTGTTGCGCATGAAAGCTTGGGCGGCCTTCTCGGGCGCGAGGCGTTTGTCGTTCATCTCGGCCAGGGCCTTGTTCAGGCGGTCGATCGGCAGGTCTACCTTTTCGAACACCGCCACCAGCTCCGGGTAATTCTCCTTGAATGCCTTGGACACGCCGATCGACAGCTTCGCTGGCAACGACTGGCTGCCCCGCGGGTTCGGGTTCTTCGGGTCGGTCAACGTCGCCCAGGCTTGGGCATCGAAGGGAGGTTCCTGCAGCCGTACCAGGTCGTAGCGGCCAATCAGCGGGGTTGGGCTCCAGTAGTAGAACAGTACAGGTTTACCACGGCGGATCGACGATTCGACTTCAGCATCCAGCGCCGCGCCGGTGCCGCTGCGGAAGTTGGTGTACAGGCCGTCGAGCCCGTAGGCTTTGAGTTTCTGGCTGTTGACGATCTCCGACGTCCAGCCGCTGGGGCTGTTCAGGAAACGGCCTTTGCCAGGCGCTTCCGGGTCGTTGAACACCTCAGGGTAGCGCTTGAGGTCGTCGACACTGCGCAGGTCCGGCGCCAGTGGCTTGAGGTTGCGCGCCGGGTCGCCCTTGATCACGTAGGCCGGTACCCACCAGCCTTCTTCGGCGTTTTTCACCGTGTCGCCCAGGGCGAACACCTGGCCCGCCTCTTCGGCCTTGACCCAGGCAGGGCTGCGCCCGGCCCATTCCTCGGCAACCACCTGCAGGTCATTGCGCGCCAGCGCCACTTCCATGCTCACGGTGCTGCCGGGGAGGGTGTCGGTGGGGTAGCCGTAACCGTGCTCGACGATCAGGCGCAGAATCTCGGTGGTCAGCGCGCCGCTTTCCCAGTTGATGGCGCCGAACTGGATGGGGGCGCGCGCCTCGGCCGAGGCGGCGCTGTCGGTGCTGGCCAGGCCTGCGGCCAGCAGCAGGCCGGCCAGCAGCGTTGGAATTTTCTTCATCGGGACCTCGAGGGTTGTCACTCGGTGTGCCGGGCAAGTGTAGCCGACGGCATCCCGGCGCCTTGGCGGCAGCTGCGGAACAGCTTCTGTCTGTCCATGAGCGGTACTGGATGGAAGGCTTGGCGCCCGCCCGCAATCGCCGGGCCAGTCGAGACGACAGGAGTACGAGATGAGCTTGAATCTGGATTTTGTGTACTACCGCAACTTCACCTTCGATGGGCATTTTCATGTGCGTTGCAGCGGTGACGACCTGAACAAGGTCAAGTCCATTCATTACCTGCTGGAGCGCGTGGACACCGAAGGCGTGGTCCTCCTCGACGGCAGTACTGTGGCCTCGCAGGTGAGTAGCGGCAAAGTCGCCAACCACGGTTGCCCGGCCACCTTGAGCTGCGCGGCGGCGGCGGGCAGCTACCGGGTCCGACCGCAGATTACTTTGGTGGACAGCGAAATCCTCAAGCTCAACCTGGGTGCCGACGCGGATGCCACACTGCATCCAGAGCCTCTGGTCATTGACATCAGCCAAGGCGAACTGACCCGTCGCCTCCTCGACAGTGTGCCGCTGCCTTCAACCTACACGCGGCGCAAGCGAACCGTGCAGGCAGCAAGTGCATTCCCGTATCGCCCGGAGGGCCAGCGTTACCCGGCGTTGATCGTGGTGTTTGGTGAAGGCGGGTACGCGCGGCTGATGGCCGACCTGGAACCTGATGCCACTTCGTTATTGGCAAGGCGCTGGCCTGGGCTACGGGAGCTGGTGGATGTGCAGCCGTTTCTGGACCAGCAAGAGCGAGAGGATGAGCGCTTTCACGTGCTTGCCAACCATTACTGGATCGAGCAGCCTCACAGCATGCTCAACGACACGTTCGTGGCCTTGATCCAGACCCTTGAGGCACTGGATTACGTCGAAGCCACGGCGTTTGTGCCTCCGCACATCGAACCGGGCAATCTGCTGCTGGCCGGGGCTGCAGCTGTCATTGCCACGCTGCTCACGGGGGCTGCGTATTTCAAGGGTACCAATGCTTTCGAGGAATCGCAGCCGACACCGGACTTTGAAGCTTTGCAGCATTATCTGGACGCACCTGATGGCAGGTACCAAGGCTTGAACGTTCGCAGAGCCTGGGAGGCTGGCGTGGAGGGTAAGGGTGCACGGGTGCATTTTTCCGATGGCGGCCTGCATGCCAACCATGAAGACTTGCGTGGCAACCCGAAGTTGAAGTTTATCCCGCCATCGGTCAACAGCGATCCAGATCACGGCACCGCATCGGTGGGTGTGCTGTTGGCACGGAACAACGGATTCGGCATGACCGGTGTGTGCCATGCGGCTGAGCTGTTTCTGTATGACAATCGGGCAACGGATGCGCGCAGCTACTCACAAACGCTGAAAAAACTGCTGGCTTATACAAGGGCTGGAGACATCGTTGCCGTCAACCGGCAGACGGCCAACCTCAACGTATTGGGCACCTTCTTGCCCTCGCTGCACGACAGGACCTGGTGGGAGGTCACCCGGTCGCTGAGCCAGCGTGGCGCTGTGGTGCTCAATGCAGCGAGTAACGGTACGAGCGTGGGCGATGACAGCGCTGGCACGACCGCAGGCTATGGGGTGGATCTGGAGCAGTGGCGTTACTTCGACGACCACGGCGACGCCGACGCGATTCTGGTGGGGGCTTGCCATGCCTGGGATGGCAAGCCGCATCAGTACTCCAACTACAACTACCGGTACCGTATGCTCAATGGGTGGGGGAACAGTGTCGCGACGCTGGGTTACGGCGCACTGCAAGACAAGGACGGCCACGACCGTGACTACACCGACAACTATGGCGGTACCTCCAGCGCCACACCGCTGGTGACCGGAGCCTTGGCCTTGATCCAGTCCTACGCCATCGAACAGCACCACCTGTACCTGAATGCCAACCAGATGCACCTGCTGGTGATGCAGTCGGGCTACAAGGATGCCACCTTGCCTGCCAGTGACAAGCTGCCGATGGGCGCCCGGCCAAACGTACTGGGCGCCTTGATGCTGCTCGATCAGATCCTGCAGGCCGGCAGGTTCCACCTGCCGGACGATGGCTTCTGCGGCGACGACTGCGCGCCCCAGGGTCAGACCCGGAACTGATCCATCAACGCTTGCTGCTGGTTGGCCAGGCTGTTGAGCGACTGGCTGACCCGCGCCGATTCGTTGGCCTGCCCCGACAGCGACTCGGTCACATCGCGGATGGTCGCGACATTGCTGTTGATCTCCTCGGCCACCGCGCTTTGCTCCTCGGCCGCCGAGGCGATCTGCAGGTTCATGTCGCTGATCACCGTCACTGCCTGGCCGATGCGCTGCAGCGCGGTGACGGCTTGGCCCACCTGTTCCACGCCGCCCTGGGCCTGGCGGTGGCTGTTGTCCATCGCGCCTACCACTTCGCGGGTGCCGGCCTGCAGGGCTTCGATAACCTGACGGGTTTCTTCCACCGACTCCTGGGTCCGCTGGGCCAGGTTGCGTACTTCATCGGCGACCACCGCAAAACCACGGCCGGCCTCACCGGCGCGGGCGGCTTCGATGGCGGCGTTGAGCGCCAGCAGGTTGGTCTGCTCGGCGATCGAGCGGATCACCTCCAGTACCGAGCCGATCTTCTCGCTGTTCTGCGCAAGCCCTTCGACTTCGGCCATGGCATTGCTCATGTCCGCGGCCAGGGCATCGATGCTGCGCGTGGTGCGGTCGATCACCGCCAGGCCTTCACGGGTTGCCTGGTCGGCGTCGCGTGCAGCCTGTGCGGCCTGGGAGGCGCTGCGGGCGACGTCCTGGGCGGTGGCGCTCATCTCGTGGGAGGCGGTGGCCACCTGGTCGACCTGGCGATACTGCTGCTCCATGCCGGCGCTGGTTTCGGTGGCAATCGCCGACGACTGGTCGGCGGTGCCGCGCGCAGCCTGCACCGAGCGTTTGACCTCGGCGATGGTCGGCTGCAGTTTGTCCAGGAAACGGTTGAACCAGCCGGCCAGTTCGCCGAGTTCGTCACGTTTGTCGTAGGTCAGGCGGCGGGTCAGGTCACCTTCGCCACTGGCGATGTCCTTGAGCATTGCCGCCACGCCCAGAATCGGCCGGGTCACGCCACGCGCCATCAACCACACCAGCAACAGGCCGGCGATTGCCGCTGCCAGGCCCAGGCCCAGCTCCAGCAGGGTGCCGCTGGTGTTCAGGGCATCCAGCTCTTGCTTGAGTGCCTCGGCCGGGCCGGTCAGGGCGTTTTCCGGCACATCCAGCAGTACACCCCAAGGTTGCGCACCGGGGATCGGCTGGAAGGCGGCGAGCACTTTCAGGCGCTGCTGATCGTGGTGCACGCTCAGCTTGCCTTCGGCCAGCGTGCGCACCAGTTCGGCGCCGTTGCGCGGGTCGACCTGGTCAAAACGTTGGGCCAGCTTGCTGGCGTCAGCGCTGTAACCGGCCAGCAGGCCCACGGGGCTGAGGATGCCGACCGTGGTGCGGCCTTCGTACAGGCCGCGGCTGGCCTCCTGGCTCAGGGCCTGAAGGCTGTTGAGGTTGATGTCGATGGAGAGGGTGGCGATCACCTTGCCGTTGACCGCCAGCGGGAACACGATGCTGGTCATCAGCACGCGTTGGCCGTCGATGTCGTAGAAGTACGGCTCCACCACGCAGACCTTGCCGCTGCTGCGCGGGCACACCCACCAGGTGTTGGCGGGCTGGCCGCTGGGGCCGATCTCGGTGTTGGCCATGTCGTGCTCGGGCAGCGCCATGGCGGTCAGCTGGCCTGCGCGCGGCTGTGCCCAGTAGAGGGCGAAGCGCCCGGTTTCGTTGCTGCCCAGTTCCGCCTGGCCGGTGAACAGGCTGTCCTTGTTATCCAGGGCATTGGGTTCGAACACCAGCGACAGGCCGAGTAAATCGGGGTTGGCCTGCAGGGCGGCGCGCACCTGGCGGGTCATGTCCTCACGCAAGTCGAAGGCGTCCAGGTAGCGTTTTTGGGCCTGCTCACGCAGGAACAGCACCTGGCGGGCGAAGCCGGCACCGTACTGGTAGGCATCCATGAACTGGCGGCGGATGTTCAAGGCCTGAACCTCGCCCTGCGACTCGATGCGCGCCTGCGCGGCCTCGCTGAGCATTTGCATGCTGCTGGCTTTGACCAGGTCCGAGCTGTGGTCCATTCGGTACAGCGAAAGGCCGACGAGCAGGCTGACGATGCCGGCCAGGCACAGACCGGCGAGCAGGGTGATCTTCCACTGGATGGAAAGTTGTCGCAGAGGCATGAGGGGGAATCCCTTTTTTTTGGCAGTAAGGGTTTGGCGTTGGGCGTTGGGCGTTGGGAGGTGCCTGTCTTGAGGTTTTTAGTGTTTCGCAGATCGAGCGCCGCCCGCGCGGCGCTTCGCGGGGCAAGCCCGCTCCCACATTTGTTGCAACGTGCCATGGCCTGATAGGCCATAGTTGTTAGCCTTGGTGGCTCGACGGGGTCTTTCGGCTGGCACTGCTGCCGCCTCACCTGTCTTTAGTCATGCGCCAAGGCGGACAACCATGGCCTGACTGGAACGGCACGTTGCAACAAATGTGGGAGCGGGCTTGCCCCGCGAAGCGCCGCGCGGGCGGCGCTCGATCTCAAGGGCGCTAAAGATCCCAAGGCAAGCGCTTCGCGAAGCGCCGCGCGGGCGGCGCTCGATCTCAAGGGCGCTAAAGATCCCAAGGCAAGCGCTTCGCGAAGCGCCGCGCGGGCGGCGCTCGGTCTCAATGGCGCTGAAGATCCCAAGGCAAGCGCTTCGCGATGCGCCGCCCGCGCGGCGCTCGATCTCCAGAGCACAAAAAACCTCAAGGCAGGCACCTCTCAGTCCCCGCCATATCCGCCTATATCGGCCACCCCCTCTTTTTCTTTATTCAACCATTCAATTTAAAATCCCGCCCCCGCGTAATCTGCCGCGACATGGCGGTTTTGACATCTGCACCCCACTGCGTCAGAGTGCGCGCTTTTTTGCCTGCAGCTACGAGGAAAGCCAAACCATGAATGCAGTGATTGCCGCGGTCGGCATCATGCTGATACTCAGCCTGTCGCGGGTGCACGTGGTCATCGCCCTGATCATTGGCGCCCTGGTCGGGGGGCTGGTCGGTGGCCTGGGTATAGAAGGCACGCTCAAGGCCTTCAACGGTGGCCTGGGCGGTGGTGCCACGGTGGCGTTGTCGTATGCCTTGCTTGGCGCCTTTGCCGTGGCCATCGCCAAGTCGGGCCTTGCCCACGCGTTGGCCGACCGTGCGCTGGCCATGATCGACCGCCAGGGCCACGCCAACGGCGGCAAGGTCAAATGGCTGCTGATCGGCCTGATGCTGGTGGTGGCGGTGTCGTCGCAGAACATCCTGCCCATCCACATCGCCTTCATCCCACTGCTGGTGCCGCCGCTGCTGTACGTACTGACCCGCCTGCGCATCGACCGTCGGTTGATCGCCTGTGTGATCACCTTTGGCCTGATCACCCCGTACATGTTCCTGCCGGTGGGCTTTGGCAACATCTTCCTCAACGAGATCCTGCTGGCCAATGTCGCCCGCGCCGGTGTCGACATCAGTGGCGTCAACGTCACCCATGCCATGGCCATTCCGGCGGCGGGCATGCTGGTCGGGCTGTTGATGGCGGTGTTCATCAGCTACCGCAAGAAGCGCGACTACGACCTGGCGCGTATCGAGCAGGTGGAGCAGGTGAGCGTGGCGTACAACCCGCTGACCCTGCTGGTGGCGGGGCTGGCAATCGCCTCGGCGTTCATCGTGCAGCTGTGGCTGGACTCGATGATCATCGGCGCCATGGTCGGGTTCCTGATCTTCTCGTTGTCCGGCATCGTGCGCTGGAAAGACACCGATGACCTGTTCACCGAAGGCATGAAGATGATGGCCATGATCGGTTTCATCATGATCGCCGCCTCGGGTTTTGCCGATGTGATGAAAGCCACCGGCGAGGTCAAGAGCCTGGTCGAAACGTCGGCGCAATGGATCAACCACAGCAAGGGCATCGGTGCCTTGCTGATGCTGCTGGTGGGGTTGCTGGTGACCATGGGTATTGGTTCGTCGTTCTCGACGGTGCCTATTCTGGCGGCGATCTTCGTGCCGCTGTGCGTGCAGTTGGGCTTTGACCCGGTGGCCACGGTGTGCATCGTCGGCACCGCGGGTGCCTTGGGTGATGCCGGCTCGCCGGCATCGGACTCGACCCTGGGGCCAACCTCCGGGCTCAACGTCGACGGCCAGCATCATCACATCTGGGACACCGTGGTGCCGACCTTCATCCATTACAACCTGCCACTGCTGGCATTCGGCTGGCTGGCGGCGATGACGCTGTGAGGCCTCAGCCCTTGTCGGGCGGGGGGGAAATTCTGTTGAGGACGGTGCTGCCGTCCTTGCTGCGGGTCAGGTAGACCGGCAGCACCTTGGGCAGGTTGTCCACCAGCCGGGCGACTTCGTTGGTGTTGTAGACGCCGCTGATGCGGATGCGCCCGGTGCTGGCATCGGCCAGCAGCAGCGGCGCAGCGAGGTAGCGGTTGATGACCGGCAAGGCCTGATCGAGGCTGAGGTTGTCGAGCACCAGCTTGCCGCTGCGCCAGGCCAGGCTGTTGCTGTAATCGTCGCTCTCGGCCAGGTGCGGCTCGAAGTCGCCGGTGCGATAACTGGCCTGCATGCCCGGCCCCAGGCGGTAACCGCCCGAGTTGCCGTCGCTGCTGACCAGCACCGAGCCTTCCACCAGGGTGACCTTGACCTGGTCCTGATACTTCCAAACGTTGAACTGGGTGCCGGTGACCCGGGTCTGGCCGTGGCCGGCGCGGACGATGAACGGGTGTGCGCTGTCGTGCTGCACTTTGAAGAACGCTTCGCCATGCTTGAGGGTGACCTGGCGCCGGTCCTTGTAGTTGAGGTAGGTCAGTTCGGAGTTGAGGTTGAGTTGCACCGAGCTGCCGTCGCTTAACTGCACGGTCTGCGCCTGATTGCCCGCTTCGAAGTGCTGGTAATGGTTCGGCAGCCAACCTTGCTCCCAGCCCACCCAGCCAGCCAAGGGCAGCACCAGCAGGGCAATCGCCGCGGCGCAGGCCGTTGGCCGCCAGTTGCGTGGCCGCGCCACCTGGCGCGCAGGCGGGTTGAAGTCGATGACCGTGGCGTTGCGCGGCAGCAGGTCGGCGGTTTGCCAGATCTCCAGCATCACCTGGTACTCGTGGGCGTGACGCTTGTCCGCCGCCAGCCAGCGGGCAAATGCCTCGCGCTCGACCTTCGTGCAATCGTCGGCATGCACGCGCATGCACCAATGCGCGGCGGCGTCGGTGATGGCATCGTCTGGGCTGGGGTTGAGGCGGTCGTGGTTCATTGCGGCTCCGGGTTTTGCGCATTCTACCCTTGCAAGGGGCTGCCGAGAACCGACGTAATGGCGAATGACTATCAGTTAGTTATGTTTTTCGTCGGTTTCGCAAGGGATATTCAGCGTTTGAGAACGCTTCGCGCCCTTGTACCCAGGCCAGCCCGCGATGGGGGGCGGGGCGGTGCTGACGGTTTTTGCATAGCCACCTAATGAAAGCTTTGACATTCACTGCCTAGGCAGTAATATTTTTACACAATTGCCCGAGCCGATGCCGATGTCCCATTTCACCCCGGAAAACTTCCAGTCCTGCGCCATCGGCATGCTTCTGGGCCGCGCGGCGATCCTCAAGGACCGCATTCTCGACTGGCACCTGGAATCCGAGGGCGTCACCGCCGCGCAGTTCAAGGTGCTGATCATCGTCACCCAGTACCAGGTGGATACACCGGCCGAAC
>Ga0213821_1001212_pt1 | contig 12486 bp, 11 predicted proteins | sample MC6MC0909MG_FD_179894 | JGI IMG/M metagenome (GOLD analysis project Ga0213821, IMG submission 179894) | Enriched soil aggregate microbial communities from Iowa State University, Ames, United States - MC6-MC0909-MG | ecosystem: Environmental > Terrestrial > Soil > Unclassified | place: USA: Iowa...
CGCGCGGATCTTCCTCGGCGTGCTGGCGCTGATCATGCTGCTGATGCCGCTGGTGCTCGGCAGCCACATCGGCGCCGCCATCGCGCTGCTGGTCTGGGGCATGTTCACCTTCGCCGTGGTGCCGCCGTTGCAAATGCGCGTGATGACCGCCGCCGCCGAAGCGCCGGGGCTGGCATCGTCGATCAACGTTGGCGCGTTCAACCTTGGCAACGCCGTGGGCGCGGCCCTGGGGGGTGCGGTAATCAGCCTCGACCTGGGCTATGCGGCAGTGCCGATGGCCGGCGGTGTGCTGGCGGCGGCAGGCTTGCTGCTGGTCTGGCTGGGCGGGCGTGGCAAGGCGGTGGACAAAGCCTTGGGCGATGCCGCCTGAGGGCAGGCTCACTGGGGCTGAAAACAGCCCCAGCACCTCAACCGCCGCAGATTTACTTGTTGGAATATGCCCCCTGAACACGGCATCGACAGCGCCGAGAGCTGCGCTCGCAGCAGCATTGTTCCGCTGGCTGCAACTATGAAGTGCCTGCAGTACCCATTCTCATCGAGGCCGTCAGCGTACTACGCTCCTTCATGCCCACCACGCCTGAGGAGATACCCATGTCCCGCCCTCCACTCCCGCCCTTCACCCGCGAAAGCGCCATCGAAAAAGTCCGCCTTGCCGAAGATGGCTGGAACAGCCGAGACGCTGCCAAGGTTGCGCTGGCCTACACCGAGGATACCGTATGGCGCAACCGCGTCGAGTTTCCCCGTGGCCGTGCCGAAGTGCAGGCGTTCCTGACCCGCAAGTGGAACCATGAACTGGAATACCGCCTGATCAAGGAACTGTGGGCGTTTACGGGCAACCGCATTGCCGTGCGTTACGCCTACGAATACCACGACGACAGTGGCCAGTGGTTCCGCGCCCATGGCAACGAAAACTGGGAGTTTGCCGAGGATGGCCTGATGCAGAACCGCCATTCGAGCATCAACGAGCAACCCATCGCCGAAGCCGACCGCAAGTTCCACTGGCCCTTGGGCCGCCGCCCGGACGATCACCCTGGGCTCAGTGAGCTGGGCCTCTGATCAACCGACAGGCAGCGTGACGGTGACCTCCAGCCCGCCCCCTTTGCGGTTGCTCAACGTCACGCTGCCGCCCTGCTCGAGCACGATGGCACGCGCCGCCGGCAAGCCCAGGCCGACCCCGCCGGTGTCCTTGTTACGCGACCCTTCAATGCGAAAAAACGGTTCGAAAACACGCGCCTGCAGTGGCTCCGCGATGCCTGGGCCGCGGTCAAGCACACGCATGACCAGCTGTTCGTCATCAACCTCCAGCTGCACCTGCGGCTCGCGCCCATACTTGACGGCGTTCTCGACAAGGTTCACCACCACCCGCTTGATGCCAACGGGCCGGCCGACATAGACGCAGCGCCGTGGGCCGCTGAGGTCGATGTCCACCCCCGCATCCTTGAAGTCATTGACCACGGTCGACAGCAGCTCGCCCAGGTCAAACGCCGTGGTCGGTTCCAGCCGTGCGTCGTCGCGGAAGAATTGCAAGGCGGCATCGACCATCGCCTGCATCTCGTCCACATCCTTGAACAACTTGGCCTGCAGCTCGGCATCGTCGATGAATTCGCCACGCAGGCGCATGCGGGTCAGAGGCGCACGCAGGTCATGGGATATTGCCGCCAGCATCTGCGTGCGGTCATTGAGAAAGTGTTTGAGCTGGGCCTGGGTAGCGTTGAACGCAAGAATGGCCTGGCGCAGGTCATGCGGGCCTACCACCGGGATCGGCGGCGCATTGAAGTCCTTGCCAAAGCGTCGCGCACCTTCGGCGAAACGCTCCAGTGGGCGGGCGAGATAACGCGTGGCGAAAAAGGCGACCACCAGGCTGGAGACGATCATCAGCGCCAGGATGATCACGTTGCGCGGCAGCTCGTCCAGCCCCCAGCTACGGTCGGTGGCCCGATACAGCAGCCAGGACTTGTCCGTCAGTTCGATCAACAGGGCATAACCGCGCTGCTGCTGCGCTGGCAAGTCATCGGGCCCGAACACTTCGATCTTGGCATCGGGGCGTTTCAACAGGGTGCGCAGCGTAGGCGCGCCCTCGCGAAATTCGCTATCGGCCAGCGCGGGCAAACCGGACTCGTCATGCCGACGCAGCCAGTGCACGCTGTAGGATGCATCCCCCGCCGCACTGGCCAGTGTCGGCCGCTGCGCCACCGGCGCGGCATCGAGCATGCGCGCGACCGAAGCCACTTTTTCGATCAGGCCGCTTTCCAGCAACGGCGGCTGCGCCCACACGCTCAACAGCAGGCTGAACAGCCACTTGAGCAACAGCAGGCTGAGCATCGCGGCCAGGGTGGTGAGCGCGATCCAGCGGGCAATGGTGACGCGTGGCCGTGGCAAGGCCTTGCGCGCCCGCGCCAGCAGGCTCATCGCTTGTTCACGGTGGCGGTGAACAGGTAGCCGACATTGCGCAAGGTGCGGATCAGCGGCTCTGTGCTGTCATCGGTTTCAAGCTTGCGGCGCAGCCGGCTTACCTGAACGTCGATGCTGCGGTCGTAAGCTTCGTGCGCCTCGCCCCGCGCCAGGTCAAGCAATTGCTGGCGGCTGAGCACACGCCGCGGGTGCTCGGCAAATACCAGCAACAACTCGAACTCGCCATTGGACAAGGGGATCAGCACGCCCTCCGGCGAACGCAGCTCACGCCGCAGCACCTCCAGCTGCCAGCCGGCAAACTCAAGCACCGACCGTGGGCTGGTAACCGCACCGTCCCCGGTTGCTCCCGCGCGGCGCAGCACCGCACGCACCCTCGCCAGCAACTCACGGGCGGCAAACGGCTTGGTCAGGTAGTCATCCGCGCCGAGCTCCAGGCCGACCACCCGGTCGCTCAATTCACCCATGGCGGTGAGCATGATCACCGCCAGCTTGTACTCGGCGCGCAGCCGTTGGCAAAGCACCAGGCCACTGTCGCCCGGCAGCATCACATCGAGAATGACAAGGTCTGGCACCCGCCGCTCCAGCGCCTGCCACAGGCCTGGGCCATCGCTGGCCACATCGACTTCATAACCGTGCTGACGGAGGAATTTCTGCAGCAGGTCGAGCACTTCGACATCATCGTCGACAATCAGCAAATGGCTCACACGGGGGCACCGCAAACTAAGGTAATGAGCGCTAACTTTAAGGCCATCGCGCAGTTGGCGTCATATATTTCAACTTGGAAATAAAGTGTCGGCAATGAAGTAAACCGGACATTTCCAGGCAAACAAACGCCCGCACCATCGGCGCCAGTTCTTGTCAGGAATGTGCCCATGCCCACCCCACCCTATGCCTGGTTTTCAGCCCGTAACGCGCTACTGGCCCTGTCACTGCTCGCGGCCGGAGGCTGCAGCCAGCGGCCGCCTGCCAGCGCCTGCGGCCCTGTGGCCTATCAGCTGAGCGACCCGGCCGAACCTGCCAACCGCGCCGTGTTCGCGTTCAACCGCAGCGTCGACGATTACCTGCTGGCACCGGTCGCCCGCGGCTACAGCGCATTACCCGAGTTCACCCGGCAAGGCGTGCACAACTTCGCGGCCAACTTTGGCGAGCCCAAGGTCTTCGTCAACGACCTGCTGCAAGGCAACGGCGAGCGCGCCATGACCAGCCTGACGCGGTTCATCTTCAACACCACACTGGGGGTGGCAGGCTTGATCGATGTGTCGGGCAAGATGGGGCTGGCCCGACACACGTCGGACTTTGGGCAGACGTTTGGGGTGTGGAACATCGCCGATGGCCCGATCGTCGAGCTGCCGTTGCTCGGCTCGCACAACCTGCGCGACGCCACTGGCCGGGTACTGGGCATGGCGGTCGACCCGTTTGGCGACAACAGCGATACGGTCGATGCCCTGACCAACGTGGCCACCGCGGGCGCGGTAGTAGATGGTCGCGCCGAATTGCTGCCGATTACCGACTGGTTGCGCACCTTGCCTGATGACTACCTCGCCATGCGCGACTACACCGCCCAGTACCGCGCCGACCGCGTAGCCGAAGGCAAGACTGGCGCGCCAGGCAAGCGGCCGGCCAGCTGCCCAGGGGGGCAGGCGGATGAGTGAGGCTCAAGCCCCGCTGGTGCTGTTCAGAAACCTGGCGAACGATGCCCGGCAGCAGTTGCTGCACGAACTTGAGGCTCGGGTCTCGGACGACGGCCGGCACCTGATCGTCAGCCGCTATCGCGAAAGGTACGGTAACGGCACCACCGCGCAGCGCCAAGAGGTGCACCGTCGCGTGCCGATCGCCACGCTGCTCAGGTGGATGGCCAGGGAAAGCACGGCACGCTGACTATCCGAGCGAAGTTTATGAAAGCGTCGAGTTCAAGCAGATGGAAGTGGGGGTCAAGCGGGACCTGGGTGATTTCGCGCGCACCTTGGGCCCGTGCCGGAAAAACGATTCGGTATCTTACTGGAGATGGTTTTTCGTATGTCTTGTGGCGAGTCGACCAGTTAGCACAACGCTAGGACTGGAAATGCTGTTTCAAAATCGCCCAGTCCTTACCGGTTAGTCGGTAGGTCTTGTCATCTTGGAAGATGATGCCCCCCTCATCCGCAAGACGCTTGAGTACCTCTCGTACGCTCATCAATGACAGCTCAACAGATGAGGCTTCCAGAAAAGCATGTACCTCACGGATCCCGAGTGCCCGTCCCTCACGCGCTGCCACGGCCAACGCATTGAGTACTTTGATCCGATTAAGGCTGGTTCGTAGCCCATGCCTTTGAAGCAGCTCCCGAATAGGAGCACTGACACGACGATTCAATTCAAGAGGCAATTGATTTGGTCTGAGGTGGCGAATTCCAGTAGCCCCACCCAAGTGAGAGAGCTGCTTGCTTGGCATGTGAATCCTTTTCATTCATGGTCAAGATGGGCAGCAACCATCAGGTCGCTACCCAGTTGTATCCTTTAAAAATCGACAGTCGCTGACAACTGCAAGGTACGCGGGTAACCGGGGGAAATGGCGCCGTACGAAGCCACGCCAGACCAGTATTCTCGGTCAAAGACGTTTTGCACTGTGGCCCGGAATGTAGTGGGCCGGCCTTCAATTTTCGTCGCAAAGCGCGCACCGGCGTCGATGCGTGTCCATGAGCTCAACGCCTGAGTGTTGGCCTGATTCACATATTGGCTATCGGTGTAAATGGCGCCGCCGGTCAAAGTGAAACCTTCAAGCCATGGGGTGTCCCATTCGGCCCACAGGTTTGCCTGTACATCCGGCACCCCGACAGGCTTATTGCCACGATTAGCAGCCGTGGCAGAGTCGGTCAGTTCGCCATCAAGCAGTGTCACACCCCCCATCAAGCGAGTGCCTGGCGCCACTTCACCGAACATGCTCAGCTCAATACCGCGGTTACGTTGCTCCGCTTGCACGGAGAACACGTTATCCGCACCGACTTCGCCGCTCGGTTTCTCAATCTGGAACATCGCCAGGGTAGTCCCGAAGGTACCCCGCTCGTATTTGACACCCACCTCGTGCTGCTTGGACTCATAAGGAGCAAAGGTTTGGCCGGCGTTCGCCGCAGTGCCAGGCGCTATGTCACCTTTGCTCAAGCCTTCTACATAATTGTAGTAGAGCGATACGTTATCCCACGGCTTGACCACCACCCCGACCAACGGGGTTGTCGCACTGTCATCATATTTGGAGCCCACCGCCCCCGTGGAGCTGTAGTTTCGGGATTCGATATCTTGCCGACGCACGCCGAGGGTCAGCTGGAAGCGGTCATCGAGCATAGACATGGTGTCGGTTAGTGCAACACCAGATAATTCGGACTCAGAAATGCGCAGCACCTTGGGCGCATTGATAAATTGCTTGGGCACATCCACCGGGTGATAGATGTTGGAGCGAATCTCGGTACCGTTGTTGATGCCCCGGGACAGCTCATCCTTGTATTGAGTGGCCATTGCGGTGGTCGTGTGGTTGAGCGACCCAGTGGAGAATACTCCCCCGGATACCGACGTCGGCGGTTGAGCGATCCACGTTAAATTTGTAGTAGCCAGGGATATTGCTGGTATCACCTGCATCATTGAGGATTCTTGGCACTTGGTCGGACATCCGCTTGACGTCAGCCTTGCCGCCACCGGCGTGGGCGAACACGGTCACCGCATCGTTGAGATCATACTCGCCGCCCAGCAGAGCCGATTGCTCTTTGGTATCGGACCACCCCCAATCCTGAGGCAGGTTCGTGCGCCCGTTGGGCGCCGACGGCACATCGATGCCTGATGCAACCGTGAATGGGCGAGAGGCAGCTTCCCAGCTTTCTTTCTGGCTGATGAAATCAAGGTTCAGCCGCAGGCGCTCGCCTCGGTAATCCAGAGCGATGGCCGCGATGCCCAGATCGCGATGCTGGTTATCGACAGCGGTGTCCCCCCCTTGCAAGTTGCCATTGAAACGCACGCCAAACTGTCTTTCGTCACCAAAGCGTCGGCTGACATCGAGGTGCCCCCCCACCTGAGAGTCCATGGCATAGCTGGCGGTAAAGCGGGTCAAGTCTTCTTCCAGCGGCCGCTTCGGCACGATATTGATTACGCCCCCTACCCCGCTGTTCGGCGAGATCCCGTAGGCCAGAGCTCCAGGGCCCTTGAGTACCTCGACGCGTTCGGCATACTCGGTGAACACCCGATAGTTCGGCGCCACGCCGTACACGCCATCGAAAGCCAACTCACCCAGGTTGCCCTCACCGATCGGGAAGCCGCGAATGAAGAACGAGTCCACGATGCCCCCAGACTGCCCGGTAGAGCGCACCGATGGGTCACGCTCCAGAGCATCGGCCACGGTCACTGTCTGCAGGTCGGCCAACGTCTTGGCCGTGTAACTGGTCACACTGAAGGGGGTGTCCATGATGTCTTTGTTGCCCATCATCCCCAGCCGAGCACCGCGCGCGACTTGCTCACCGGCAAAAGCCTCCGGCAGAGCAGGACCGTTGTAAGCGGCGTCGACATTAGTGTTGTCGAGGATTAGCGCATCCGGGCTGCTGGTGTTATCCGCCACGGTTTCTGGCTGCGCTTGGCTAGCAGCCCAGGCAGCGGTGCTTCCTGCAACCAGGACGAAATTCAGCATTGTGGTGCGCAGGGTAAGCGTCAAAACACTCCGACCGCTGGGGCGACTGACAACGGGCATGGCATGAGGATCCTTTTCGACAGAAAAAAGTGGTATCACTCCTATTGCCAGTCGAGCTGCGGAAAAGTATCACCTCCCAAAAGGTTTTTCTTAGCGGGTTGCTTACGCTATGCGAACAGCGCTTGCTGACCAGGTCTGGAACCTGGCCACGGCCCACGCGGGGACTGAATGAGTACATGCGATCTGGGTCAGACACTGAGACGTATACGTACGACCTGAACCGTCAGGTGATCGCGCTTGCATGGCAGGCGCGACATCACTAGTATTGTTAATACTTCTCAATTACAAAAATATGCAGCCATGAGCGAATCTCTCCCCGCGGATAATCATACTCACCTGCACGTAATAGAAGCGTTGTACAGCGGCCACCATGGCTGGCTATACGAAATGCTCAAGAACAAACTCGGCAATGCCATGGATGCGGCGGATCTAACGCAGGATACCTTTACGCGTGTACTGGCCTCCAAAGTAACCAATATCCAGCAGCCTCGTGCTTACCTCAGCTGCGTGGCCAAAGGTATTCTTATCAATTGGTACCAGCGCAAAGCACTGGAACGTGCCTACCTTGATGCGCTGACTCATCTACCAAACCAGGAAGTGCCCTCCCCCGAATTACGCTTCGTGGTACTTGAAACGCTCCATCAAATCGACGCTATGCTCGACGCTCTTCCGCCTTTGGTCAAACGCGCTTTCCTCCTCTCGCAGATAGGAGGGCTGAAGTACGACGACATCGCGGACAAATTGGATATATCCCTCATCACGGTGAAGCGCTACATGAAGCAGGCCTTCATGCAGTGCCTGTTATTGGTGGAGTGAGTGACCATTTTTGGAAAAGGCGCTGCACTTGATCCCCAAGCGCTTGAAGAAGCCGCTGAGTGGCTAGTGCGCTGGAGCGAGCGCGAACTCAGTGAGCACGAGCGAGCCGAATGGGAATACTGGAGAAGCAGCAGCCCAGAGCGGAATCAAGCCTGGGCTCGTGCGCAGACGCTACAAAGGCGCATGGGAGGTTTGCCTCAAGCGTTGGCGATGTCGGTGCTGGATCGGCCGAGCAGCCCTGAACGCCGCGCCGCCATGACCAAGCTGGCTGTGTTGCTAGCCTTACTCCCTGCTGGCTGGGGAGGATGGGAATTGGGTCGAAGGCAGCAATGGACCGCCGATTATCGCAGCGCTGTCGGCGAACGCCGCACGCTGACACTGGCCGATGGTTCCAGCATCATCCTGAACACGGATACGGCCATCGACGTGCTGTTCGATGCCGAGCAGCGCCTGATCCGTTTGCGTTCAGGCGAGATCATGGTGCAAACAGCCGTAGACCCTTCCCCGGAGCCTCGCCCATTCCTGGTAGCCACTGACCAAGGCCGCATGCAAGCTTTGGGAACAAAATTCATTGTTCGTGAACGCGAGTCGCGGACTCATCTCGCGGTCCTCGAGGGTGCGGTAAAAGTCGTGCTCGCAGAAAGTAGTCAGTCCCGGCCTATGGTGATCAATGCGGGGGAGCGCACAGACTTCTCGGCGCAGACATTCGCAGGGGTATCGCTTGCCGATCGTTATGCCGCCGCCTGGACCCAGGGTATGCTGATGGCGGACAAGATGCGTCTAGGGGAGTTTGCCGCTGAACTAGCGCGTTATCGTAGAGGCTTCGTCCGCTGTGATCCGGCTATTGCCGGGATACGCGTATCTGGCGCCTACCCTGTAAGCGATACGTCTCGCACTCTGTATATGCTTACGCAAACCTACGGAATCAAAGTTTCCAACCGACTGGGCGGCTATTGGGTAACCCTGTCTCCAGGCGAATGAAAATAAAAAATGCCCGCCGGTGATACTTTTTTCGCGCTCGGCTGGCTAACAGTGAAGCACTCTCTCATTCAATATCGAGGCTCCTCAGTCATGCTCGTCGAGCGCATCTTGCGTCCGGCACGTCCGCTCAAACCAGTTGTTCGAAGCGCATTGCTAAGTTTGGTACTGCTGGCTTCTTGCTGCTCGCTAGCCAAAGCCGGTGCGCCAGCGCTGCTCGATAATGTGGTGGTTCGCGCTTACGAAATTCCGCCTGGGCCTCTAGGTGCCACCCTGTCGAATTTTGCGGTGGATGCCGGCATTGCCCTGTCGTTCAAGCCGGCGCTGACCGATGGCCTTACCAGCCCTGGCCTGGTTGCATCATGTACCTCGCAGGAAGCAGTGGCACGCCTGTTGGGACAAAGCAATCTGGTCATGCAACTGCGAGACGATGGTAGCTACACCCTGGCCTTGCGACAGGTCACCTTATCGAACATTGACGTCAAAGGTATCACGCCTCACAGCATCAATGAGGGCCTGCCGCTGCCCTACCCCGGTGGCCATACTGCAGTAGGTGGACGGCTCGGGCTGCTGGGCAATCGGGATGTCATGGACACTCCGTTAAGTATCAGTAGCTATACGTCATCTATGATCCGTGATCAGCAAGCCACCACTGTAGGAGATCTGCTTGAACGGGATTCTTCCGTGCGCTCAACAGGCCAGGCCGGGGGTATTGTCGACTCATTTTTCATCCGTGGATTTCCGGTTGGCGAGGGTAACCTGGGCGAGCTCGCTTTCGATGGCGTTTACGGTGTGGCATCCAATTACCGGGTCTTTACCGACTACGTGGAGCGCATCGAGGTGATCAAAGGCCCAGCTGCTCTCCTGTACGGCATGTCACCCAATAGCACGGTGGGCGGTGTGATCAACGTTGTGCCCAAACGCTCTCTCGACGAAGACCTCACACGCCTTACTACAAAATATTCCCTCGATTCGCAATTTGGCAGCCACGTGGATCTGAGCCGACGCTTTGGAGAAGAGCGTCGCTTTGGTGTGCGCCTGAACGGCACCGTTCAACAGGGCGATACATCGATTGACGAGCAGAATCGTGACTACGGCATCGGTGCAGTCTCATTGGATTATCAGGGCGACAGCTTACGCACCAGCCTCGACTTGATCGATCAGAAAGAAAGCTTTATCGCGGCTTCACGGCCTTTTTTGGTTGCCGAGGGGGTGCCGATTCCCTCGGCAGCGAATGGCCGTACCAACGTGAGCCAGGAGTGGGGGAAGTCGAAGACCCATGACCGTTCAGTGCTGCTAACTGGTGACTACGACGTCAACGAACAGCTCACACTCTTCGCCCATGCAGGCGGCGGAAAGTCCAAAGTAACGCGCCTGTCCGACCAGACTCCAACCATCATCAACAGCGCTGGCGATACCTCGTCGACTCCAGGCTTCTACAAGTTTGGAGTACAACGATATACGGTGGATGCTGGAGCCCGCTTACACTTCGATACCGGACCAGTCGCACACAGCGCTGCGCTTCAGGTCAGTCGATACCGTGACGAACTGCGTCGCGGAATCAATTCCGGAACACCCATCTTCTCCAACATCTATCACCCGGTTGATCAGGCCCAACCTTCAATTGCTCACCCTGACGCCAACAAGGTTTCCGCAAGTGAGCTCACCGGCGTCGCGCTCGCCGAAACCATGTCGCTGTTCGCCCAACGATTGCAGGTAACGCTGGGCGTACGCCAACAGCGAATCGAGTCCACCAACTACAACGCAAAGGGCGATGTCATCAGTCGGTACGACCAGAGAAAGGCCACGCCGCTGTTAGGCGTGTTGTTCAAACCACTGGACAACCTGTCCATCTACTACAGCTACCTCGAGGGTCTCAGCAAGGGTGATGTTGCGCCCGGAACGGCCAATAACTCAGGTGAAGTATTCGCACCCTACTTGTCCCGTCAACATGAAGTCGGCCTTAAAGTGGATTACGGCACATTCATGTCCACAATTGCCCTGTTCCAGATAACCAAACCCTCCGGGGAGCTGGCTGCAGGTTCCTTTTCCGTGGAAGGCGAACAGCGTAACCGCGGCGTGGAGCTCAATCTTCTAGGTGAAGTTACCCCGGATATCCGGCTGCTCGGTGGCGTGACATTTCTCGACGCACGGCTGACTAGAACCAGTGTGCCCGCAAACCAAGGCAACACCGCTGTGGGCGTCCCGAAAATTCAAGCCAACCTTTGGGGCGAATGGGATACACCCTGGATTGAGGGTCTGACACTTACCAGCGGACTGATCTACACCGGCGAGCAGTATGTAAACCAGAACAATGCTCAAAGGCTCGACAGTTGGGTGCGCGTCGATGCTGGTGCGCGCTTCACCACCCGGATTGGCGATCACCCCACCACACTCCGCGCTAGCCTACAAAACCTCTTCGATACGTCGTACTGGTCAGGCGTCGCTTCCTATGGGGCTTTCTCCCAAGGGGCACCGCGCTCGTTACTGCTTTCCGCAACCATAGATTTCTGAAACGCGCTGACCGCCGCGACACCAGGGCCAGGCACTGATTGATAGGAGCAGGTTCCATGGCAGCGCTGCAGCGGTTGGCCGTCGGAACCGTAAAACTCCCCATGTCCGAAACGCGCTAGTGAGTGCCTGTTCGACGTGAGACAGGCAAAAGCACCGCTGGATATCCTCCAGCGGCAATGCCTTGCCATCACTCGAAAAAAGAGCCTCGCTTATGACGACTTCTGCCGCCACCTTGGCCTCGCCAACCACGCACGCCGCCGACCAACCCCAGGGGTTTCTGGTGCGCATTGTCGGCGCCGCTGCATTCGCCCACTTGCTCAATGACCTGATCCAGGCCGTGCTGCCGTCGATCTACCCGATGCTCAAAAGCGATTTCTCGCTGAGCTTCGCGCAGATCGGTTGGATCGCCCTGATCTACCAGGTGACCGCCTCGCTGCTGCAGCCCTGGGTGGGCATGTACACCGACAAACACCCGCAACCGTACCTGCTGCCGGCCGGTATGCTGGTGACCCTGGTCGGTATTGCCCTGCTGGCCTTCGCCGGCAGCTACGAGATGCTGCTGGTGGCGGCAGCGGTGGTCGGCGTCGGCTCCGCGACCTTCCACCCCGAAGCCTCACGGGTCGCGCGCATGGCCTCGGGCGGGCGCTTCGGCACCGCGCAATCGACCTTCCAGGTGGGCGGCAACACCGGGTCGGCCATCGGCCCCCTGCTGACCGCAGCCATCATCATCCCCTACGGCCAGTCAGCCATTGCCTGGTTCATGTTGGCAGCGGCGCTGGCGGTCTGCGTGCTGCTGCGGGTCACTGGGTGGACCGTCCGCCACGGCCAGACCCACCTCAAGAGCTTTGCCGGGCAACAGGCACCGGGGCTTTCAAAGGGCGCCATGTGGCGCGCAGTTAGCGTCATTTGCGTACTGATGTTTGCCAAGTTCGTGTACATCGCTTCGTTTACCAACTACTTCACCTTCTACCTGATCGAGCACTTCGGCCTTAGCGTGCAGCAAAGCCAGCTGTACCTGTTCGTGTTCCTCGCTGCCGTGGCATTGGGCACCTTCGCGGGTGGGC
>Ga0213821_1001214_pt1 | contig 12480 bp, 11 predicted proteins | sample MC6MC0909MG_FD_179894 | JGI IMG/M metagenome (GOLD analysis project Ga0213821, IMG submission 179894) | Enriched soil aggregate microbial communities from Iowa State University, Ames, United States - MC6-MC0909-MG | ecosystem: Environmental > Terrestrial > Soil > Unclassified | place: USA: Iowa...
GGATGACGAGCAGTTCTTCGCCATCAACCTTCACGGACTGGCCGGCGTACTTGCCGAACAGAACCTTGTCACCAGCCTTCAGGTCGACCGGCAGGATCTTGCCGTCTTCGGTCTTCTTGCCGGGGCCAACGGCCACGACTTCACCCTGGTCGGGCTTTTCAGCGGCGCTGTCGGGGATGACGATGCCCGAGGCAGTCTTGCGCTCGTTTTCGAGGCGTTTGACGATCACGCGATCGCCCAGGGGACGCAAGGCCATGAGGAACTCCTGTTAACTAAATGAAAGAGGTGGTCGGTTGCCCGGGAGGCGTTAGCACTCACCGGAGTCGAGTGCTAATTATAGGGATGATGTTCGGAGGTTCAAGGGGGGGCGGGGTGCTGTTACATATTTGGGCCCGGCGGCAGGGATCCCGGCGCCTTGGTCTGACGGACTCGATGTCAGATGTCCTTCGCATGCCACCCGCGCTCCTACTCAATAACGAGTTTCGAACCTGTCTGATTCGAATGCGCAATCGATCTCTATATCGTGTCGCCGCATCGCGGATGTGGCAGGCGAGTTGGCTTTCTCGGAAGTGAGTTGGCGTTCTCCGATATTTGCAACGGCGAATACTGCAACTGAAGCTCAACCCCGGAGGCTAAATTATTGTGTTGTTTCCCCCCAGTATTAAAACCGTGCGGTTGGCAAGTCGCATTGGTGTCGTTGGAGCGTTGCTGTCCGTCGTCGCCAATCTGGCTGGTTTCTATAACGTCACATACCGGCCGTGGAGCGATAACGAGATTCCGCCGTGGCTGAATTTGTTTGGAATCCAGGTGGCGCTCGGAGCCTGGTTCATCATGTTGCTTGGTGGCAAGAGGTGGCTCGCTTGGGGCGCGGTTGTGCTCTTTGTCGTACTGTTAAATGTATTCTGGCCCTCGCGAATGCACATCCACCTATTCGATGCGAGCAGTGAATCCGTGTACGGGTCGCCTTATCGCATCAGCTACGAGCCTTTTCGCAACTGGAGATGGCGAGTCACTCGAAACGAGGGGCTGACGCCGGGAAGCAGTACGCTTTTCGGCCAGAGATTCACGTACAAGAAGGTGACAGCCGCGACGGCTGATGACGCTGGTGATATCTCGATTCGAGATTTCAGATGCGAGGCCAGCAGGGAGGTCTATTTGGGGCACATATCGGTTACGTATGTGCGAATCTTTCCCGATAATCCTCTGAGCCCTTATTTCAACGTGCTGAAAGACCCTGCAAGCTTCAATTTCGAGGGATGTTCCGTAGTCGAGAAGAAGGATAGATAGTGCCGTGTGGCTTCTCGGGGCAACCCACATGGCCCACTTTCGCCATGCGCCATGCGGGCCACCCCGACCGCTCAGAAGCGGTACGCTACGCCCATGCTTCCAAACACGTTTGCCTTACGCTCGTTGAGCGGGCTGTCACGCGCATCTCCGAACACTGTGTTCACACCCAGCGTGCTCATCAGGTTCCAGTCCTTGGTCAGACTGTAGTTCCAGCTGGCGGCCACGGCGGCCGACTTGAAGCCTGAAGAGGCCGAGTATTGCGGTAATCCTTCCCGGCTGTTCGCAGCGTCGCGGGCGCTTACGCCAAACCAGGTCTGCATGGCATCGCTGTTGGCCCATTGCGTGCTGACGCCCAGGCGCAGCTGCTGGCGCTCGGTCTGCAGCACGGCATACGAGGCGCGCAGCTCCAGCGTGCCGCCGTACCCGCTCTTGGCGGCCTGGCGGTACGCGGCGCCAAGCGCGTAGCGGCCCGGTGTCCATTCGATGTAAGCCCCGTAAGACGCATGGAAATCGATATCGCGCATGCCTTTGGTGCGATCGGCGTCATCGGAATCGCGGCCCAGGTCCATGCCCAGGAAAATTCCGCCCTCGAGGTCGGTGGCGAGGCTGGTGCGCAGGCCCATGGCCGGGAGACCGGCGCGCGGCGAAATGAAGAACGGGCCTGACGAATAATTGATCAGCGGCCGCGGCACGGCGCGATAGTCGCGCGAACCTTCGTAGACCGGCACGACACCCACGCCCAGGCCGATGAAATTATTGCTCTGGGCATTCGCCCCCGCTGCGCCGGCGAGCAGCGCCAGCCCGGCCGCACCGCGCGACCACATTGATCCAAGCATGATGGCTCCTGTCGATTCCAACGGCGGCGCGTTCGGCCGCCATATCGGGCCGTTATGATGACGAAGCGCGTTTAGGAATTTTTTAAGAACGGCCAAAGCAAGGAATTTTCCGTTTGGGCCTGGATGCCAGGCGGCAGCGTGCCGCTGAAAGCGCTATAGGCCATGGCCCGCTCCGAAAAGCTGACGCACGCATGCCGTTCTCGCGTTTCGGAGCTGCGATTAAAAAGTTCTTAAAGCGCCGTGCCGCATACTACGGCGCTTGCCCGCCACTTCCATTAAGGCCCCCATGCGGATTCTGCTCGTCGAAGACGATGCCATGCTCGCCGATGCGCTGGCCGTGGCCTTGCGGCGTGACGGCGCCGGCGTAACGCTCGCACGCGATGCCGGTGCGGCGCAGCTTGCGCTGATAGACCAGGATTTCGATCTCGTGCTGCTCGACTTGGGCCTGCCCGGCGGCTCGGGCATGGGCGTGCTTGCGAAAATGCGGTCGAGCTACGACGTGACGCCGGTCATTATCATGACGGCACGTGACCGGCTGAGCGAGCGCATCGCCGGGCTCGACGCCGGCGCCGACGACTATCTCGTCAAGCCATTTCAGATCGACGAACTGCTGGCGCGGCTGCGCGCGGTGTTACGGCGTAGCTCCGGGCGGGTCGCGCCCGTGCTGCAATGTGGCGCGATCGTGATGGACCCCGCCAATCATCAGGTCACGCTCAACGGAGAGCCCGTCGCGCTCAGCACCCAGGAATACCGCACTTTGCAGCCCCTGATGGAGCGCGCCGGAAAGTCGCTCTCGCGTGCGGCGCTCGAGCTCGCGGTGTATGGCGACAGCGCGGCCACCAGCAGCAACACGGTCGCCGTCTACGTGCACCAGTTGCGCCGAAAGTTAGGCGAGGACTGCATAGAAACCGTGCACGGCTACGGCTACCGCATCCGAACCGCCGCGCCATGATCCGGTGGTCATCTCACCGCTCGCTGCGAATGCGACTGCAGGCGGGCATTCTGGCGGTACTGCTGGTTTTCTGTGTGGCGATGCTGGCCTGGTACCGCGCCGACATGACGCGCGAGCGCACCGGCGAGTGGGACTACAACCTGCAGAGCGTGGGCCAGACCGCGCTGCTATCGCTGCCCCGCGGGCTCGAGCTCACCGGTCTGCCGGATGGCTACACCATCTCGGATCAGCTGCGCATGGCGCCCGACCAGACAGACGTTGCGATCCAGGCCTACGCGCTCGATGATGGCCGCCGTCTGCTGGCCTCGCCCAATGCACCCAAGACACCGCTGGTTCCATCCGGCCTGGACGGCCTCGCCTCCGCCATGGTGGAGGGCACCGAATGGCGCACCTATGCGATCAGCGATGCCGAAGGCCGCATTCAGGTGCAAGTCGGCAAGGCCACCTGGCAGTTGCGCAACGAACTGCGCGAGCGGCTGCGTACTGCGCTGGCCCTCATGAGCGCGCTGTTCGTGCTGCTCGCCGCGGTGTCGTGGGCCATTACGTACGCCACCTTCGCGCCTGTGCTGCGGCTTTCCACCGCCTTGCGCAATCGTCTGCCGCTCGACCTGGAGCCACTGCCCGACGCAGGCATGCCCGACGAGATCCAGCCGCTCGTCGGCGCGCTTAATCAGCAGCTCGCGCGTGCCGAAGCCTCCATCGAAAACGAACGCCGCTTTCTGCAGGATGCGGCGCACGAGCTGCGCACGCCGCTGGCGGTGCTTACGGTGCAGGCCGAGAACGTGCTGCGCAGCGACGATCCCGAGGAGATTCGCGCCACCGTGCGCCAGATCTTCGAGGCCACGCAGCGCAGCGCCCGCATGTCTGAGCAGTTGCTCGACATGGCCCGCATGGAGGCCGCCGGCCTGCTCGACGCGGCCGTGCGCATCGATCTCGCGGCCGTGGGCGCCGCGGTCGCCCGTGACTACGAGTCGAGGGCCGAACAGCGCGGACAGATTCTGCAAACGGATCTCGCGCCTGGCCCAGTGCGCGGCCATCTCGACAGTCTGGGCATTCTGCTGCGAAATCTGCTCGACAACGCGTTGCGCTACAGCGGCCCGGGCGGGCGTATCGTCCTCAGTTGCCGCCACGACGGTGCTGCAAACGAGGTGGTGGTGGCGGTATCGGACGACGGGCCCGGCGTATCCGAAGCATCACGGCCGCGCATTCTCGACCGCTTCTACCGCGACCCCAATGCCATCGGCCACGGCAGCGGCATCGGTCTGTCGCTCGTCGCGCGCATCGCGCGCCTGCATGGCGCCACGGTCGAGGTGGGCGTCGGACTCGAAGGGCAAGGATTGGGTGTGACGGTGCGGTTTCCGCAGGCTTGATGCATTCGCCGGCGCCGCCGTCCCTGTTGCATGCGGCTTCAGCTGCTCCTTGTAGGTATGATCGCGGGGGTAATCGCTCGGCCATCCGTCCGACGGCATCAGGAATTACAGGTCGGCGTAGCGCGGCAACAAGTCTTGATCCACCAGGCGCATTTCAATGCGGTTGGCCAATTCGACATGCTTGGGGTTGTCAATCGAAAACACTTCGTCTGCCACGCTGACGATGACCGTGCCGGTCTGCTCCTTTCCGGCGGCAGGAAAGGGAATCAGCGCCTGAGCTTCCGGAACCTGTTGAGCGGTGATCACTTGGGGAAGGTAGAGCATCCAGCCCACGCCGGGCTTGTCCGTGAAAACTCGCAGCGGGAAATAACCTTCTGGGAACACCTCAATAAACAGGGGGTGAAATTCCTTAATGACGACTTGGAGCGTGTCCAGTAGATCTTTTGGTCGGCTGAAGCACGCGGGGTCGCCGATCCGCAGGTCGATTCTGTCAGGAAGAACTTTCGGTCCGACATGGCAGACCATTGACCCTCCTTCACCTTTGATCCTCCGACCATTCCAGATTGCGACGAACGAGAATGTTCCTTTGTCTCCGCGGAACTCCTCGTTCAGAACGGCCAGCGCAGCGGGCGTCGCTTTGCCGTCTGATTCAAATACCTTGTAGAGGTTCGCTTCCTCGACGCTGTCTCCCTTGAGCAGCCAATTGGCCGCAGCCATGGAAGGACTATGCGTCGCGAGTGCTGAAGCGATTTTGAATTCACGTTCAAGAATTTCTTCAAAATCTCGTGACGCGAGCCTCTCATCGCGGAACATTGCGGAGATATTCATATCTGCCTTATGGTCTGGTTTCTGATAGAGCGCCCAATTGCGCTAGCAGGACAGCCATCCTCTGATGGGTGAGGTGAGTTTGGAAATACCACTTCAGCTTGGTTGGTGGATGCGTCCGCACTAGCGTCCCTTGCATGATCGCTTGCCGTTCCATGGCATCAAACCCTCGAAAAAAATCTTCCGAACCCCGAATGGAACCGTCCAGGAATTGGTCATAGTTTCCCTTCGTTTCTTGGAGTAAGCACTCTGCGGATACGAATCCGTCAAAGTCCGTGTTCTCCCAGTTCCATTCGTCGCTCCACTGACAATATTCGGCGTCATAGGCGAATCCCGTTACTCTGGCCTGGTATCGATAGGCGTTCCAATTCACTCCATGCCTGCGCCTGACCTTCATCCCCAAATCTGGTGGACACTTCTTACAAGGTTCTTCAGTCCGGGGTAATGCACGATCGGCAGGCTTGGCTTCGCTGTTCTCGCGTGGTGTGTCGCCAGGCAGGGTAGCCACTCCACCCAGTACTGCTGTCGTTGCAGCACTCGCGGCTGCTCTGGCCGTCGCCGCCGCAATAGCTTCTGCGATCCAACCTGCAATTGGGAAAGCCAAGGGGCCCGGCATCTTGATCTACTCCGCTTGTTGCTGGTGAGTTTCGTGTCGCAATTTCCAGTGGATCACTTGTAGGAAGTCATGAAATCGCTGATCGGCCGAACGGCCAGGTTTTTCCATCCAGCGACAGAATCCCGGTTGCTTGTAAAAACTCGGCACCACGGCTTCCGTTCTGAGAAAGTGAACCAAATTCACATCTTCATTGATCTCGATGGCTCTCGCTCGTGTCAAGGCGGCGGCGAGCCGCTCGGTCAAGCCCGCCTGGGCAAGACCAGGATAGTCTCGAACGATATCTTTCTCGATGGACTGAACAAAGCCTTTTGCGTCAATTGCGCATAGGCCTGCGACTTGCTCCATTGAGAGTTCAAGTTCCATGGCTCTGGTAAATCCTGGTAAGTATCCCGTCCCGTTGAATCAGCCAGTCCAGGACAGGAGCGAAAAATGCAGCTAGTTGGACTGGGGTCAGGAGCGCGGTGATATCGCTCGTGATTCTCGCATCGTAATAACGCAATAGTGCGATGGCGCCGCTGGGCATGCGCACATTTAGTCGGGCGCGTAACGCTGCCGCCAAGTCTTCAGGCGCGTAGGCGCTGACAATCCAGATGCATCCCGTCGCGCTTTCGCCCATCTGATGCAGCGCTGGCAAGTAACTGTCGTGATCGGCTGAGCAATCTAGCAGCCAAGGGCCGGCATGGGCCAACGCTTCATCGGGCGTGCCGTCAAACAGTGCAATGCGGAAGGAGGACCGTGACAAGGGAGATCCACCTGCATGGTCTCGATATAGCAACCCGTCCACTAGACCATATAACCGCAGCGGAAAGGCTATTTTCTGTTGTCGCGAGCGCAGGTATTCCTCGACTTGAGCCGTCACTGCGTCACCCCCGCGCCACAGTCGTTGCGGCAGTGCGTGCCGCCGACTCCAAGCATTCCTGGCAGAGGGTTTCGCTCTGTGGGGTTGTCTCCGGTTGGGAGGCAGACAGGCCTTCAGCCTCACTGATGCGAGCCATCATCTGCGAAGCAATCAATATTGCTCCGCATGCGGTACGCATTCCTTCTACGGCGGTGTCGTGGCCCATGAAGGAATGATTGCGGCCCGGATCTGGCAGGATCGGAAAGGCGCCCTTGCATTTCGGGCATACGACCTTGTGGCCCACCAAGGCGATTTCCCTTCCGAATAGCATCGCGGTGGGAAGGCCTTCAGCAACCGTCCCGCCATGCGAGCTTCTATCCCCTTTTCGAATAATCGCGCGTTCAGGCATGGCATCTCCGTCTTCGTCGAAAACGAATTTAGCATTCCTGCGGAAAAAAACTACCGCCGCCGCGCGTTGGCAGAGCAAGTCCGTGGCGGGCAAGCTGAAGCAGCCGCCATTCCGGATGATGGACTTGATGGCCCGGTATCAGAGCGATTGGAATCTGATGATTGGCGCCAACGTCAACAACCTGTTCGACAAGGTTTACATGTCGGGCATGCGTGACTTCGGCCGGGTGAAATAGACGCAGGGCCCAGCCGGATCGAAGACGGCCAGTGCGATTGTTGCCTGGCGCCGTCCTCAGAAGTCGTAAAGCCGCGCGGCGTTGTCGACCAGGATGGCCTGCTTCTCGGTCTCGCTCACCCACGCGCAGAAGGCCGAGAGTTGTTCGCCATCGTCGATGGGATGCAGCGGTTCGCTGCGATCGCGCGTGCGGGCCACGCCGGGCCAGGCCCCCGAGTGCGGCCAGTCGGTGCCCCACAGCATGCGATCGAGCCGCGTATCGATCAGGGCACGTGCGATCTGGCGCGCTTCGGTGGGCGGGCGGCCGTCCTGCCAGACCGTGAGGCGGTACGGCGCTGAGAGCTTCACGTACACGTTGCCCGTCGCCACCATTTCCAGCAGCGCATCGAAGCCGGGCTGGCCCGTGCCGGTCACGGCGCTCGCCAGCGCGAAATGATCGATCACGACGGGCACGGGGCAGTCGCGCAACGCGGCGGCGAGCGCGGTGACGACCGGCAGTGTGGTGTAGATCTGCACGTGCCAGCCCAGGTCCGCCACCTGCTCGGCGGTGCGTGCCAGCGCATCGCGCGCGATGGTTGGGTCCTGCTGACCGAACGACTGCAGGTTGACGCGTGCGCCTCTCACGCCCGCCGCGTGCAGCGCACGCAGGCCGTCGCGCGAGATATCGGGCGCCAGGACCGCGACGCCGCGTGACGCGTGGCCTGCCGCATTCAGGGTGGCAAGCGCATCGGTCATGCAGCTATTGTCGGTGCCTTGCGGGCTGGCCTGCACGACCACTGCGCGGTCAATGCCAAGCGCCGCGTGCAGCGCAAGCAGGTCGTCGGTCGAAGCGAGCCCCGGCATGAACACGCGGTTCTCGGCCAGCGGATAGCGGTCGAACGGACCGAAGATATGCACGTGGCAATCGCACGCGCCCGGCGGAATCGTGCCGGTGACCGGGCGATGATGCACGCCCAGCACGGTGCGTGGGTCGTCGGAAGAAGAGTCGGGCTGCGTACGGCTCATGGGATGCTCGGAGAGATGAGGGGGAAGGGCGTGCACGCGGCCGCGTTCAGGGGTTCTGCTTGATGCCGGCGGTCTGGATCAGCCGCACCCACTTGTCCCGATCCGCCTGGTAATAGCGGGTGAAGGCCGCCGGGCTGTCGTCCGACAGCGCGTACCCTTGCGCCTCCAACTTCTCGCGCACGTCCGGCAGGCGCAGCACGCGGCGAACTTCCGCGTTCAGCGCGTTGACCACATCGGGCGGCGTGGCGGCGGGCGCAAGCAGGCCAAGCCAGGTCGCGACTTCGTAATCCTTGAGGCCCGCCTCGGCGGTGGTGGGCAACTGCGGCGCGAAGTCGACGCGCGCTTTGCTGGTCACGGCCAGGGCGCGCAGGCGCTGGTCCTTCATGTAGGGCAGGGCCGTCGAGGCATTGGCGAACATGAACGGCAGACGGCCGGCCAGCATCTCGGTGATGCAGGCCTGTTCGCCGGCAAATGGGATGCTGTGCAACTCGATGCCCGCCGTCTGGGCGAACAACACGGCCGCCATGTAGGGCGAGGTGCCGATGCCTCCCGAGCAGAAATCGATCTCGCCCGGCGCGGCCTTGGCCTGCGCGATGAGCTCCTGGACGGAGTTGGCGCGCAGCTTCGGCCCGGCCAGCAGCACTTGCGGCGCGCTGCCCACCAGGGCCACGCCGGTGAAGTCTTTCATGGGGTCGAATGTCGTCACGTTCTGCAGCGTGGGCGCCACCGCGACCGTCGTCTGGCTGGCGAGCAGCAGGGTGTTGCCATCGGGCCGCGCGCGGGCCACGTAGGCCGCCGCGATCATGGAGGCGGCGCCGTTCTTGTTCTCGACCATCACGGCGCGTCCGCCCACCTGCATGTGCTGCGCCACGATGCGGGCCACGGTGTCGGGCGCGCCTCCCGGCGGCGCACCGACGACGATCCGGATCGTGCCGCCGGCCGAGGTGTCGGACATTGCGGGCGCGCCCAACGCGAGCAACGCGCTGCCGAGCAGCGGTGCGAGCAGTCTGGCCAGCAGTCTGCGTGGGTGGTCGCCAGGTTTCGTTTGCATGGGTGTCTCCTCGCCATATCGCCGTGCGCGGTATCGAAGCCGCGCCGGCTGTTGTGATGTGGAGCCAGTGTCCGGCAGGCAGATTGATATAGTCAAATATATAAATTGAGTCATTTCATACATGGATATGTATGAACAGCGAGGTTCACATGAATAAACGCGAGATGGCGCTCTTCGAAGCCGTAGGGCGCACCGGCTCGGTCACATTGGCGGCTGCCGCCACCGGGATGTCGCAGCCCGCAGCGAGCGCGATGCTGAAGTCGTTGGAAGACAAGCTGGGCTTCGCGCTGTTCAGCCGCGAAAAGCGCCGGCTGGCGCTGACCGCCGAGGCTCGCTTGCTGCTGCCGGAGATCGTCCATGCATTGGCCGCGATGGACAACGCCGAACGGGTGGCGGCCAGCATGCGGGGCGGGGCGCATGCGCGGCTTGACGTCGGGGCGGTGGCGGCCGTGGGCGCGAGCATCCTGCCCGGTGCGATGGCCTGGTTGCAGGCCCGCGAGCCCGATGTGCGCGTCAGCGTGCGCACGGACATGACGCTGGGCGTGGCGGGGCTGGCGGCCGATCAGCGCATCGATATCGGCATCGTGATTGGCTCGGCTGCGCTGCCGAACGTGGGCCAGCGCACGCTGGCGCGGCTGAGTCTGCAGGCCGTGATGCCGGCGGACCACGCGCTGGCGCATCGCCACCGTCTTGCATTGGCGGATCTGGCGGACGTGCCCTACATCTCGCTCAGTCGTCACCTGCAGGTGGGGGCGCTGACGGCGCGGCAGTTCGAGCAGGAACGCTTGCCGTTTCTGCCGGTGATCGAGGTGAATCAGTACTCGGCGGCCTGCGCCTTTGCGGAACGCGGACTGGGTGTGGCCATCCTGGATAGCATGAGCGGCCTGTATGCGCGGCGACACGGGTTGAGTGTCGTGCCAGTGGATGTGGAAGGCGGTCTCGATCTGGACATCGTATGGCCTCTTAATCGCGGCCTGGGACGCGTGGCGCGGCAGCTTGAAGCCGGCTTGATGCATGAGCTATCGCACGCCACCGAATAGGCAGCTCGCGTGTCGTCGGCAAGATTAGGGTTATTCCGGGATTCTTTATGCTTAAACTTTTGTGAAGAATGAGCGGCGGATGCAGAGCCGCCGCCGCGATGAGGCATGAGGGCGGTTCACCGTGGTGCGGCATGTGACGCACCATTCGCGGGATCGACGGGTGAGCCCCATATGGAGAATCGCATGCTGTTGCGTAGACGTTGTCTGGCCATGATGATGCTGGCACTGACTGGCTGGGCGACGGGAAGCCATGCGCAAACGCCATCTGAGGCCTGGCCCACCAAGCCCGTGCGTCTGGTTGTGGGGCTGGCGCCCGGCGGGCTGGTCGACGTGTTGGCGCGCACCGTGCAGCCGCATTTGGCCGAGGCCTTGAAGCAGACCGTCATCGTGGAGAATCGGGGCGGTGCGGGCGGCAACGTGGCGGGCGCCGAGGTGGCGCGCAACGGGAAAGACAACCATACCTTCCTGCTGAATCCTTCGACGACCGAATCGGTCAACCCGCTGATGTTCGTCAGCATGCCGTTCGATCCGCAGCAGGATTTGCGGCCGGTGGGCTTGCTGGCCAACAGCCAGTTGTTCCTGTTTGTCCGGTCCTCGCTCGGCGTCAACACGCTCGAGGAGTTTGTGGAATACGCGCGCAAGCGGCCCGATCCGCTCAATTACGGTTCGGCCGGCAACGGCACGACGCCGCATCTGGCCGGCGAGCTGCTCAAGCAGGCGACGGGCATGCAGGCCACCCATGCGCCGTATCGCGGCGTGGCGCCGGCGATACAAGACCTGGCAGCGGGCCAGATCGACTTTGCGTTTGGCCCCGCGACGGTCTTTCCCATGGTGCAAGCGGGCAAGCTGAAGGTGCTGGCGGTGGCGAGCCGGCAACGCGCTGCGGTGGCGCCCGACATTCGAACGTTCTCTGAGGTTGGCATAGACGGGGTTTTTGCCGACAGCCTGTTCGGCGTGTATGCCGCCGCTGGCACGCGCGATGATGTGGTCGCTCGCATGAACGCCGAGCTCAATAAAGTGCTTGCGCGGCCGGAGATCCAGAAGCGCTTTCTGGATGCGGGCGCCGAGGCAATACCGCTGAGTGCGGCCGACTATGCCGCGCGCGTGCAGGAAGAAAAGAAACTGTTCGCGCCGTTGATGAAATCGTTGGGGTTGAAGGAACAGTAGCAGGCTGGGCCTTCGATGAGGTTCGCCCCCTGACGCGCGCCTCCGACTAAAGGCCCTGTTCAGAGCAAGGTTACTTATCGTAATATGCGGTTGTTTGCGCTGTAACAGCGCGTATCACACCGCCGCCTGGCTCTCAGTTCGTTGCACCTGAGCTTCGGTTGCCTCTCTGGAGTCCGAAGCATGCACCCCATGTTGTCCCGTCCCTCCTCGCGCGAGGTCAGGCATTTCGCGCTGTCTGGCTTGTGCGCGGCCATTGCCGCGGTGACGGGCGCGCCCGCCTGGGCTGCGTGCCTGGAGACGGGGACCGATGTCGTATGTGCCATCACCGATCCCGCCCAGCCCAATTACGACAGCGGCGCCGATGGCATGAGCGTGCGCGTCAACACGGGCGTGCGAATGGGCGCCAACGCCTCCGCTACCGCGAGCCCGATCAACCTTCGGGGTTCGGGGACGTCGCTCACGAACTACGGCACGATCGACCCACAAACCAATGGGCCTATCCAGGCGGGGGCGGGCGTCTCTGGCGTAAGCATGATCAGCGAGACGGTCAGCACCAAAATCATCATGAACTACGCCGGGGGGGCGATTTCGGGCGCCTTCACCAGCGCGACGTCGCCTTCTACCGCGGCCATCATCGTGCACAATCAGCGGTCGGGCAACGCTGGACGCACCACGATCTACAACGGGGGCACGATCACCGCGAAGGCCCGGGATGGCATTACCGGCATCGCCAATGAAGATGCCATCGCGATCGCCGCGCCTGGCGGCGCGCAAGTGCTGATGACCAACGACGGCACCATCACCGGCCGTATCGGCTTTGGTGCGTCCGCGCCGGGCAACATCTTCACCA
>Ga0213821_1001215_pt1 | contig 12474 bp, 10 predicted proteins | sample MC6MC0909MG_FD_179894 | JGI IMG/M metagenome (GOLD analysis project Ga0213821, IMG submission 179894) | Enriched soil aggregate microbial communities from Iowa State University, Ames, United States - MC6-MC0909-MG | ecosystem: Environmental > Terrestrial > Soil > Unclassified | place: USA: Iowa...
GGCGTCAAGGGCTTCACCCTGGACCGCGAGCTGGGCAGCTTCGTCCTGACTCACGAAAACATCCAGGTGCCGACCAGCACCGCCGAGTTCGCCATCAACATGTCCAACCAACGCCACTGGGAAGCCCCGGTGCAGCGTTACGTCGGCGAGTTGCTGGCAGGTGAGACCGGCCCGCTGAAGAAGAACTACAACATGCGTTGGATCGCCTCGATGGTGGCCGACGTGCACCGTATCCTCACCCGTGGCGGCCTGTTCATGTACCCGCGCGATGCCCGCGAGCCGAGCAAGCCGGGCAAGCTGCGCCTGATGTACGAAGCCAACCCGATGTCGTTCATCATCGAGCAGGCCGGCGGCGCCTCCACCAACGGTTACGAGCGTATCCTCGACATCAAGCCAGAAAGCCTGCACCAGCGTGTGTCGGTAATCCTTGGCTCGAAGGAAGAGGTGGAGCGCGTCACCGCCTACCACAAGGAGTAAGTCATGCTCGCACCTTGGCAGCCGTTGTTGGAATGGTGGTTCGGTTGGGGCACCAGTGCCCAGGCCGTGGCTGACGAGAAGAGTACGCTGTGGTTTGGCAAGCACCATGACGACGAAGCGCGCGAGCGCTTCGGCGATCTATGCGAGCAAGCCTTGGCCGGTGGCCTGGATGAGTGGCAGCAGAGCCCGCAGGGCTGGCTGGGGCTGATCCTGCTGCTCGACCAGCTGCCGCGCATGATCCACCGCGACACGCCGTTGGCTTTCGAAGGCGACCGCCGTGCCCAAGTGGTGGCGATGCAGGGCTTGCAGAAAGGCTGGGATTACCAGCTGCTGCCGATCCAGCGCGTGTTCGTGCTGCTGGTGCTTGAGCATGCCGAGGTGCTCGATTGGCAGAACCTGAGCGTCGAGCGTTACCAGACCCTGCTCGAAGAGCAACCGGAGGCTAACCGCCGGTTGTTCGAAGGTTTTCTGGATTATGCCGAACAGCATCAGCGGGTGATTGCCCGGTTCGGGCGCTTCCCGCATCGCAACCTGATGCTGGGGCGCCCTAGTACCAGTGAAGAGATGGATTTTCTCCTCGAGCCTGGCTCCAGGTTCTAAGGGCGCACCATCGTTTGGATCGAACGTGGGAGCGGGCTTGCCCCGCGATAGTAGTGGTGAATTCACCATCGCCATCGCAGGGCAAGCCCGCTCCCGCGCATGATCTCGCTGATACCAGCAGTTGCAGGATCAGATCCTGAAACTGCCCACCAACTGCTTCAAACGGTCCACCTGGTGCTCCAGGTCATTGCAGGCGCGCAAGGTGCTCTGCAGGTTCTGCACGCCTTCCTGATTCAGCGTATTGATCTCGGTGATGTCGACATTGATCGACTCGACCACGGCTGTCTGCTCTTCAGTGGCAGTCGCCACCGACTGGTTCATGCCGTCGATCTCGCCAATGCGCTGGGTCACGCTGCCCAGCCGTTCACCGGCCTGGTTGGCGATGCCCACGCTGTGCTCGCTCTGCTGCTGGCTCTGGTTCATGGTGCTCACCGCCACCTGGGCGCCCGCTTGCAGCTCTTCGATCAGGCGCTGAACCTGCTGTGCCGACTCTTGCGTGCGATGCGCAAGGTTGCGCACTTCGTCGGCGACCACGGCAAAGCCGCGCCCGGCCTCACCGGCACGGGCAGCTTCGATGGCGGCATTGAGTGCCAGCAGGTTGGTCTGCTGGGAAATACCGCTGATCACATCGAGAATCAGACCGATGTTGGCAGTGTGTGAGTTGAGCGTCTGGATGTTGCCGCACGAATCGCTGATCCGCGCCGACAGCTGGTTCATCACCTCGATGGTCTGGCCGACCACCTGCTGGCCGTCCTCGGCCAGGCTGCGCGCATCGCTTGAGTGCTGCGAGGCGAGGGCGGCGTTCTGGGCGATTTCCTGGGCGGCGGCACCAAGCTGGTTGATCGCTGCGGCAACGCTGCTGGTGCGACTCGATTGCTGGTCGGCATTGTGGATCGAGGCGTTGGAGGCCGTAATCACCTGGCTAGCCACCGCATTGACCTGACCTGTGGCCGAGGACACTTCGCGGATCGACTCATGGATGCGCTCGACGAAGCGGTTGAACGACTGGCCGAGGCTGCCGAACTCGTCCTGGGCGTGGATGGTCAGGCGCCGGGTCAGGTCGCCTTCGCCCTGGGCGATGTCGTGCATGGCGCGGCCCATGAGGTGCAGCGGTTCCATCAAGACACGGATCAGCAGGCCCAGCAGGGCGATGATCGCCACTACCGCGATCAGCGTCGCCACCACTGCCGAGGTGCGCAGTTCGCTGAGCATGGCGAAGGCTGCGTCCTGGTCGAGCACCAGCGCCACGTACCAGTCAGCCGAGGGCACGCCGTCGACATGGGTGAAGCTGATGAACTGCTTGCGCCCCTCGAACTCGACCTCCTTCAGGCCGCGGCCGATGCGTGGGGTGTCGGTCGGGTAGATATCGGCGAGGCTCTTGAGCGCCAGCTCTCCCTTGGGATGAATCAGGATCTTGCCTTCGCCATTGACGATGAACGCGTGGCCACTGCCATCGAAGTCCAGCGCGTTGATCAGGTTGCTGATGGTCTGCAGGTCGGTGTCGACGCCGCTGACGCCAATCAGTCGGCCGCCTTGCTGCACGGGGGTTGCCAGGGTGATCACCAGCTTGCCGGCCGAGGCCGAGACGTACGGCTCGGTGACGATGGTCTGGTTGGCGGCGCTGGCGGCTTTGTACCAGCCGCGCACGCGCGGATCGTAGTCGGCGGCGCGGTTGCCTACCGGCACCGACTGCATGCTGCCGTCCTGGCCGCCAAAGTAGGTGAGCTGGAAGTTGCTGGCATACACCGGCAGCGCCAGGGCGCGGCCCAGGCCGGGCTTGCCGTCGACGGCAATCTGCTGGGCGAAGGTGTCGAGCAGCTGGATACGGCTGTCGAGCCAGTTACGGATGTTGCCGGCAGTCAGGTCGCCCAGGTCCTGCAGGGTCGACTCGGTATCGCTACGCAGGGACTGGCGTTGTCGGTAATCGTTGAACAGCACGAAGCAGGTAAAGGCAACGGCCACCACGAGGGCAGCGGCCAGCAGGATCTTGTGGCTGAACTTGAGGTTGTTGGTCATGGCAAAGTCTGCGCAGGGAAGCACGTCGAAGGGAGGGTGCGGCAATCGGCCACACCGCTGGGAGCTGTGTCGACCTGCGTGGGTAAAACATTAATCAATTGCGAACCAGTCGACCAATGGCAGGGGGTCAAAGCACACAGGGCAGGGAACCGAGGAGGCTTTTTGCCTTCTAAGCTCTCCACAGGCGCCTCGCCTGAGCCCCATGTCCCAGGAGTGTCCCTTCATGTCGTTGCGTTCCCTCGCCCTGTTGTCCTTGTGCGTCGTCCTGACCGCGTGCAGCAAGATCAATCAGGAAAACTATTCCAAGCTCAAGGCCGGCATGAACAAGGTCGAGGTCGAGCAACTGCTGGGTACGCCAACCGAATGCTCCGGAGCGCTGGGCATGAGCAGCTGCACCTGGGGTGACGAGAAGAGCTTCATCAGCGTGCAGTACGCGGCGGACAAGGTGTTGATGTACTCCGGGCAGGGCCTCAAATGAGGCGGCTGACCCTGCTGCTGGGCGTCTGCCTGGCGCTGCTGCTGGGCGGCTGTGCCAGCTCCAGCATCGACCCGCTGGCGCCGAAGACGGCTGGCACGGTGGACCTCAAGCGCTACCAGGGCAAATGGTATGAGCTGGCGCGCCTGCCGATGTACTTCCAGCGCGACTGTGCCCAGTCCGAGGCGCATTACAACGCCAAGCCCGATGGCACCCTTGGTGTGTTGAACCGCTGCCGGATGCTCGATGGCGAGTGGATTCGTGCCGAAGGCAATGCCAAGCCGCAGGAAGTGGGGCATACCGACAAGCTATGGGTCGAGTTCGATAACTGGTTTACCCGTCTGGCGCCGGGCGTGGCCAAGGGTGAGTATTGGGTGCTGTATGTGGATGCCCATTACCGCACGGCCATCGTCGGCAGCCCTGATCGCAAGTACCTGTGGATTCTGTCGCGCACCCCATCGTTGCCGGCGTGGCAGCGTGAAAACCTGTTGGCCAAGGCGCGCCAGCAAGGGTATGACACCAATCGCTTGATCTGGCGGGTGGCGGATCGGGATATCGCCGCCAGGTAATGCGCTTGTCATCGCGGGGCAAGCCCGCTCCCACGCTTGTCTAGATAGATAGCGTGGGAGCGGGCTTGCCCCGCGATAGCGGTGGAACTGCGTTTAATCAGTCCAGCAGCTGGCGCAGCACCTCGACGAACGCTCGCCCACTGTCCTCATCCTGCGCATGCCGCCCCTGGCGCACCACCCACAGCCCGTTGACCATCACATCGCGCACCTGGCGATCACCGCCGGCAAACAGCCAGCGGTTGAGAATGGCGTCGCCCTCGGCGGTGGCAATGTACGGATCCTGCCCATCGAGCACCAGCCAGTCGGCGCGCTTGCCCACGCTGAGCTCGCCAATCGGCTGCCCCAGCGCCTGCGCGCCACCACTGAGCGCGGCATCGTAGAGGGTTCTGCCAACCATCGGTTGATCGCCCCGGTACAGCCGGTTACGTCGTTGGTCACGCAGCCGTTGGCCATACTCCAGCCAGCGCAGCTCCTCGACCACGCTGAGCGATACATGGCTGTCCGAGCCAATCCCCATGCGGCCACCCAGGGCCAGGTAGTCCACCGCAGGGAAGATCCCGTCCCCCAGGTTCGCTTCGGTGCTCAGGCACAACCCGGCCACCGCGCCGCTATGAGCCATGGCGCGAACTTCATCTGGGTCGGCATGGGTGGCATGCACCAGGCACCAACGGCGGTCGACATCGACATGTTCATACAGCCATTGCAGCGGACGCACGCCGCTCCAGGCCAGGCAATCGTCGACTTCCTTTTGTTGCTCGGCGATGTGGATGTGGATCGGGCAGGCCTGGTCACCGTTCGCCATAACACCGGCAATCTGCGCCGGGGTCACCGCGCGCAGGGAGTGGAAACACAGGCCTAGCTGTTGCGCTGGTTGAGCGGCCAACAGCGGCTGTAGCTGCTCCTGCAAGCGCAGGTACTGTTCGCTTGAGTTGATGAAGCGGCGCTGGCCGTCACTGGGCGCCTGGCCACCGAAGCCCGAATGGCTATACAGCACCGGCAGCAGCGTCAGGCCAATCCCGGCGCTGCTCGCGGCGGCGCTGATACGCCGGGACAGCTCGGCGGGGTCGGCATACGCCTGGCCATCGCGGTCGTGATGCACGTAGTGGAACTCTGCCACCGAGGTGTAGCCGGCCTTGAGCATTTCGATGTACAGCTGGCGGGCGATGACTTGCAGTTGCTCCGGGCTGATCCGACCGACCAGGCGGTACATCAGATCGCGCCAGGTCCAGAAACTGTCGTTGGGATTGCCCGCCACCTCAGCCAGGCCTGCCATGGCGCGCTGGAAGGCGTGCGAGTGCAAGTTGGGCATGCCCGGCAGTAGCGGGCCGGCCAGACGCTCGGCGCCCTCGGCCGAGGCATCGGCCTGGAGACTGGACAGTCGACCATCGGCGGCGACCTCAAGACGGACGTTGCGCGCCCAGCCAGTGGACAGCAGGGCGCGCTCGGCGAAGAAGACGGGCATGGGTTTTTCCTGTTCTTGTTAGCTTGTATATACATATACAGGCGTTTGCCTGCCCGGTAAACTCCGGCAAGCTACCGTTCACTCATACCGCACAAGGATAAAAGCCGTGCCGACACCTCCTGTCTCCGCGCTGGTGGCCCAGATGGGCGAAGGGCCGGCGCCGCTGTACGCCCGGGTCAAACAGATGATCATCCAGCAGATCGAAAACGGCACGTGGCCGCCCCACCACCGGGTGCCCTCCGAGAGCGAGCTGGTCAGTCAGCTGGGCTTCAGCCGCATGACGATCAACCGCGCCCTGCGCGAACTGACCGCCGATGGCCTGTTGGTGCGCATGCAAGGGGTGGGCACTTTCGTTGCCGAACCCAAGACCCGTTCGGCGCTGTTCGAGGTCAACAACATCGCCGACGAGATCGCCAGCCGTGGCCATCAGCATAGCTGCCAAGTGATTACCCTGGCCGAAGAAGCGGCAGGCTCCGAGCGCGCCCTGGCGCTGGACATGCGCGAAGGTCAGCGGGTGTTCCATTCGCTGATCGTGCATTACGAGAACGGCATCCCGGTGCAGATCGAAGACCGTTACGTCAACGCCCTGATCGCCCCGGATTACCTGAGCCAGGACTTCACCCGGCAGACGCCCTACGCCTACTTGTCCCAAGTCGCTCCGCTGACCGAGGGCGAGCACGTGGTCGAAGCCATTCTTGCCGAACCCGAAGAGTGCCGTTTGCTGCAGATCGAACCTGGCGAGCCGTGCCTGTTGATTCGCCGGCGTACCTGGTCCGGTCGCCAGCCAGTTACTGCTGCGCGATTGATCCACCCCGGCTCCCGTCATCGCTTGGAAGGACGTTTCAGCAAATGAGCCAGTTGCAGTTGTTGCGTGCCCGCGACTACCCACGCATGCCGTGGAAGAACGGCGGCGGTTTCACCGAGGAGATTGCCCGCGACGCGGGCGATAGCCTGGAAGGATTTGGCTGGCGCCTGTCGATTGCCGATATCGAAGAGTCCGGCGGTTTCTCCAGCTTCAGCGGTTATCAGCGGATCATCACCGTGCTGCAAGGCGATGGCATGCGCTTGTTGGTCGATGGCCAGGCTAGCCGACCGCTACTTAGCTTCGATGCCTTCGCCTTCAATGGCGAGAGCCAGGTCAGCTGCAAGCTGCTGGGTGGCCCTATCAGGGATTTCAACCTGATCTATGCGCCGCAGCGCTATCGGGCGCGCTTGCAGTGGTTCGATGGCAGCAGCCGGTTATTCAGTTCGGCGCCGACGGTGTTGCTGTTTGCTGGCAGCAATCATGTCGAAGTCGGGCTGGCCGGGCATGAGTCGCAGAGCCTGGGGTTGTACGACTGCCTGCGGCTGGAAGGCAATGATGGCTTGCTGGGGTTGGATGTGCAGGGGCGGTTTTGCCTGATTGAGCTGACTGCGCGCTGAGATAACGATTACCAGGGCCGCTTTGCAGCCCATCGCGGGGCAAGCCCGCTCCCACTTGCGCACTACAGGCTTGCGTGGGAGCGGGCTTGCCCCGCGATGGGCTGCAAAGCGGCCCTAATCATTTAAGGGAAAGGCACAATATTTTTAGTTGTCCGTGCTTGTACATACAAGTAAAGGTGTGTTTGTATATTGTCCATCGACACACCGCCGTCGGATGACCGCAGAGGACCTTCCCCGTGACTGACAACAACAAATACCGTGACGTAGAAATCCGTGCCCCGCGTGGCAACAAGCTGACCGCCAAAAGCTGGCTGACCGAAGCGCCGCTGCGCATGCTGATGAACAACCTCGACCCGCAAGTGGCCGAGAACCCCAAGGAACTGGTGGTCTACGGCGGCATCGGCCGCGCCGCACGTAACTGGGAGTGCTACGACAAGATCGTCGAGACCCTGACCCGCCTGGAAGACGACGAGACCCTGCTGGTGCAGTCTGGCAAGCCTGTCGGCGTGTTCAAGACCCACAGCAACGCCCCGCGCGTACTAATCGCCAACTCCAACCTGGTGCCGCACTGGGCCAACTGGGAGCACTTCAACGAACTGGATGCCAAGGGCCTGGCCATGTACGGTCAGATGACCGCCGGCAGCTGGATCTACATCGGCAGCCAGGGCATTGTCCAAGGCACCTACGAAACCTTCGTCGAAGCCGGTCGCCAGCACTACAACGGTAGCCTCAAGGGCAAGTGGGTGCTCACCGCCGGCCTTGGCGGCATGGGCGGCGCCCAGCCGCTGGCGGCGACCCTGGCCGGCGCTTGCTCGCTGAACATCGAGTGCCAGCAGAGCCGGATCGATTTCCGCCTGAGCAGCCGCTATGTCGACGAGCAAGCCACCGATCTGGACGATGCGCTGGCGCGCATTGGCAAATACACCGCCGAAGGCAAGGCCATCTCCATCGCCCTGCTGGGCAACGCCGCCGAAATCCTGCCGGAGCTGGTCAAGCGTGGCGTGCGTCCGGACATGGTGACTGACCAGACCAGCGCCCACGACCCGCTCAACGGCTATCTGCCCGCTGGCTGGACCTGGGAGCAGTACCGCGACCGCGCCCAGACCGAACCGGCGGCAGTGGTCAAGGCTGCCAAGCAGTCCATGGCCGTGCACGTGCAGGCCATGCTCGACTTCCAGAAGCAAGGTGTGCCGACCTTCGACTACGGCAACAACATTCGCCAGATGGCCAAGGAAGAGGGCGTGAGCAATGCCTTCGACTTCCCAGGCTTCGTTCCGGCCTATATCCGTCCGCTGTTCTGCCGCGGCGTGGGTCCATTCCGCTGGGCCGCGCTGTCGGGCGAAGCCGAAGACATCTACAAAACCGATGCCAAGGTCAAAGAGCTGATCGCTGACGACGCCCACCTGCACCGCTGGCTGGACATGGCCCGTGAGCGCATCAGCTTCCAGGGCCTGCCGGCGCGTATCTGCTGGGTTGGCCTGGGCCTGCGGGCTAAGCTGGGCCTGGCCTTCAATGAAATGGTGCGTAGCGGTGAGTTGTCGGCGCCGATCGTCATTGGCCGCGACCACCTTGATTCCGGCTCGGTCTCCAGCCCGAACCGCGAAACCGAATCGATGCGCGATGGCTCCGACGCGGTGTCCGACTGGCCGCTGCTCAACGCCCTGCTCAACACCGCCAGCGGCGCTACCTGGGTTTCGCTGCACCACGGTGGCGGCGTGGGCATGGGCTTCTCGCAACACTCAGGCATGGTCATCGTCTGCGATGGTAGCGACGAAGCCGCCGAGCGCATTGCCCGCGTGCTGACCAACGACCCAGGCACCGGCGTCATGCGCCATGCCGACGCCGGTTACCCGATCGCTGTCGACTGCGCCAAAGAGCAGGGCCTCGATCTGCCGATGATCACAGGTTGATCATCGACACCGAACAAGGGCGATACTGAATAACAAGAAGGGGCCTGTGGGCCCCATGCGAATGGAGTAGCGAAGTGACCGAACTGACCCTCAAGCCCGGTACCCTGACCCTGGCCCAGCTGCGCGCGATTCACGCCGCGCCCGTGCAACTGCGCCTGGATGACAGTGCTGGCCCGGCGATCAATGCCAGCGTCGCTTGCGTCGAACAGATTCTCGCCGAGGACCGCACAGCCTACGGCATCAATACCGGTTTTGGCCTGCTGGCCTCGACCCGCATTGCCCGCGAAGACCTGGAAAACCTGCAGCGCTCGCTGGTGCTGTCGCACGCTGCCGGCATCGGCGCGCCGCTGGATGACGCCATGGTGCGCTTGATCATGGTGCTCAAGATCAACAGCCTGAGCCGGGGTTTCTCCGGTATTCGGCGCAAGGTCATCGATGCGCTGATCGCCTTGGTCAACGCTGAAGTCTATCCGCACATTCCGCTCAAGGGTTCGGTAGGCGCCTCGGGCGACCTGGCACCATTGGCGCACATGTCGCTGGTGCTGCTGGGCGAGGGCAAGGCGCGTTACCAGGGCCAGTGGTTGCCCGCTAACGAGGCCCTGGCAGTGGCCGGTCTCGAGCCGCTGACCTTGGCAGCCAAAGAGGGCCTGGCCCTGCTCAATGGTACCCAGGCGTCGACTGCCTACGCCTTGCGTGGGTTGTTCCACGCCGAAGACCTGTTCGCTGCGGCGATCACCTGCGGTGGCCTCACCGTCGAAGCGGCGCTGGGTTCGCGTTCGCCATTCGATGCGCGTATTCACGAAGTGCGTGGCCAGCGCGGGCAGATCGACGCGGCAGCCTGCTACCGCGATCTGCTCGGCGATTCCAGCGAGGTGTCGCGCTCGCACGAGAACTGCGGCAAGGTCCAGGATCCCTACTCGCTGCGCTGCCAGCCACAGGTCATGGGCGCCTGCCTGACCCAGTTGCGCCAGGCTGCCGAGGTATTGGCCATCGAGGCCAACGCGGTGTCGGATAACCCGTTGGTGTTCGCCGCCGAAGGCGATGTGATCTCCGGCGGTAACTTCCACGCCGAGCCGGTGGCGATGGCGGCTGACAACCTGGCACTGGCGATTGCCGAGATCGGTGCGCTGAGCGAGCGGCGCATCTCGCTGATGATGGACAAGCACATGTCCCAGCTGCCGCCGTTCCTGGTAGAAAACGGCGGGGTCAACTCGGGCTTCATGATCGCCCAGGTGACGGCTGCCGCGCTGGCCAGCGAAAACAAAGCGCTGTCGCATCCGCACAGCGTCGACAGCCTGCCGACTTCGGCCAACCAGGAAGACCATGTGTCGATGGCCCCGGCGGCGGGCAAGCGGTTGTGGGAAATGGCCGAGAACACCCGTGGCGTGCTGGCTATCGAATGGCTGGGCGCGTGCCAAGGGCTCGACCTGCGCAAGGGGCTGAAAACCTCGGCCAAGCTCGAACAGGCCCGCAAGGCACTGCGCGAGAAAGTCGCGCACTACGAGCGTGACCGGTTCTTCTCGCCGGATATCGAGATTGCCAGCGAACTGCTGGCTGAGGGCACGCTGACGGGGTTGTTGCCGGCTGGAGTGTTGCCGAGCCTGTGAGATAGCGGGGGTCGCAAAGCGGCCCCAACACGCGGTTGTTCGTCCAAAAAAAATAAAAGGGACGCAGAATGCAACAAGCTCAAGGACTCAAACGCGGGCTATCGTCCCGCCATATTCGGTTCATGGCCCTCGGCTCTGCCATCGGCACCGGCCTGTTCTACGGCTCGGCCTCGGCCATCCAGATGGCCGGCCCCGCCGTGCTGCTGGCCTACCTGATTGGCGGCGCCGCGGTGTTCATGGTCATGCGCGCCCTCGGCGAGATGGCCGTGCACAACCCGGTGGCCGGCTCCTTCGGCCACTACGCCAGCACTTACCTGGGGCCTATGGCCGGTTTCATCCTCGGCTGGACCTACGCCTTCGAGATGATCATCGTCTGCATTGCCGACGTGACCGCCTTCGGTATCTACATGGGCTTCTGGTTCCCCGACGTGCCGCGCTGGATCTGGGTACTGGGCATCGTCTTTCTGATCGGCGGGCTGAACCTGTGCAACGTCAAGGTGTTCGGCGAGATGGAGTTCTGGCTGTCGCTGCTCAAGGTCGGCGCCATCGTGGCAATGATCCTCGCCGGCCTGGGCATCATGGCCTTCGGCTTTGGCCAGGTCGGCAACGGCGCTGCGGTGGGGGTCGGCAATCTGTTCGAGCATGGCGGCTTCATGCCCAACGGTATCGGCGGGTTGATCGCCTCCTTTGCGGTGGTGATGTTCGCCTTTGGCGGTATTGAAATCATCGGCATCACCGCCGGTGAAGCCAAGGATCCGCAGCGGGTGATTCCCAAGGCGATCAACGCCGTGCCGCTGCGCATCCTGCTGTTCTATGTGCTTACTCTGTTCGTGTTGATGTGCCTGTACCCGTGGCCGCAGATCGGTAGCCAAGGCAGCCCGTTCGTGCAGATCTTCAGCAACCTGGGGATCGGCTCGGCCGCCGCCGTGCTCAATGTGGTGGTGATTTCTGCGGCTGTGTCGGCGATCAACAGCGACATCTTCGGCGCTGGCCGGATGATGTATGGCCTGGCGCAACAGGGCCACGCGCCACGCGGTTTTGCCCAGCTGTCGAAACACGGCGTACCGTGGCTCACGGTGCTGGTGATGGGGGCGGCGCTGTTGATCGGTGTGGTGCTCAACTACCTGATCCCGGAAAACGTGTTCCTGTTGATTGCCTCGATCGCCACTTTCGCTACGGTGTGGGTGTGGCTGATGATCCTGGTCACACAAGTCGCCATGCGTCGCCGGATGACGCGCGAAGAGGCGGCCCAGCTCAAGTTCCCGGTGCCGTTCTGGCCGTATGGACCAGCGCTGGCGATTGCCTTCATGGTGTTCATCTTTGCGGTGCTCGGTTACTTCCCGGATACCCAGGCGGCATTGCTCGTCGGTGTGGTCTGGGTGGTGTTCCTGGTGGCCTCCTACCTGCTGTGGTGCAAACCGCGCGCAGGCCAGGGCGAGCTGGCCAGGGAGCACGCCGAGCTGCATCGTTAGTAACGGAGACGCTCTATGAGAACCCTTTGGCAGCATTGCCAGGTGGCCAGCATGGCCCAAGGCAGCTACTCGATCATCGACGACGCGGCCATCGTCAGCAACGCAGGCCTGATCGAGTGGATCGGCCCGCGTCGCGAGCTGCCGTCGGTCGATGCCGAGCGCACGGTGGATCTGGCGGGCGCCTGGGTTACCCCAGGGCTGATCGACTGCCACACCCACGCGGTGTTCGGCGGTAACCGCAGCGGCGAGTTCGAACAGCGCCTGCAGGGCGTCAGCTATGCCGAGATTGCCGCGCAAGGCGGCGGCATTGCCAGCACCGTGCGGGCCACCCGCGCGGCCAGCGAGGACGAGCTGTTCGCCAGTGCCCGCCAGCGCGTGCAAGCGCTGATGCGCGATGGCGTCACTACCGTGGAGATCAAGTCCGGCTACGGCCTGGACCTGGCCAACGAACGCAAGATGCTGCG
>Ga0213821_1001226_pt1 | contig 12399 bp, 39 predicted proteins | sample MC6MC0909MG_FD_179894 | JGI IMG/M metagenome (GOLD analysis project Ga0213821, IMG submission 179894) | Enriched soil aggregate microbial communities from Iowa State University, Ames, United States - MC6-MC0909-MG | ecosystem: Environmental > Terrestrial > Soil > Unclassified | place: USA: Iowa...
AGGGCTATATAATCGCTTGGTATGTAAGGAGGCTAACACTATTGATAATACTATAGAGCGCATGCAGGAGAGCGTGAGAGCCTATAATACTACTATTGATATCATTGTACATACTAATGCTAGACTGTTAGGGGGTGAGTGAGTATGTATATTACTAGTGATGTATATGTCATTGATAAGCCTGTCAAGCTATATAATGGTAACTGGCGCTTCACAGTCCATACGTTCGACGGTCTGCTAGTACGTGAACATACATGTGCTACTAAGACTATAGCAATGAAGAGACGAACACAAGAGAGACGAACGCGCATGAGTGAAGGAGCTAAAGTTATTTATATTTGAATCCATGAATATGCTAGATTGTCAAGTATTATTTTGTCAATAGATTTATTTCACATTTATTATATATTTTACTTGACTTATAACCCACCCCGTGCTATATAGACCATACGTTCGGGGTACCTCTGCACCACCCGCCTACCCGGGGCTAAAATTTCCCACAAAAATTTTTTTAGTCTAAATTAAACGCATCTTAAACGTGAACACATAACGCCATACAATCTATCCCGCTTATTATAAGGAGAGATATAACACCCGCTATTACTAGTCTAGGTATTATACGCATCTCCCACCCCTTATAAGCTTCTATACTATCCATTATCATATCGACCAATAATAGCATCGGCATATACATGAGCATCGAACCCACCCATATACTTACCATTAAAACACCCCTATACACATATTGAGAATCGCCATGAATATTAACACCGTACTTAACGCCTTACCATCCTTCCCTCTATTTATGTCATTGTGGATAGCACACCATATTAGTACGAACCCTACGAATAAGTTAAACATATGTATTACCTCCTCTTTGTTATACCTTTATATTACACGAGTATTTACTTAAAGTCAACAGTAAAATACTAAAATTTTTCGGAGCAATGAATATACTATATTGTATTATTTGTATGTAATGATATAATAAGTAATGAAGAAGCGACCTGTTACAGTCGCTCTATAAATGTTAATACAGTGTATATGATTATTGTCGTCCCTGTCCACGTTACAAGAAAGGCATGTAATACTAGCTTACTTGTTTTATATTTACGGATGTTTGTGATTCCTATTATGAATTTCCGCGCTGACACGAGGAATATTGCTAATACACTAAGTAGTGCTGCTATCTCCATTCGTCATCCTCCTCCCAGTAATATAATCGTGTGATAGAATCGAATAGAATCAAGTCTGGGTCATCTTCTACCTTTACAAGTGCAGCTACTACACTGTCTGTTGTACATGTAATATCTGATAACCCACCTGTTGGGTAAAACTCCGGGATATCGAATATCCAGTATCTATGTTTTAAATTAACTTCTTCCATGTGTATCTCTCCTTATCCTCTTAGTTTATTTCCTGTTTTATCGTAGTAGGTGCATGTGTTCTTTTCATAGTCGTCGATAAACCCATACACAGTACTTCTACCTAGCTTATATGTGTAGAAACGTCCTTCACCATCTTCATATAGGTAGTATTTATTCTCTTTGAATGCCTTAAGCCTATTTTTGGCTTGGTCTAGAATATGCCATAGTGTCGGTACTTGACCATTGTGCTTTTTCTTAATCTTTCGTAACTTCTTCTGTAGTCTGTAGTTACCTACTAGTGTTTTCTTGTATGTATGTTTAAGGTTGATTAAGGTTACTGTATGGAATGAGTCATCTAATTCCCCTAGACCTCTATAAAACCCTGACGCACTTTTGATTGGTTCATTCTGTACGAATGATGATTTCGTTCCTCTAAACTTATGTAACTGTCTTACGCGTGTATGCCTTGTCATTATAATTCCCTCCTAATTTATGAATATATAATCGATATAACCTACTATGAAAAGCATAGATAGGAGAAAGCAGGTGAGTACGATAGCGAAGTGAATTATATCGTACTCTTGCGGTCTGTCTACCATGTCTTGCATAGCAACTAGCCCTAAAACGAGTATAACTACGAATATGACTAAAGCTATGTGTATCATTGCGCTGCTTCTCTATTCTTCTTTTCTATTTGTTTATGTATATATGCTGTATGTGCATTATCTTGTGTTGTGAACAATTGAACTGGAGCCGTATCGTGTAAAGCTACTTCAAATAGTGTATCATTGTTAAAGATTAATGTTTCTAGTTCGTTTACCTCATTATTCTTATTAATAGGTGCCGCAGAGAATACTTCTAGTGTAACACCTAATACTTTGTATTTTTGTGTCAGAGTGCCATACGTCTTATCAGATTCGTGATACAACTTACCATAGAAGATATCCCCAGCTTTAGGTTTTCCTCTCCATAGCTCATTCTCCATTACTAGCTTCTCTCTATATGTAAGTGCTTTTTCTTTTCCGTCCCTTTCTGTATAGTCTAAAAACTTTTGTCTCATCATATCTTTTACAGAGAATAGATACATTTCGTCACGATATAAGTATGGGTGTCTGTCTCTGTGTTCCGGTTCTGCAATAAACGTATCGTTATGCTCATTAATGCTTGTTACTACGATTTTCACACATCTCCAGTCTAAACGTGGTTCTCCTCCTATTACCTCACACTTATACAGGATGTCTCCTACCTCTATTGGGAATGGTTCTCTTTCTTTCACTTCTGGTTCCTCCTCTTTTGTAACTTCTTCTTTTATTTCATTGAACTCTTCCTTAACCTCTTCGAACTCTTTTTCCACTTCGACAAATGCTTCTACAAGTTGCTTTTCTTCTGGTTCTACACCAAATACTTTTTTAAGTCTAGCAAATGCATCTACCATCCTATTTCCCCCACTGTTCTCTATAGTATAATCTTCTAGATAACTCTTCTTGATACTCTTTTCTCTTCTGGAAAAAGTAAGCTCTCGTATATAAATTGTTATCTGTCTTGATAAGTTCCGTGAGCATTTCTATTTTCTGTTCTAGTACAAGGTCACGGGCTGGTTTATTCATTTTGCTCCTCCTCCAGCATTTTCAATATTCTTCGATAAGCTCGTAACTCTCCGACCCATCGGTTATAACAGGCGATATGTAATGGTGATATCAATCTATCTCTATCCTCTTTTAACACTTCTTCTATACACGCGATAGATAGTTTTAGCTTTTCAATCATCTTCTTCATCCTTATCTGTATTCTCCCATACCTGCATTAAGCGATTCGCGTTAATACAACGTAGTTCACCGTCGTACTCAATTTCGATAAATCGTGAATTATTTAATAACTCTACTAAACTAGAATAACCTTGTAAATTTACCACCCCTACCGCATAAACCCACTTATCCTGTTCCATAAAGTTAACCTTCATTTTACCTGCTCCAACTACTTCCTTCACTTCATCATGCATATGCGCTAAATAACACAAGTCTTTATCGTCGGTTAAATTCGCACCCCATACACTACCTTTGCTGATTTTCTTGTTTATAATGTCTTGGTGTTCATCTACGCACTCTTGGCAAACTCTCACGTACATCTTAATCCCTCCATCTCTTAATCTCATCTGCTACTGTCTTCCACTCACCTTTACCCATGCCTTTTGTCCATTTAATCTTTCTGGGTACTTCTCCGATTAGTGTATACCCGTCCTCATCCACTTCTATTTTACCTTCTTCTACAGCCTGTACAAATTCAGTAAACGCATCTGCTACGTCTAATAGGAATGATTGGTCATCTTCTGTTGTAATTAGTTGGCTTATAATGAACAGTCTATAGAATTTATGCCAATCTTTAAGGGGCTCCAATTCGTTCACCCTAATCCCTCCAATAATAAGTATCGCTATCTACTACATAAAGACTTAAGTTCTCTTTTAGCATTTCAATAAACTGGTCTTCCGGAACCTGTATGTACTGATATCCTTTATCCGTTTGGACTTCGATACGGATTTCGTTGTCGAACCCGGTACCTGTTATATTTACGTATCCGCCCCATAAATCGTTTTTTACCATTGTTTTAGCTCCTTTATACGCATGGACTTTCGGTAGTACCCACCTACTGTGAACATAATGTAGTTTAGTACTTTAGATTTAAGTATAGGTATTCGTACCCATTCAAACTGCTTATCTAGTTCAGAACTATACACGTTTAACTGTTTGTCATCAATAGCTACGTTCGTTCCTTTCGCGTACATCTTACGTGCTAGTTTCTTGTCCTTTGTTGCTTTAATTAGTTGTTTATTACGTGTATGTCTTGTCATTAGTTAAATGACCCCCCTTTGTTTACATCTATGTATCTCATACAAGGTATAGTAGATTTCTTCTCCCCTATCTGCAACTCTACCGTAGAAGCAAAGTGGATTCGGTTTTTAGTAACACCATTTATTTTATATCGTACCCACCTAAATGTACGGTCTGTAACTTCCAATCGCTTACACGACTCTTTAATTGTTAGGTTATACCCTGTAGGATAGTTCCATTTCGCAAACTTAACATCCTCCCCCTGCATCATATCTAGTTTAATTAGTTGTTTATTACGTGTATGTCTTGTCATACCCAATATCTCTCCAATCTTGAATCACTCTCATAACGTTGGTTAAATAGTTTATTATAATCCCCAGAACCATCTTTAAATAGACTTGCAATCATATCTTCACGACGCTTAATATCTCTCTGTAAGTCTTCAATTATACCTCGCTGTAAGCTTAGTTTAGCAGTCTTGTCTTCATAGCAGCTCTTACATAGCAACTCGTACCTAAAAGCCATATAAATATCCACGCGGCTTACATCTTTATTGCAGCATTCACAACGCAGTTCCATCACGCATTCTCCTTTTCTCGAATCATAATTGCATGCATAGCTTCTAATACCTGATAAGATAACTCCTTGTCCTCTTTTAATCGTTCGAACGGTACATCCATTAGAATTACAATACCTGCATACCAGAAGGTGAACCCATCCTCATTTACAGTAAACGAAACTAAATCATTTAGTTCTATCATTCTTGTTCATCCTCTCTACCGCTATAATTGCCATTTCATATGCAAGCATGGCTCCTAAATACATGCCTCTTTCTAGTATTCTACCTTCACGGTCTGTAAAAGTATCATGGTCTAAATCATCAAATTTCTTTAGGAACCGCCCCTGTCTATCATACTTACGTTCTAACACCTCTATAAGCCTGTTAGCATCCACGTTTCTTCCTCCCCTTCTTATCCTCTTTATACCTATCACGAGCATACAGGAGGTCTAGTAGGCACCCTATAAGTTCTAATACTAACTCTATTAATGTATGCATCTTATTACCCCTCTTCTATGATGCCGCTAATTCGCAGTTCTTTAAAGAACTCTTCCTTCGGCACGTTGACAACTCCTACTAACTTACCTTCTTCCACAATACTTATTTCTACTAATCCTGTGGAGTATAAGTCTATATCTACGAAAGTTTCATGGTATGTATCTGTTTCGTCACATATCCGTGCCGACTTCTCGATTAGATTCCCCATCTTGCTCCCTCCTTTCATCCTCGGCATATATACAAGGGAAGCATATCACCTTGTCATCCCATATTATACCACTACTTACTAGTTTCCCGCAATCCCAACATTGCTCGACATCCACTTTTATTCCTCCTCTGTTTTCTCGTCGATTCTGTCGATGTAATCTCCTAGTTGTTCCGATGTAATGATATCTGCGTGATATAGCTCATATACTGCTAGTGTTAATGCATGTGCTTTTTCTACTGTAAACAGTTTGTCCATAACTTTCTCTCCTTTGTTGGTCATTTCTATTACAAATCGAAGTCATACAGGTTTTTAATGTGGCTACGGAGTCGGTACAGCTCGTCTAACTGAGCTTCATATCTAATGTATGTCACGTAATCGAATGACGTGTGCTGGTCTTCTACGACGTTTCGTTCTACATTCTTTTGCTTTCGTTCTTTCGCCTCTATCTCATCCTCGATGTCGAAGATGATGTTAATACTTGTATTGTATAAGTGTTCTAACATTTCTAATACTGCTTCCGCCACTACAAGCTCTTTGAATGAGTTGTCTTTTCGTAAATAAGGCACTCCGAATTTTCTTCTCTCTTCAATCTTAATCTTCTCGTAATATTCGATTCTACATTCCATTAAGTTTGCAATCTCTTTTACTATTTGCGCCATTTCTTACCACCCTTTCGTTTTAGCTGCGAAGTGTGTACCGTATGTATCTTCATTTCCCCCGAACTCTATCATATTATACGTTTTACTTTTAATGCCTAGAATATCCCCCCAACCTTCGAAATTACGGTGCCATTTAAAAGTTGCATCTAACTCTAAACCATCTTCTTTATAGTCCTCCCGCATTCTTTCTATAGGCAGGTTTTTCATACCGCTCCATAGTCCCTCGGTAAGCTTGTCCATTTGTTTGTTACGCGTATGTCTTGTCATTATAGCTCGTCCTCCCCTAAGTTAATTACATGTTCTTTAAGACACTTCGGCGTTACTTCATCTGCTCTGATTTCTCGTTGCATAACATGTTCATTACCGTCTCTATCATCGGCAACAAAACGGATTAATAACATCTGGATAAGGTCTGCACATACCGCTTTCTTGTATTGACCTTTAACCTCTGCTAAACGTAAACCGTATTTTACGATATCCCCGGGTACATATTCCTTCTGGTATCTACCTGCTTTTTTGAATGCCATTTCTATTTTGTGTGCGCTAACTTCGTCCTTCTCTAGTTTCACAAAGAAAGTTTTCTCTACATCCATCCAGCTTGCATCTCTATCGTTATCCCAGCAAGCAAAAACTTTATAACCATCTTTAATGCTAGTTACCTTACCTTTGTATGTTTTACCATCCTGCGTAGCTGCCACCCAATGACCAACTTCTGGTACAAATTTATATGTAGAAAACTCTTTTTCTATCAACCAGTTAAGAGATGCGTTATACTTATGCCACCCTGACGTAGCGTTAACATTACTTAATTGCAGTTCACCTTTATGCATTCTAAATAGTACGTTAGGTGAATTTGTCTCGAAAATAACCTCCCCATCTAGTAAAGCATCAATCGTTTGTTTATTTTTAAGTGTTGTCATTTTAATATTCCCCTTCCATTTTCTTTCTAACTGTTATTTGTATGTATTTCAATTCCGATATAACCATGTTGCATGTAGAGTAGTCTAGGTAGTCTTCGTACAATAAAGTGCTAACTTTCGCTGCCTTTTCTATATGATTACGCGCACTAACCTTATTGCTTATCAACCCATCTAGTAACTGATTGATTTCTAAGTCCGTCGTTAATTTGCTAATGTCATATAATAAGAAGTGAAGCTCCTCGATACGTTTCTTATGTAGAGATATTCGTTTTAGGATACTTTCTTTATCTCTTAAGCTCCACATGTCTTCCCCTTCGTTAGCCGCAAACTCTTTCGTTAATGAATTAATACTAGATTGAATATTAACAACTCTTTCCTTAACCTCTTCTTCCATCGCTACTTTTAGCTCGTCCGTCATATGTATTACCTCCTCTTTGTTATAACTTTATATTACACTACCTTTTACTTAAAGTAAACAAGTTTTTTTAAGAAAAAGAGAGTATTTTTTACTCTCCTTTGTTATTTTGTCTATAAGCTACATCAATTTCCTGTCTAGCTTCTATTCTTTTCCATTCCCACGAATGTACTTTCTTCTTCCTTTGGCACTTAGGGCAATAAATATGAATCTTCTCTATATAAGAGTAGAAAACTCCGGATGTGTCAGACTCCATTTCTGTTGCTACATAATGAAAATCATGCTTACAGTTTAATATTTTGAATAGACTGAACATATTTCATCCCTCTACTTCCATGTTTTAATAGTAATACGGCGGAACATTCTAGCTTCAAGCGCATTGAAAGGCTTAGTATCTAGGAATATTAAGTTCTGACTCTTACCTTTATACCATCTACGAGGAGAGAACCAAAGGAATCCTTCATCTAAGATTCCCATAGCCTTGTATACTTGTCGATTTTCTTCGATTGTAGGTGTTCGTAACATAATGCTATTGATTGTTACTTGTTTAATAGTCGCCTTGTTTAGTTGTTTGTATCGCACATGTCTAGTCATTAAAATTCTCCCTCTCCTAAATACGATTCGATTGTTTGTTTCAATTGTTCATTCTCTTCTTCCAACTCTTCCACTTGCTCTTCCAAATCACTTACTTCACCGCATAACTCATCGTATGATTCCTCCAACTCTCTCACTCTAGATTCAAGGTCATCATATTGGTCATCTAGCTCTCGTGCTTGTTCTTCGATATCTTTCGCTAACTCTTCTAGTTTCTCATACATAACAGTAGATAGATGTTCGAAATTTTCATTAATAAACATTTCTACTAAGTCTCCCATATTAGTAGTTCGTGATTTAGCTTTGTAAACGTCGCAACCATTAATAATTAATCCATCCATCATGCTTCCTCCTTAAGATTAGCTATTTCTTCTTCCCAAGCTACAGCTTGTCTTGCGTAATAATCCGCGTAATGTTCTGATTCTTGTAACTTCTTCTCGTAGCATTTGATACGATGAACTTTCGTGTGTTCGTCCCATTTCTTCTCGACTTCCCACATATCGCGCTGGTTACCTTGATATTTATAGACACCTAGACTCGTAACGACTTCCGCTTCAAAAGCAGGAGCAATCCAGTCACAGCCATTACCGCAGCATCGATTAACCGGGTCGTACCCTTCATCTTCCGGTTTACAATTGCAGTAGCCCCACATTCTGTCGTCAGGTAGCAACTTAATGTCGTAACGTCGTCCTGTGTCATGGATATACACTTGAATCGTCCCATCTGTATACCCATCTGTTCTATCCTTGTCGTAGTCGATGTCGATACCATGTTCCTCTACATCTACTAAAAGAGTAGAAAGTACATCCGCGTAATCTACCATATTTTCATAGTGCCGGATAAGCGTTACCATATCATCCGGTGATTCCCCTAAAATAAATTCTTTCAATTTACCAAAAAACTTTTCTCCGAATTGCATAATTCTCGTCCCCCTTGTATATACTTTTAGTAAACAAACTTATTTAATTGTAAGTTATGTATTATCTCCTGCTGAACAAACTATATATAAAGTCTGCTATTGTTATAAAAATCCAAGCAATCCCTATTATGGTACCAAACAAGATTAGTCCTATCGGGTAGTAGTACCATTTCACATACCCGCTAGGTTTGTACCAATCTTTCAACGGATTTAATCCCATCATTTCTTGAAGTGTCCGTTTTCTCTTAAAGTGTTTAATGCTACCCCGGCTATATTAACAGCTACAGTCGAACCAATAAGTAGTGTAATTAAGTGTCCGTCACTAATCGTACCCCCTGTAGAGATTTTCCAAGCTGCACTTAGACATAAAGCTCCAAAAGCAATCGATGAATAGCTGATTACATGTTTCATAATTAGTTAGCCTCCTTATTTTCATTATGTTCTAGGTTTGTGTTTATTACTGCTGATAAAAACGTTACACCAAAAGCTGCAATAATTAGTAGCGGTATCATAAGAGCTTTATTAGCTATATCGGAACCATATAGATTGAATGCCGTTACACATAGCGCTGCTGATATAATGTTACCTGTGTATCTGATGATATTGCATTTTGTTTTAATTTTCATAATTAGTTAGCCTCCTTAGTAATAACTTGACCGTTTTCTTTTACTGGTGCTGCTTCGTTAAACGCTTCTGTCATAGAAGTGAGTTGTTTTGGTCGGTAGCAGCGACTCTCTTGTTTATTCTTCACTTGTTTAATTTGTTGATGCATTTTTTGAACTCTTTAGACAAGTTCGGATATTTTACTAGCATAAGTTTTAATGGTTGCGTAGCTTCTTCAAAGTTCTTAGCTCCACGACGTTCCTCTGCAATCAGACCAATCTTGTCCCAGTTCGCAGCTTTCTCTTCTATTGTTAATCCCTTCAAGAACTCCGCACCATGATATAAATCTTGTCGAGCTTTGTCTAAGCGACCTACATCATCGTATGCTTGGTTATGTGATTTAGGGTATTCAACCAAAACAGTACTCATAATCTCCATGTTAGCGATTACTTCTTCTGTAGAAGCATATCCTAATGTCATTCCTTCTTCTTCTAACCATGCTTTACCTGATGTCGCTTGCACTTCATCATCTACTAGTTTAAAAGCTTCTTGTAAGCGCTCTTTCGCTGCTTTCGTCATTTTACCTGCTGTTACCACGTCTTGTAATAAATCTCTCACTTTTTTAAGTTCCATTGTTATGTACCTCTTTCTATTATTTTATTTTTTCGTCTTCTATGTATTAATCATGGTGTTCGTTTTATATAGTTACTTTCAACTTATCACCTCCTCTATGAATCTAATTCTATCATAGTATTCACTTAAAGTAAACAACATTTTTCTACTTTTTATTCAATATGCCAACCATAATCCACAAATTGTTGCGACCAATTTTCATGAGCAGCTTCTAGAAACTCGTCTACTTCTTCTTTTGAATCCCCATCCCATTCCGGGTTGTACCCTAATTCACCTAACGTGAACTCTTCTTTCCTATTCGCTCCGGAGTACCCGATACTATAATGAAACACTACGACTGTATCTGCATTGTATTTACTCAAAATGAACCCCTCCTACAAACTCTGTATAAAGACCTGTCGTTTTCGCAAAAGCTAATTCTACTTCTTCTTTCTTCTCGTAGTACTTGTCCATTGATTCGTCTGTGTATACGTGAGTCCAATCCTCCGGGTACTCTCCGTTTTCATGCTCATCCGTTGTGATTAATCGTTCTTCTAATTCATCTGATACCCATTCGCAGAAATTGTCGTCAATTACTTCAATAATGTCACGTACAACATTAGCCTTATACTTCTCATTCCCGTTATACCAGCGCGTCTCCACTTCTGGTAACCCTTCACTACTAAAGAATGGTAAGTCAACCAGCGCATCTTTACCTATAGCGATATAATACATATCACTAGCATACCCAAGTTTATGAGCTAACGAATCTCTCTTAATCTCTAGAGAAAGACCATCTAACGCGCCATTCTTATAGAACGACATATCTGTTTGTAGTGCATTTCGAATCGCTTTATTCGTTTTACCATTTAATGAGCGGAACCACACTGTAGCTTTCACTTGGTTAGAGTGATAAACGATTACCCCTTCTGTTAACGGTTCAACTTCAATTAGACCATTAACAATTTTCTTTGTTGTCACAACTCTTTGTCCTACTTCAAATTCAACGAAAGTGTTATTCATTATTTCCCTTCCTCCCCATTCAATTGTTTACCCATTGCAAGTAGCATGTTCCTAAATACTGGTAAATCTCCCCGATTGTCGTACCCCATAGAGTATGTGAAAATACGGGACTTACCTAGATTGTGCGCTTGATACTGTCGGTATGCTCTTGCTTTATCTAATATTAAGAAGAATGCTACATCTTCCCACTCTTTTGTTTCGAACGCAATATGTAATGTACTAATTCCATATGCTTTGCAATATGCCCATTCATCGTCAATATAAACTTCTTCTCCGTGTACGTCTACCATGTGATTGCATTCGACTTCTTCATACGGTTTGATTTCGATAGAACAATATTCTCCATTACCCTCGTAGTAATTCTCGACTAGTTCCTCTAGTGTTTCGAACCACACTTCGTAGTCATCGTCCCATGTGTATCGCATATCTTCACCATCATAGTAGTCTAATAGCTCGTCCACAAATGGAATATAGCCTTTTCGTTGCCTTTGTACGACATGGAGTGCATCACATGTGTAACGATTATCCTCTGCTCCGTCATGGTGTTTACTATTAAACTCTTTTAACAACTCGATTTGCTTGTCCGTAAGTTCGAAAGTTATTGCCGCCATTATAGTTCACCCTCCCTAGTTAGAATCTTCATCACCGCGTCATCAATAGCTTCGTGTAACTCTTTAATGCTTGTAGCTTCGCTTTCTCGTAAATCCTTATGTAATAATGCAACTAAAGCCTTTGTAACGTTTGAATAGTACCCAACCACTTTATAATCGTAACCTACAACCTCATTCTTCTTATTCTTCTTTTCGTACTTCTCATTGATGATAACGTTCATCTGGTCTGACGTAAGCTTGTACTGTTCTCCAATATATATTTCCATTTGTTACCCTCCTCTATATTTCCATAACTAATTTTACTAAATCGCTATGTGTACCTTCCCAAATATCTTTACCGTATTCATATACTGCAAATGAACCTTTATTTTCACTATAATAAACTGTGCTACGACTTGTTTGAGAAACCATCTCAAAACCCTCGTTCTCAACCATGTTACCTATAACTCTTTCTAAATACTGTTCTACCGTTTCTTTCACTTGTTATCTCCTCCTTGATTTAATATTACTACATTATTTACTAAAAGTAAACAACTTTCTTTAAAAATTTTAATCTACTTTTTTATACACCCTAAAGCGGAATAT
>Ga0213821_1001228_pt1 | contig 12388 bp, 10 predicted proteins | sample MC6MC0909MG_FD_179894 | JGI IMG/M metagenome (GOLD analysis project Ga0213821, IMG submission 179894) | Enriched soil aggregate microbial communities from Iowa State University, Ames, United States - MC6-MC0909-MG | ecosystem: Environmental > Terrestrial > Soil > Unclassified | place: USA: Iowa...
CTCCAGGAATCCTAGTTGATAAAATTTTTGTTCAGGGAGGATGTCAATAATGAACAGTACACTAGTTAATCCGAAGCAAATAATCGCTGCACGAGTTGCAAAGGAATTGAAAGACGGGGATGTGGTGAACCTGGGAATCGGTCTCCCAACGATGGTACCGAACTTCCTGCCTGAGGACGTCAACGTCATCCTTCAATCGGAAAACGGCTACATCGGTCTTGGACCTTTGGAAGGGGAGATTGATCCTGATTTGGTCAATGCTGGTGGTCAGCCTTCAAGTATTCTCCCGGGGGGTGCCTTTTTTGACAGTCTTTTCTCATTCGAATTAATCCGTGGGGGGCATGTGGACGTAACCGTTCTTGGCGGATTAGAAGTAGATGCGAAAGGCAATCTTGCAAACTGGATGGTCCCTGGAAAAATGGTTCCAGGCATGGGAGGGGCAATGGACTTGGTAACAGGTGCCAAAAAGGTTATTGTTGCGATGGAGCATACGGCGAAAAATGGATCGTCAAAAGTCCTTGAACAATGCCGGCTGCCCCTTACTGGAAAGGGTGTTGTGGATTTGATTGTAACGGAATTAGCTGTTTTTCGAGTAACTGAAGAAGGATTGGTTCTAGAAGAACTTCATGAGGGTGCCAACCTAGAGACGGTGATGGAAAAAACGGATGCGCTATTTACCGTTAATCCAGCATTAGCATTACGATAACCAGGCAAGTTTCTGAGTAATAATTTTGTTGATAAATACGGATTCGCTGATAAACAATAATAATTCGCTGATAACAGTGAGAAATTCGCTGATACAAGTAAGAAATCCGCTGATAAATGCTCAAACTTCTCAAATAAAGGGGATTTTTTAAGATAAAATACCATTTTCATAGATAAAGCCATTATTAAATGCACAGGAGGACTAATTTCATGCGTGATGTTGTCATTGTAAGTGCTGTACGTACAGCAATTGGTAGTTTTATGGGAACTTTAAGTAATACCCCTGCACAAGAATTAGGTGCGCTTGTAATCAAGGAAGCTTTAAACCGTGCGGGAGTAAAGGGAGAACAAGTTGATGAAGTGATTATGGGGAACGTTCTTCAAGCCGGCCTGGGCCAAGGTCCTGCCCGCCAAGCTGCTATTAAAGCAGGCTTGCCCATTGAGGTTTCTTCCATGGCAATCAATAAACTTTGCGGATCTGGACTAAAGGCCGTACATCTTGCTACTCAGGCCATCCAAACTGGGGAAGCTGAAATTGTTGTAGCCGGCGGAATGGAAAATATGAGTTTAGCACCTTACCTTTTGACGAATGGTCGTACAGGGTATCGTATGGGGGATGGTAAAATCATCGACAGTATGATTCATGATGGTTTGCAATGTGCCTTGAATTCTTATCATATGGGTGTTACGGCGGAAAACATTGCGTCTCAATATGACTTAAGCCGAGAAGAACAAGACGAATTTTCTGCCTGGAGCCAACAAAAGGCTGATATCGCAATCAGAGAAGGGAAATTCAAGGATGAGGTCGTTCCTGTGATAATTCCGCAACGTAAGGGTGAGCCGATTCGCTTTGATACGGATGAATTTCCACGTACCGGGGTAACCGCGGAAAAGCTTGCAAAACTAAAGCCCGCTTTTATAAAAGAAGGGACCGTTACAGCAGGAAATGCTTCTGGTATTAATGATGGAGCGGCCGCATTAGTCCTAATGAGCAGGGAAAAAGCAGTCGAACTTGCCATCAAACCAATGGCTGTTATCCGTGGTAATGGCACCGCTGGAGTTGACCCAAAAATGATGGGCATTGGGCCTGTGCCTGCAACTAAAAAGGCATTAGAAAAAGCAGGACTTTCAATGGAAGAGATGGACTTAGTTGAGGCAAACGAAGCATTTGCTGCACAGTCGTTGGCAGTTGGACGTGAACTGCAGATTCCAAATGAAAAGCTTAATGTAAATGGCGGTGCGATTGCATTAGGTCACCCGATAGGGGCTAGCGGGGCGCGCGTGCTTGTCACCTTGCTGCATGAAATGAAACGCAGGGATTCCCGTTATGGCCTGGCTGCCCTATGTATTGGGGGCGGTCAAGGGATTGCGACAATTGTGGAAAAGGAAAAATAGAAGGGATTCCTTCTCAGGTGATAGGATAATTTTTACATCAAGTCGATTCCGCGAAAACGGAAAATTCCTTTATCGCGGAATTACGCACCAATTATTTTCCGGAAAATCGGAAAAGTAATTTAAAAATTATGTACTAGTTTTTAATTTATAAATAGTAATAAACTTAGAAATAGGTATTTTCTTTGTGGAATAGAAGAAATATTTATACTTTTTAGAAAAGATATTAATTTTGGCATAAAACTTGCATTTAAATATAAGGTGAGTTTCTTGTTGTAAACGCTTACCCATGGTGCTTATTCAGGTCACTTTACAAAAAATGAAAAAGGGGGATTTAAATGCAATTACTTATTATTCTATTATCGCTTGGGCTGTTAATGTTTGTCGCCTATCGAGGTTTTTCTGTTATCTTATTTGCTCCGATCTGTGCACTTTTAGCTGTTTTACTTATTGACCCAAGCCATGTTTTACCGTTCTTCTCAGGTGTATTCATGGAAAAAATGGTCGGGTTTATTAAATCCTATTTCCCAGTCTTCTTATTAGGAGCCATTTTTGGGAAAGTCGTTGAAATGTCAGGGATTGCCGAATCAATTGCTAAGACCATCGTTCGTTTGCTCGGTGCGAAACGAGCCATGTTGACTATTGTATTATTGGGTGCCATTTTAACATATAGCGGTGTAAGTTTATTCGTTGCAGTTTTTGCTATTTATCCATTTGCGGCTCAAATGTTTAGGGAAGCAAATATACCGAAACGCCTTATTCCAGGTACCATCGCACTTGGTGCCTTCACATTCACGATGGATGCTTTGCCGGGAACGCCTCAAATTCAAAATGTTATTCCCATCGCATTCTTTAAAACTGATATTTATGCGGCTCCAACACTAGGAATTATCGGTGCAATTTTTGTCTTAGGCCTTGGTCTTCTATACCTAGAGACGAGAAGGAAAAAGGCAGCAAAAGCAGGGGAAGGCTACTATGGTTTCGGTACAGAAACCGCGGCTGCTTTGAATTTGGCCGCTTCTGAAGAAAAAGAAGCACCTGCTCCTGATTTAACCTCAAGTCAATCTGTTTTAAAACAAATTATGGCGTTTGTCCCGCTGGTGCTTGTCGGGGTTACAAATAAACTATTCATTACCTACATACCAAAATGGTATCCGAATGGCTTTGATTTTTCTGCTATTGGTTTGAAAGCGTATACAGTAGATGTGCCCGCGGTTGCGGCCATCTGGGCCATTGAGATGGCGTTAGTTGTCGGGATTATCTCGGCACTTGCCTTTGATTGGAAACGCGTAACCGTGAATTTTAAAGAAGGACTAAACTTAAGTATTGCCGGAGCACTGCTCGCCACCATGAATACAGGAGCTGAATACGGTTTTGGCGGCATTATTTCCTCGCTTCCGGGATTTGCGAAAATCAGTGACGGCATCTCTAGCACCTTTACGAATCCGCTTGTCAATGGTGCCGTTACCACTAGTTCACTTGCAGGTATTACTGGGTCGGCATCTGGAGGAATGGGGATTGCGTTAGGTGCGATGGCAGATAAATACAACCAGGCAATTGCAGCGGCTAATATTGAGCCAGAGGTGATGCACCGCGTGGTTGCCATGGCATCAGGCGGAATGGATACTCTTCCGCATAACGGAGCCGTTATTACCTTGCTTGCTGTTACTGGATTAACACACAAACAATCGTACCGCGACATTTTCGCTATTACGGTTATTAAAACTATAGCCGTTTTCTTCATCATTGCTCTCTACTCTGTCTTTGGAATAATTTAAAAGCAGCAAAATTGATCGTTAGTCATTAAAGGAGGATCTCGTATGAATAAGTCATTAGAAGGAAAAACAGCATTTATTACAGGTTCTGCAAGTGGGATTGGATTGGAAATTGCAAAAACATTTGCACAGGAAGGCGCGAAAGTGGTTATTTCAGATTTAAATGCTGAAAAAAGCAAACAGGTAGCGTCTGAATTAAATGACCAAGGGTTTGAAGCACTGTCTGCTCCCTGTGATGTTACCAATGAGGAAGCTTACAAAAATAGTCTTCAGCTAGCTTACAAAACATTTGGAAGCCTTGATATTTTAGTTAATAATGCAGGGATGCAATATGTTTCGCCCATTGAGGAATTTCCTACGGAAAAATTCGAATTATTAGTAAAAATCATGTTAACCGCACCGTTTATAGGGATCAAAAATGTATTTCCGATGATGAAAGAACAGGGATTTGGTCGGGTAATTAATATGGCTTCCATTAATGGGGTTATCGGGTTTGCGGGAAAGGCTGCCTACAATAGTGCAAAGCATGGTGTAATTGGTTTGACAAAGGTTGCTGCATTAGAAGGGGCTGCTCACGGAATCACGGTAAATGCCCTATGCCCTGGTTACGTTGATACGCCACTCGTAAGAAACCAGCTAGGAGATTTAGCAAGAACAAGAAATGTAAGCTTGGATTGTGTTATTGAAGAAGTACTCTTCCCGTTAGTACCCCAAAGAAGGCTATTATCCGTAACGGAAATTGCTGACTATGCAGTCTTTTTAGCGAGTGATAAAGGAAGAGGAGTCACCGGTCAAGCAGTTATTTTAGATGGCGGATACACAGCCCAATAATAGTAATTTTAGAATCCTATTCGTTTAAGGAATAGGATTCTATTATTCTGGAAAAATAGTCCCAATGTGGGCAATAGCCAATCCTCTTTTTGATATAATTGATTTATTAAATCCGGCAAGGGTGTGAAAAGATGAACCTAGGAATGGAAGCGATTCCACATAATTGGCATGAGCAAATTATCAATCTTCTAGCAGAACGAATCGTTGTGGTCGATCGTGACGGTATTATTCTCTATATAAATGAAGCTTATTGTGAGTTTTTAGGAACAACCGTTGAAAAGGCCATCAACCGCCCTGTTCAAGATGTTATTGAAAATTCGCGTATGCACATTGTCGCCCAAACAGGTAAAAAAGAGCTGGCAGCCATTCACCCGATAAACGGAAGTGAAATGATTGCAAACCGTTATCCGCTTATTGTTGATGGAGAAATAGTAGGAGCTTTGGGTACGGTTATGTTTCGCAGTCCTGCGGAATGGCGGATGTATAAAAGTAAGATTCAGAACCTGGTTGAAGAACTAAAATATTATAAAACAAAAGTAGAAAAAGAGTTAAAAAGTAAGTATCATTTTCATGATTTAATTGGGGATAGTACAACATTTGCTGCTGTGAAAAAACTAGCTGAAAGAATTTCTGCCAGTAATTCCTCCGTTTTATTAATAGGAGAATCAGGCACTGGAAAGGAATTGTTTGCCCATGCCATCCACAACAACAGCCTGCGGGCATCCCTGCCATTTGTTGCAATCAACTGTGCCTCGATTCCAGAGCATTTGTTAGAATCAGAATTGTTCGGATATGATGATGGAGCGTTTACAGGTGCGAAAAAGGGAGGAAAAAAGGGGCAGTTTGAAATTGCTAATAATGGATCACTATTTCTTGACGAAATAGGTGACATGCCACTCTCGATGCAAAGTAAACTGTTAAGAGTATTACAGGAAAAAGAAGTACAGCGAGTCGGTGGACAAAAGTCCATTCCTGTTGATGTACGAATTATTGCGGCGACACATCGGGATTTAGAGAAGATGGTCGAAGAAGGTAGGTTTCGTCAGGATTTATATTATCGATTAAATGTGATAAAAATAGAGATTCCTCCTCTTAGAAAACGAAAAGAGGACATTCCGTTAATCTCCATGACCCTATTGAAAAAGATGGAAGGTAAATTTTTCCGAAAAGGAATCGAACTGTCTTCGGAGGTAAAACAAAGACTTATGCAGCATTCATGGCCAGGAAACATTCGGGAGCTTGAGAATGTGCTTGAGAGGGCTATCAATGTATTAGACGGTAAAACGATTGAAGTATACCACCTGCCGCTATATTTACGAGACCAAGAATTTGTGAGTAACCACGTAAACGAAACAAATACTATTATGAATAATCCTACGGAAAGAAATTCATTACCGATCTCTCCATTAAAGGAAACGCTAGCCAAAGTAGAAAAAGAAGCGATTCTAAATGCACTAGTCGTTACAAATGGAAATAAACTAGATGCTGCCAAGCTTTTGGAAATAGGAAAAACTAGTTTTTATGAGAAGTTCAAATTGTATGATATTAAATAAGGAAATAGCTAACTTTCATATAATATGGACAATTGATCATTAAGTAGTTTCCCTCTTTGTTCGTTCTTTTCTTGGAATATTCCCGCCCAAAATGGACTACAGTACTAATAAAAAGAATGCTTTCCTTATGGAAATAGTAATAACTCTAGTTTAAGATAAGAGAGAATATGGCAATTTAGACAAAGTATGGGTGGGAGTCAGTTGATTCATTTAGACTACATTATTAATCTCTCGATTTTTTCACTATTGGTAAGTCTGCCGTTAGTCATCCGTTCATTTATCAATCTTAAACCATTGAAACATGTACATTTTTGGGTCGGATTATATGGTGGAATTGTTTCCGTTATCCTTGTATCGTTTTCCTTCCAGCAAAACGGGTATTCCTATGACATCCGCTATGCACCAGTTATTCTGGTTTTTTCCTATTTTGGACCCGTGCCTGGATTAATTACGGGGATATTTGCATTGACTTCAAGACTGTTATCAAGTGGTCAATGGGCCCCAGCTATTATCGGCTGGACCATTATCATGTCCGTTTTTTCTCTTATCCATTTGTATACAAAACGTCTTACCTCAGTAAAAAAATGTGTCATTCTATCTGGATCATATCTATTAATCTATGAAATTATTGTACCAAGCATTTTCAACGTATTTAGGGATAAACCTTTCTTTCATCTTCAATATCTATTGTTTGTGATGTTAGGTGTAATCATAGGTGTATTCCTTATTGAGTCATATATGAAGCTGTATCGATTGAATAATCGGTTGTCAGACATGTACAAGATGGTGGAAGCAAGTGAATCAAAGTACCGCCTCATCGCTGAAAACACGTCAGATCTCATAATGGTTATGGATAAAGAGCAGTCGATAAGTTATTTCTCTCCTTCGCATGAGCTAGTTTTAGGATTCCAATGCTGTGAAATGGAAAAGTTTGAATTATGTAAGTTTATTCATCCTGACGACATTACGAAGTTTCAAAATACAATCATGGGTATGTTTGAACATAAAGAGTCACAGTCGATGGAATTTCGTTTAAAGCACAAGGACAACCGCTGGATTGAATTTGAGTCCCGCTGCATGCCTGTTAGGGGAGAAACAGAAGCAATCGAGAATATTGTGATTATCAGCCGAGATATCTCTGAACGGAAAAAATCCGAAGAAATTCTTTTACAATCTGAAAAGCTATCGATAGTCGGGGAATTAGCTGCAGGAGTGGCCCATGAAATCCGTAATCCTCTTACCACCATAAAAGGATTTGTTCAGCTTTATAAAGCTGAAAATAGTTCGATTGAATATAATGATTTAGTCCTAAATGAATTAGAGCGGATTGAAGCCATTACGAGTGAACTTCTAGCATTGGGAAAACCTCAAGCAGTACAGCTGAACCGGACAAATGTAAGAGAATTAATTGAAAATACACTCGAGTTACTATCTCCTCAGGCCCTTTTGAACAATATTCAATTTAAACGAAAGTTTGAGGAATCACCTTTTATTATTAAAGGTGAGAAGAATCAATTAAAGCAGGTTTTCCTTAATATTTTGAAGAACGCAATAGAAGCAATGCCGCAGGGCGGGGACATACATATTAACCTCCAAAAAGGTTTGGCAGACGAGTGCATTATTTCAATCCAAGATCAAGGCTGTGGCATCCCCGAAGAACTTCTCCCACGTTTAGGTGAGCCCTTTTATAGTTTAAAAGAAAAGGGAACAGGACTCGGCATTATGATCTGCAATAAAATCCTGAAACAACACCATGGCAGCATTACCTATAAAAGCAAGATCAAAGAAGGAACCTTAGTCGAAATAAAACTACCATTGGTAAGTTGAGAATAGTCGTATAGGTGTCAGGCACCGCTCGTGGACATTGTCCACGGACGGTGCCTGACACCATTTTTTTCTTGGAATAGAACTAGTTATGATGTCATATTTATAGCATATCAAACGTTTGATGGGTTAAAGTGGCAAAGTGTTCAGAACAATTGAAATTCCGACTTGACTGATAGGAATGTATGTATTAAAATTTCAATAAATCAGCAAAGGGGGAATATTGTGAATACTTTTCTTATTATTGTGAATGTAGTTATTTTACTGTTACTCATTTTAGGGTTGTTCATCATGCAGAAAAAGCATGTTTCGTTTTCAAAACGTGTGTTCACCGCATTAGGTTTAGGTATTGTATTTGGTTTTATTATTCATTTAATCTACGGAACAACACATGCGGTGACTACAGGTTCAATTGATTGGTTTAATATTGTAGGGTATGGTTACGTAAAACTTTTACAAATGGTCGTTATGCCGCTTGTATTTATCTCTATTGTCGGTGCCTTTACAAAGTTAAAGCTGACTAAAAATATTGGAAAAATCAGTTTCTTAGTTATCGGTATTTTACTTGGAACAACCGCCATTTCTGCGGCCATTGGCATTGGTTCCGCTTTGGGCTTCGGTCTTGATGGGATTCATCTTAATGAGGGTGATGCCGAAAAAGCACGGAATGCTCAGTTAGTGGAACGAGTAGCAGGCGTTGAAAACATGACCCTCCCACAGCAAATAATCGAATTAATTCCAAGTAATCCGTTTCAAGATTTAACCGGTGCCCGTCCAACCTCGACAATTGCGGTTGTCATCTTTGCAGCCTTTATCGGGATTGCCTACCTCGGAGTAAAGCGTAAGGATCCTGAGCATGCAGATTTTTTTGCCAAGATAATTGATACTTTGTACTCAATCATTATGAGGGTTGTCACTCTGATTCTTCGTCTCACACCATATGGAATTCTGGCCATCATTACCAAGGTAACAGCAACGAGTGATTATGAAGCGATTGCGAAATTAGGCAAGTTTGTTGTTGCCTCTTATGTGGCGCTTATTCTGATGTTCATTGTTCATTTACTTCTATTATCATTTGCCAAGCTAAGCCCTGTGAACTATGTGAAAAAAGGGCTGCCAACCTTAACATTCGCCTTTACTTCCCGTACAAGCGCGGGAACTTTGCCAATGACGATCAAAACCCAAACGAAAGATTTTGGGGTATCGGAAGGAATTGCAAACTTTGCCGGGTCATTCGGACTTTCCATTGGTCAAAATGGATGTGCTGGTATTTATCCAGCGATGTTAGCAGTAATGGTCGCTCCTGCTGCTGGAATTGACCCGACAAGCATATCCTTTATTTTTACACTTATTCTAGTAGTTGCGATAAGTTCATTTGGAGTCGCTGGTGTTGGCGGCGGCGCGACCTTTGCTGCTTTAATCGTATTATCGGTCATGAATCTTCCAGTGGCAATTGTCGGACTTTTAATCTCCGTTGAGCCGTTAATTGACATGGGACGTACAGCACTAAACGTCAGCGGAGCCATGACAGCCGGTGTCCTAACAAGCAAAGCAACAGGAGAGTTAGAAACCCAAGTCTACCAACAGCCAAACGTCATAGAAGCCTAATATAATCAAAGACACCCATTTCAAAAGAAAGAATCATAGAAGGTGTCAGGCACCGCAAGAATGTCCATGCCGAATGGACAGTGTCTTTTTGCGGTGCCTGACACCCTTTTTAACTTTAGCACTTATTTAAGCGTATTTTTGTTCATTAAGTTCTTCTATTACATTAGTGTACTGGTAAATTAAGTTTTCTAAAATATGGTCCCAGCTTTGTGTTAGGGCATAGTTCCTTCCTGCACCTCCCATTTGTTCACGTAAACGATTATTCGTTAACAGCTGAAGAATGGCCCCCGTAAACTCCTGTACATCACCGGGCTTACATAATAGTCCTGTTTCCCCAACCGAAATAATACTCTGAACACCACCGGATTTCGCTCCTATTACAGGTGTTCCGCTGGCAAGAGATTCAAGAACCACATTTCCAAATGTTTCTGTGGGTGAGGGAAAAACAAATAGGTCTGATGCAGCGTAGGCCTCGGCTAATCGTCCCCCTCTTAAGTATCCCGTAAAGGTCATATTAGCTGGAGCTTGGGTTTCCAGTTCTTCACGCAATGGACCGTCTCCAATGATTAACCATTGTATTTTTTGATTTATGTCTGAGGGCATTGATTTCGCAACAGCTAGGAGTGTTTCTAGATCTTTCTCGGGTGCTAATCTGCCAACATAGGTAAGCAGAAATCCTCCCTGCGGGCAATAAAGCCCTTTAACAGCTGACTTATCATAATGTGGATGAAATAACTGACAATCCACACCTCTTGGCCAAAGCTCAAGATTTGTAAATCCATGCTGTTTTAATAATTGGAATGTTGCGGGTGAGGGGACGAAGATCTTTTTACATGTCCGATGAAACCAGTGCATGTATTTCCAGTGTACTTTTGAAAGAAATGGAAGGTTATAATATTGTAGATAATCATCGAAATTGGTGTGATACGATGCAACGAGTGGTATGTTTAATTTTTTTGAAAAATAAACACCACAAATACCAATATTAAACGGGGTAGCAACATGAATCAAATCTGGTGAGAAGCTTTGTAGCTCTGACTTGATCTCGAGAAGGTTTGGAAAAGCCAATCTGCATTCTGGATACAAGAAAAAAGAAAGGCTCTTAAATCGGTGGATATGACTTGAAACATACTCCTTGGAAGTAGAATCTGGCGCAAAGATTTTAAAGGTAATGTTTTGATCTTCCAAAAAAGTAGTCAATCGCTTAAGTGTTCGGGCAACCCCGTTGATGTCAGGATAAAAGGTATCAGTGAAAATAGCAATCCGCATATAATCCCTCCTAACCAAATCTCTTACAGACATAACAAACAAAAGCATACAATGCCAGTAATGGTACCAAGGAGTCCTCCAGCAAGGACATCTGAAGGATAATGAAGCCCTAAGTAAATTCTGGATATTCCCACACAAAACCCTAATGGAATGAGAACAAATGCCAGTTGCGGGTTGAATAAGACATAGGGGGTCACAACGGAAAAGATTGCCGTTGTATGACCCGATGGGAAAGAATGATCTTGTAATGGGTTATCAGGGAACTTTGTTTTTTCTATCATCAAATAAGGTCTTTTTCGTGGAAACAACTGCTTTATAATATGGACAGGAATATGACTGGCTGTTAGCGCGAGAGCACTGGCGATCGCTGTCAGTTTGGGCTCACCTGTTGATACGAGTATAAGGAGAAAAGTGGCTGCTATGGTAATATCAGCTCCTCCAAGATGTGTGACTGTACGGAAAAAAAGATTTAACAGTTTTTTATCAAAATGGCGGTTTACCTGTAGCAACACTCGGCATTCGAAGCCATAAAATGCATGGATCCATCTCATCATGATCGCATCCCTTTTAGAAATTTTTCATTCAAACGTATCATTTACTTTTGGAAGGTCAGGTCTTCCTACTGATCGATAAATGATCGGATACTGCCCAATCTCTTGAAGTGGATAACAATTTCGTCCATCTATCACAATCGGGTCCTTCATATGAGTCAGATATACCTCCAATGGGAGATGCTTGATTTGGTCCCAGTCTGTGGCGATGAGGGCAAGGTCAGCATTTAGGAGTGCCTGACGAATTTCTTCGGTGTACTCTATGGTGTTTCCTATTATCCTTCTGGCATTTGGGATGGCAATAGGGTCATAGGCAGTGACAACAGCGCCTGCCTCAAGCAATTCTTTTACAATCGTTATAGCGGCTGACTCACGAACATCATCTGTATCTGCTTTAAACGCTAACCCGAGTAAGGCGATTTTTTTCCCTTGTAAAGAACCAATCATTTCCTTCGCTTTCAAAACAGGCAGCGATTGTTGACGGTTATTAACGTTAATGACTGCCTCTAGCAATTCATAACGTTGCTTGAAATCCCCGCTAAGCTGAACAAGTGTTTTTGTATCCTTAGGAAAACAAGACCCTCCATATCCAATTCCTGCTTTGAGAAAGTGATGGCCAATCCGTTTATCTTGACCGATTCCAAAAGCTACTTCTTCAATGTTGGCCCCGACATTTTTGCATATGTTGGCTATTTCATTGATAAAACTAATTTTTGTTGCTAAAAAGGCATTGGCAGCGTATTTAATCATTTCTGCACTTCTGATGTCTGTTTTCATAATCGGAATTTTCAATGGCAGATAAAATTGCTCCATAAAAGCTGCCGCTTCAGGATGATTGGTGCCAATCACAATTCGGTCTCCATGGAAAAAATCATGAATC
>Ga0213821_1001233_pt1 | contig 12350 bp, 7 predicted proteins | sample MC6MC0909MG_FD_179894 | JGI IMG/M metagenome (GOLD analysis project Ga0213821, IMG submission 179894) | Enriched soil aggregate microbial communities from Iowa State University, Ames, United States - MC6-MC0909-MG | ecosystem: Environmental > Terrestrial > Soil > Unclassified | place: USA: Iowa...
GTGACCGTGGTGGTGTCCTGGACATCGGTGACAGTGGTAGAAACCGGCGCTGGGTTGCCGACCAGATTCTCGTAATTGCCGCCACTGACGTTGGTGATGTTCGTGGTTACTGGTGCATGGCCTTGATAGACGTCGTTTGTCACTGGCGTAGTGGCAGTGCTGGAGCTCTGGCCAACCGGGATAGTGATGGTTTGGCCATTGGCCAAGGTCACCACCACCGGGCTGCCGGTGACCGGCGCATTGACCGAAGCGGTGTAGACGATGCTGCCACCTTCCGCCACCGAGGGTGTGGCAGTCAGGGTGACCGTGGTGGTGTCCTGGACATCGGTAACAGCGGTAGAAACCGGCGCTGGGTTACCAACCAGATTCTCGTAGTTGCCACCGCTGACGTTAGTGATGTTCGTGGTTACCGGGGCATGGCCTTGGTAGACATCGTTGCTCACAGGGGTGCTGACAGTACTGGAGCTCTGGCCAACCGGGATGGTGATGGTCTGGCCGTTGGCCAAGGTCACCACGACCGCCGTGCCGGTGACCGGCGCATTGACCGAAGCGGTGTAAACGATGCTGCCACCTTCCACCACCGAAGGGGTAGCAGTCAGGGTCACCGTAGTGGTGTCTTGGCTGTCACTCACAGTTGTCGTAACCGGCGCCGGGTTACCAACCAGTTGCTCGTAGCTTCCTCCGCCGACAGCAATGATGTGGTTGGAAATCGAGTCATGACCCTGATACACATCGTTGCCAACAGCAGCGCTTACTGAAGCTGAACTGGCCCCGACCGGAATGCTGATGGTCTGCCCGTTGGCCAGTGTCACCAGAACGGGGCTGCCGGTAACCGGCGCGCTCACAGACGCGGTGTAGACGATGGTCCCGCCTTCTGTGACCGATGGGCTAGCGGTCAAGGTCACGCTGGTAGTATCCTGGACGTCACTTACCGTGGTACTGACAGGTGTGGTATTGGCCACCAGGTTCTCGAAACTGCCGCCACTGACCGCGCCAATGCTGTTGCTTACCGGTGCATGGCCCAGGTACCCATCGTTACTCACAGGCGTGGATACACTGCCGACGCTTTGCCCGACGGCAATGGTGATGGTCTGGCCATTGGTCAGGGTCACCACCACAGGTGCACCGGTCACCGGTGCGCCGACGGAGGCGGTGTAGACGATGCTGCCACCCTCGGCAACGGTCGGTGTGGCGATCAGGGTGACGGTGGTGGTGTCAGGGCTGTCGGTGATCGTAGTGGTCACTGGCGCCGGGTTGCCGACCAGGTGTTCGTAACTGCCCCCTGTGACTTGGGTGATGTGATTGCTGACCGATTCGTGGCCCAGGTACACGTCATTACCGGCCGGCGCATTGACCGAAGCCGCGCTGGCGCCAACCGGGATGGTGATGGTCTGACCGTTGGCCAGAGTGACTACCACAGGGCTGCCGGTAACCGGCGCGGTGACCGAGGCGGTGTAGACGATAGTGCCGCCTTCAGCCACTGACGAGGTGGCGACAAGCGTCACGCTAGTGGTGTCTTGGGTGTCGGTAACAGTGGTGCTGACCGGTGTCTGGTCAGGCAGCAGATTCTCGTAGTTACCACCCCTGACCTGAGTGATGTTGTTGCTGACCGACCCATGCCCCTGATAGACATCGTTGCTGACCGGCGAGCTGACCGTCCCCGCACTTTGACCCACCGCGATGGTGATGATCTGGCCGTTGGCCAAGGTCACTACCAGCGGGCTACCGGTGACCGGTGCGCCGACCGATGCCGTGTACAGGATCGAGCCACCTTCAGCGATGCTGGGGGTGGCGGTCAGGGTTACCTGGGTGATGTCCTGGGTATCGCTGACACGGGTTGAAACCTCGCCCTGGTTAATCACCAGGTGCTCGAAGTTGCCCCCGGTTGCCTGGGTAATGTGTGCGTTGACCTGGCCACCATCGCGATACGGATCATCCGCAGGCGCGGCCACGCTAATGCTGGCGCTGCTCTGGTTGGCGCCGATGGTGAGGGTCTGGCCATTGCTCAGGGTGACGGTAACGGGAGTGCCGGCAGGGTTGCTAAGGGTCGCGGTATAGATGATCTGCCCGCCCTCGGCCACGCTCGGGGTGGCGCTCAGGGTCACGCTGGTGTTGTCTTGCACATCGGCCACGCTGGTGCTGACCGGCGCCTTGTTCGCCACCAGATTCTCGTAATTGCCGCCACTGACCTGGGTGATGCTGTTGCTGACAGCAGCAGGTCCCTGATAGGCATCGTTGCTCACCGGCGCAGTGACCGAGGCGGAGCTCTGGCCGACGCCGATGGTGATGGTCTGGCCGTTGGCCAGGGTCACCAGCACTGGGCTGCCGGTGACCGGTGCATTGATCGAGGCGGTGTAGACGATGCTGCCGCCTTCGGCCACCGACGGCGTGGCAGTCAGGGTTACAGTCGAGGTATCGAGCGAATCGCTGACCAGAGTTGTTGCTGGCGTCTTGTCGGCGACCAGGCTCTCGAAATTGCCACCTATGGCCTTGTCGATACTCAGGGCAACGCTGCTGCCGTTCTTGTAGACGTCATTGGCCGCCGTTTGCACATTGAAGCTGGCGCTGCTCTGTCCGGCCGCGATGGCAAGTGTCTGGCCATTGGACAGGGTAACGGTAACAGGTGTCTGCGCCGGGTTGCTCAGGGTCACCGTATAGGTGATCACGCCGCCCTCGGTCACGCTCGGTGTTGCACTGAGGGTGGCGGTGGTGAGGTCGATGGTGTCGACGATCTGGGTAGTCGCTGGGGTAGCATCGATGTTGACGCTTAGGCCGCCACCGCTTGTGCCGGTGATGTTCGCCGAGACTTGCCCGCTATCGAGGTAAACATCGTCGCTGGGCGTTACGCCGACATTGATCGAGCCGCTGGTCTGACCGGCAGCGATGACGATTACTGCGCCGTTGGACAAGCTCACAGTGAGGTCAGTGGTAGGGGCTTGGCCGACAGTCGCGGTGTAGGTGATCACACCACCTGCCTCGCTAAGGGTCGGCGTGGCACTCAGTGCCACGGCAGTTGCAGCGCCAGCGGCGGGTGGGGTCGCGACGGGGTCGCGGGTGGTATCGAGCCCGGCGGTTTGCTCGAAGCGCAGCGCTTCGGAGAAATTCAGCGGCCCGGTGGGGTAGCCCACCGACGGGTCGACCACCCCGGCGGTCTCCTCGAGTATGACAAAGGTATGCCCGCCGCCAACCGAGCCGTCGCCGCCTGCTGGGGTCGGGCCTGCTGCTGTCGCTTCAAGATCGGTGGTCGGGTCGGCGCCGGCCTGGATCGCCTGTTGCAGCTCTTCGACTGAGGGCGCCGCCTGGGCGCTGGCCAGGCTCAAGTCGATGCTGCTGGCGGGCGTCTCGGCACTCCACTGGGTTTCCCGGCCCAGGTCGAGCAAGCGGCCGTCGGCCAACTGCAACGTCACTGCGCCACCGGGGCCGGTGAGCACCTGATCTCCGGCAAACAGTCGATCGCCTTCGATGAGTACTCGCCGGATGCCTTCAGGGGATACTGCGACGACTTGGCCAACAATGCTTTTGACGATGGCTACGACAGTGCTCATGAGACTCTCCGGGTTACCCGATCGGTAGCTTCCATGCCCAGCCAGCAAGAGAATGCGGCGCGCAGATGGAATAATTCAAAATTGTTTTACGCTAAATGCACTCACTTACTGGTTATAACTTTCCGACTATGTTTTCCATGTCTGGATAGTGGCTGTGAACGCTAATTGCGTGAGTCTGCAAGTCATGTCACATCGAGAGCTGTACAATTGCCAACTCTTACTTTTGTATTAGTCATCTGTCCGTTTGAGGCTTCAGGTCAAAGCCTATTGTTGCTTTAGCCATGAACCTGCGATCAATTGTTCCAAAAACCTTGAGAAAAGCGACCTATGGAAGGCTTGTTGAATCATCTTGAAACGCTCAATATCGGGCCATGCAAAAGATTGTCGGGGAAGAATTCATAGCCGCACCTTGCATCGAATCAATCACGCGTTAGGCTTGGAAAACAGGTTGATTAATATTTTGGCGAAGAGCTATTAAGTTGCCATGGGTCGATGCCTGAGATATGAGTCTCGGCCTACAGATTGCTGTGCAATACCAGGTTGATTGCAAAGGGCCGTTAGCGGATTAATGGCTTGGACCTGGGTGAGCGTTCCCAGGCATGGCCTGAAGTGCGCACCTACCCCATCTACCGCCAGGATGAAGAGAGCGCCGCGTGGAATCCGAAGTCAGTCGAGTCCAACTCAGTCACGATCCACGTAGTCAGCACGATGACCCGTTGCTGGATAGCCTGCTGACCCTGTGTGTCCTGCACCAGAAGCCCGCCAGCCGGGCCATGCTCACCACCGGCTTGCCGTTGCCGGCCCAGCGCCTGAGCCCTGAATTGCTGCCCCGTGCGGCGGCCCGTGCCGGTTTGCAAGGTCGCTTGCTGCAACGCAAGCTGGAGCAGATCCCAAGCATCGCCATGCCGGCCATGTTGCTGCTCAAGGAAGGCCGTAGCGCCGTCTTGCTCGGCTGGGAGAACGCCGACACTGCGCGGCTGCTGCTCAGTGAAAGCGACGGCGGTGAAGTGCTGGTCAGCCGCGAGGCCCTGCTGGGCGACTACAGCGGCAAGGTGTTCTTTGCCCAGCCGCAGCACAAGTACGACGTCAATCACGGCAACCTGATCCCACGTGCGCGTTCCTGGTTTCGCGACACCCTGCTGCGCAGCAAATGGCTGTACATCGACGCCATTGCCGCCAGCCTGGTAATCAACCTGATCGCCTTGGCCGCGCCGCTGTTCGTCATGAACGTCTACGACCGGGTGGTGCCCAACCAAGCCACCTCGACTCTCTGGGTGCTGGCTGTGGGCATCACCGGGGCCTACATTTTCGATCTGATCCTCAAGGGTCTGCGCAGCCTGTGTCTGGACCTTGCCGGAAAGAAAACCGACCTGATCATCTCTGCCACCCTGTTCGAGCGCATCGTCGGCATGGCCATGAAGTACCGCCCGGCACGGGTCGGTAGCTATGCGCAGAACATCCACGAGTTCCAAGGGTTGCGGGACTTCCTCGCCTCACTGACCCTGACCAGCCTGATCGACCTGCCCTTTACCCTCCTGATCCTGATCGTCATCGCCATCATCGGGGGCCACCTGGTGTGGATTCCGGTGATCGCCTTCCCGCTGGCGCTGGGCATCGGCTACGCCTTGCAGAAGCCGTTGATGTCGACCATGGAGCGGACCATGGCCCTGGCCTCCGAGCGCCAGTCCAGCCTGATCGAAACCCTGGCCGGGCTCGACGCGGTGAAGGTCAACAACGCCGAGAGCGAACGCCAGTACATGTGGGAGCAGACCCTCGGCACCCTCAGTCGACTCGAGCTGCGGGTCAAGGTGCTCTCGGGGCTGGCGATGAACATCACCCTGCTGATCCAGCAACTGGCGGGCGTGGCGATGATTTGTGTGGGGGTCTACCTGATCATCGATGGCCACCTGAGCATGGGTGGCCTGGTCGCCTGCTACATGCTTAGCGGCCGCGCGCTCGGCCCGCTCGGCCAGCTCAACGGGCTGTTGGCCCGGTATCAACAGGCCAAGGTGACCATGGCCGCGACCGACCAGATGATGGAGCTGCCGCAAGAGCGCAACTTCGAGGAACGCCCGCTCAGCCGCCAGGTCCTGCAGGGCGCCATCGAATTTCGTGGTGTCGACTTTACCTACCCGAACCAGCAGAACCAGGCGCTCAAAGGTATCAACTTGAGTGTCCGCCCGGGCGAGAAGGTCGGCATCATTGGCCGCAGCGGCTCAGGCAAGAGCTCGCTGGCCAAGCTGATCGTAGGTCTCTACGAAGCGGACAATGGCTCGTTGCTGGTCGATGGCGTGGACATTCGCCAGATCGATGTCAGCGAGCTGCGCCACAACATCGGCTACGTCCCCCAGGATATCCAGCTGCTGGCAGGCACCCTGCGTGACAACCTGGTCAGTGGCGCCCGCTACATCGAGGACGAAATGATCCTGCAGGCCGCCGAGCTGTCCGGCGTGCACGAATTCGCCCGGCTACACCCGGACGGATACGAGCTGCAGGTCGGCGAGCGAGGACAGAACCTTTCCGGCGGCCAGCGGCAGAACGTCGCCCTCGGACGTGCCTTGCTGCTCAACCCACAGATCCTGCTGCTCGATGAGCCGACCAGCGCCATGGACAACACCGGCGAAGAGCGCCTCAAGCAGCGCCTGCAGGCCGTAATCGAAGGCAAGACCGTGCTGCTGGTGACCCACCGCGCCTCGCTGCTGTCGCTGGTAGACCGGCTGATCGTCATCGATCGCGGCCAAGTGGTCGCCGACGGCCCGAAAGCGGCCGTCATGGATGCGCTGAAGAAGGGGCAGATCAGTGTTGCATAAGCTTGATATGGGCCAGCTCAAGGACAACCTGCGCCGCTACTTCAAGGGGTCGGAGTCGCTCAGCGGGCAACCCCTGCCCGAGGTCAACAAGGCACTGATCGAAGATGCCCCGCGGGTGGTGCGCCTGACCATCTGGGGAGTGATCGCGTTCTTCCTGTTCCTGATCGTCTGGGCCTGTTTCGCTCCGATCGATGAAGTCACCCGTGGCGAAGGTAAGGCGATTCCGTCGTCCAAGGTGCAGAAGATCCAGAACCTCGAAGGCGGCATCGTCGCCGAGATTTTCGCCAAGGAAGGGGAGGTGGTCGAAGTTGGCCAGCCACTGCTGCGCTTGGATGAAACTCGCTTTGCCTCGAACAAAGGCGAAACTGAAGCCGATCGGGTCGCCATGGCCCTGCGGGTGGAGCGCCTCAGTGCAGAAGTCGAAGACGTGCCATTGAAGATCGACGATAAGTTGCGCGAGAGCTCGCCTAACCAGGCCGCCAGCGAGGAGTCGTTGTACCAGAGCCGGCGCCAGCAATTGCATGACGAAATTGCTGGCCTGGAGCAGCAGTTGGTCCAGCGCCAGCAGGAACTGCGCGAGTACAACTCCAAGCGCGCCCAGTATGCCAGCGGCTTGCAGCTGCTGCGCCAGGAGATCGCCATGTCCGAACCTTTGGTGGCCAAGGGCGCGATCTCCCAGGTCGAGATTCTCCGCCTGCGCCGTTCAGAGGTGGAGAACCGGGGCCAGATGGATGCCACGGCCCTGGCCATCCCGCGTGCCGAGGCGGCGGTCAAGGAGATCCAGAGCAAGATCGAAGAGACCCGCGGCAAGTTCCGCAGTGACGCCCTGACCCAGCTCAACGAGGCCCGCACCGAGCTAAGCAAAGCCACCGCCACCAGCAAAGCGCTGGATGATCGGGTCAACCGCACCCTGGTGACCTCACCGGTGCGCGGCGTGGTCAAGCAGCTGCTGGTCAACACCATCGGCGGAGTGATCCAGCCGGGTGACGACATCGTCGAAATCGTCCCGCTCAATGACAGCCTGGTCATCGAAGCGAAAATCCTGCCCAAGGACATCGCCTTCCTGCACCCCGGCCAGGAAGCCACGGTCAAGTTCACCGCCTACGACTACACCATTTACGGCGGGTTGAAGGCCAAGCTCGAACAAATCGGTGCCGACACCATCACTGATGAAGACAAGAAGACCACCTACTACCTGATCCGCCTGCGCACGGACCGTAGTCACCTGGGCACTGACGAAAAACCGTTGCTGATCATTCCGGGCATGGTGGCGACAGTGGACATCATGACCGGCAAGAAGACCATCATGAGCTATCTCCTCAAGCCGATCATCAAGGCGCAGAGCGAGGCCTTGCGCGAGCGATGAACAACGCGCAAGGGCTGCTGTAACGCACTATGCAAACGAGTGCGACGGTCGGTCACATAGCACCTTGACACTATTTTCCCTTGCTGCTGTAGAATTGACGGCTTAAATCAAGCCCAATCTGCAAGCGTCGTATTTTTGACACATTTTTTCGTCAAAAAGCCGCAGTTGCTAGCGTGCGGCCTCCATCCCTGAAGTCAGCTTCGATATCGAATTCAGAGTCATTGTTTTGACGAAAAGTATTCCGTTGTTGGCTATTCCCGGTTTGGGTGCCGAGCATAGTCAATTGCATGAGCAAGGCCTGTATTGGTTGGCCTGTGACAGCACAGAAAACGCCGCTACGCTCTGCCGCCAAGTCATCGAAGCCATGCCTGAACAAGGCAGGGCGGCGCTGCTGGGTGATGCGCGCGTCTTGCATGAGGTCCTGGAAGGGATAGACCCGACTTGTGGCCCCGACGAGCTAGCGTTGTACGAGGCTGACACGCAGGCCATCGTGCATCTGCACGATGATCTGCCCCGCATCGATCTGCCGGGTCGTGTGCTGCTGGTCCTGGTGCCGACAGCTGCCTGGGAAGGCGGCAAATCCGAGCGTTGGTGCCAAGCCCTGCGCCAAGCGGCACTTGCAGCCGGTGCACTGATAGTGGTGATCAGTGCCGGGCAAAGTGCATCGCTGGTCGAGCGTCTGCGTGCATTCAACCAATCGCTCGACGGGCTTGCCCAGCTCTATCGTGGCCAGGGTGGAGTGCGCTATCTGCAGCATTTCTGGAGTAACCCCCTTGGTGTCGCCGGCTCCCAGGATGTCGAGCTGGCGCGCCGTGACCGTGGTTTTGCCGTCGCTGGGCGGCTGCAGCCGCTGGCCGACGCCGGTAGTGATGAACTGCTGTGCCTGGCCCAAAGCCAGGTTTTGGAGGGGGCACCAGCGCTGTCCGAGCACTGGCAGGTATTCGATAGCATCAGCGAAGTTGGGGCCAAGGCTAGCCGCGCCGTTTCGGCAACGGTGATCTTCGCTATGGACGGTGGGCAGCGTCTGGATGTCTTGGCGCGGCAGCTCCATACCTTGCGACAGCTGCGCGGCAACGCCCTGAAGCTGGTGGTACGTGAGATGGCACCGACCCTGCGTTATCAGGACGAGCAGTTGCTGCTGGCCTGTGGTGCCAGCCAGATCGTGCCATTCGGCGCTAGCCTTTCACGCTTCCTGACGATGGTCGACAGCATTCAGGGGTACATCTGGCGCCGCCACCTGCCAGCCGATTTCGATGCATTGCTTGCCCGTCTGCGGCCGCTGCCGATTTGTGGCCTGGTGGCGCCACGGGCATTTGCCGAAGCGGTGCAACAGATGTGGCATGGCCATCGCAATGGGGAAATCGTGCACCAATTGCTGGTGCTTCGCCCTGCGCCGGGCCTGAGCCCACTGCAGGCCTGCTCGCGTACGGTGTTCCGGCGCGATGGCGATATCGCGTGTGTGGTCGGCGACGTGCTGTTCCTGTTCCTGTTCGCCTGTCGTTCAGAAGGTGTCGAGCAGGCCCTGGATCATATTTTCCAGTTGTCCTGGAAGGAGCTGTTCATCAGTCAGGACGTGCTGGTCAGCCTCGATAGCTTGGCTGCAACGGCCTTTCTCGACGAAACCGTGCCGCAGCCACCACTGGCCGATTCGGTAGCGCTGCCATCGGTACAAAAACGGCCTGCATTGGTACCACGGCAGATCGCCCTGAGCCTTGAGGGGGCGGCATGAACTTTGTGCAAATGCTCCAGGTGGTCGGCATTAGCGCGCTGGTTACCTTGATCCTGGTTGGGGTGGTGATGCACGTGCGCACCGTGGTCCAGCGCTGGCTTAGTCGCCACTTGCGCCCTCGTTACCTGAAGCCGGTGGGCGTACGCCGCCGTGTAGTGCATCAGGACCCTGATCATGACTAGTTCAACATTATCTGCCCCAGCACCGGCCCGTTGGCACGGGCTGGGCGCCTGGAACCTCTACTTCCTGGCCAAGTTCCTCTTGGTCGCTGTCGGCATGCTGGACTTCCAGGCGCTGCCCAACCTGCTGTTCGCGGCATTGCTACTGGTCCCGCTGACGGGACGCTGGCTGCGCGTCGGGCGCCAGGTGGTGGCCGTGCCGTTGGGCATCGCCCTGTTTTATCACGACACCTGGTTGCCACCGTTCCGCCGCTTGCTGGCGCAGCCGGGTGTGCTGGACTTCTCGTGGGATTACCTGCTGGAACTGATGGCCAGGTTCATAAACTGGAACCTGGTGGGGGGACTGGTGCTGCTGGTGGTGGGTTATCTGTTCCTGCGCCACTGGCTTCGCCTGAGCACCTTGAGCCTGGTCGGCCTGGCATGGCTGGCGGTCGGTGGGTTGCCGTCGCTTAGCCCTGTGGGCAGCCAGGCAACCGTTGCCGGAGCAGCCACCCCAGCCACTGCAGCCACCTCAGGGCCTGTTGCGGCGGTCGCTGACACCGCGACCTTGAATGCGTGGCTTGAACGATTCTTCGCCAGCGAGCGGCAACGGGTGACCACATTCCCTGCCGTGAAGCCGGATGAGCAGACATTCGACCTGCTCGTGATCAATGTGTGCTCCTTGGCCTGGGACGACCTTTCCGCCGTCGGTATGCATGACAACCCGTTGTTCTCGCGGCTGGACGTGGTCTTCGATCAATTCAACTCGGCCACTTCCTACAGCGGACCGGCGGCGATTCGCATGCTCAGGGCCAGCTGTGGTCAATCGTCTCACGCGGGTCTCTATCAGCAGGCCCCCGAACAATGCCTGCTGTTCCAGAACCTGGCCAAGCTCGGTTTCCAGAGCCAGACCTTGCTCAACCACAGTGGCCGCTTCGACAACTTCATCGGCGATATCACCAGCCAGCACATGCCTCAGCCCGGCTTGAGCGCCAGTGACTTCCCACGGGCGCTGGTCAGCTTCGACGGCTCGCCGATCGCCGGTGACCTGGATGTCCTGAGCGGCTGGTGGGGCAAGCGTAAGAGCTCCGGTGCCGAACATGTCTCGCTGTTCTACAACACCATCAGCTTGCATGACGGCAACAGGATGGTTACCGCCGATGGCGGCACCCGTCCGGCCAATTACGCGACGCGGGCCAATCGCCTGTTCGGCGACCTCGGCAAGTTCCTCGACGAACTTGAAGGCAGTGGCCGTCGCGTAGTGGTCGCCATCGTTCCCGAGCACGGCGCGGCCTTGCACGGTGACCGCATGCAGTTGTCAGGCATGCGTGAAATCCCCACCCCGTCGATCACCCATGTACCGGTCGGCCTCAAGTTCATTGGTATGGGGCAGCCGGCGCGTAGCGAGCCACTGAAAGTCACTGCGCCGACCAGTTTCCTGGCGTTGTCCGAGCTGGTCTCACGTGTGTATGCCGGCCTCGGGGCAGGACAGACCCTCGACTTGCCGAGTCTGTTGACCGACCTGCCAACCACCGAACGCGTGTCGGAAACATCCGGTGCCCAGGTCCTGGACTACCAGGGCCAAACCTATATGCGCCTGCAAGGCCAGCCGGATTGGCAGCCTGTTCCCAAGGAGAACCCATGATGGCTGGCAAAGCTGACCCCGCCGAGCGCAGTGATGATATTGCCCAACTGCGTCAGTACCTGGCCATGCCAACCTTGAGCTATCAGGACATTTCGATGATGGTTGGGGTGCAACAGGCGTTGCAGCGCTGGCCGCTACTGGGCGAAAGCTGCAGGGCCGGTCTGGAGCAAGCGGTGGTCGAGCGGGCCGAGCTGGCTGAGGCCGAGCTGTCATGATCAGCCTGGCTTTGCATGGCTTGCGCGGTGGGCTGGGCCGCACCGCTTTGCTGGCCGCGCTCGGCTATGCCTTGCGCGAGCTGGGCGAGCGGGTGCTAATGGTCGACCTGAGCCAGGATAACCTGTTGGGCCTGCACTGCAACTTGCCGCTCGATCAGCGCGAGGGTTGGGCGAGCGCGCAGTTAGACGGCCGACCCTTTGGCAAGCCAGTGTATGAAGTGCTCGACGGGCTGTGCCTGATGCCATTTGGTGAAGTGGCGCAAAACCGCCTGGACGATCTGGCTGACTGGCATCAACCGCACCTCTGGCATAAACGGCAGGCTGCACTTGCCGAACATTTTGATTGGCTGCTGTTCGACCTGCCTCATCCGGTTGCTGCCAAGACCACGCGTGGCTTCGACACAGACATGCGGATATTGGTGGCTGAGGCGGAAATGACCAGCCACGTCTTGCTCGGCCGCCAGCAGATCGAGCGTTACGACCTGCTGCTGGTCAACCGTTTCAACCCGGCCAGCAGCCTGCAGAGTGATGTGCTGATGGTCTGGCGCGACCTGCTGCGCAACCGCTTGCCGATGCAGTTGGTGCATCGTGACGAAGCGTTCGCCGAAGCCTTCGCCTGCAAGGCGCCGGTTGGCCACTACGCGCCACAGTCTCTGGCGTCCCGCGATGTGCAGAGCCTGGCGGTGCGCTGCCTGGCAAGGCGGCAAGCGTGAACGTGACACCACTCTCGGCCTACGCCTACTTCACCGCACGAGGCGCCCATCGGCCCGTCGCCCTGCTATTCACGCTGGGCGCGTGGCTGGCGTTCCTGTTCCTGCGGCTCGAATCGCCTTCCTGGCAAGCGCTGCTGGCCGAACGTCAGCGCTTGTTCCCGCAGTTCGT
>Ga0213821_1001234_pt1 | contig 12346 bp, 16 predicted proteins | sample MC6MC0909MG_FD_179894 | JGI IMG/M metagenome (GOLD analysis project Ga0213821, IMG submission 179894) | Enriched soil aggregate microbial communities from Iowa State University, Ames, United States - MC6-MC0909-MG | ecosystem: Environmental > Terrestrial > Soil > Unclassified | place: USA: Iowa...
CTTCAACACGTTTATCAATTCCACCTTGTAATCTCTCTGTAATAGTTGCTCGCTCCAATTCAGCAAACACGGCCAGTATTCCTATCATTGCCATACCAAATGGAGTTGTTGTATCTAAAGTTTCCGAAACGCTTACAAAATCTACATTACTTTTCAAGAAGTAATCTTGTATAAGCGTCATTGTGTCACGTTGGGATCTGGATAGGCGATCCAAACGATATACAACAACAACATCAAATTCATCCAAACGTGATAGCATTTCTTGTAATGCTGGCCGTTCCATATTTGAGCCTGAGTAAGCTGGATCTATAAATTCGTCTAATACTTTCCAACCTTTTGATGCACACAATAATTTAGTACGTTCTAATTGTATTGCAACACTATAATTGTCATCCTGATTGTGTGTACTGTATCTTACATACAGTGCTGCTCGTTTAACATCCTCCATTTTAGTTTATCTCCTCCTTATATTAAGAAAAGAGCTAGACAAATAAGTCAGCTCTTTTTCTTTTAAATGTCTAAGTATTAATCTAAGTTGACAATATAAGTAACGACTTTACCATGTATCCTTATTTCCTCATAATTATCTTCTACAATGTAATCAGTAAATCTAGAATCATAAGATTCAGGTCTAAATATTAATCGTTGGCCATCTTGATAAAATCTTTTTACTGAATAACTGTACCCATCACTGTAAACGATAATATCTCCATCTTGTATATCTTTAATCTCTAATGGCTTTATTGCTATAAGTGATTTGTGAGGTATTAACCTATTCATAGAATCCCCATTTACTCTCATGAAATACAAATCTTCGTCTTTAGCGTACTTTCCAAGCAATTCACTTGGTAAAGTTATTGTTTCTGTATCTAACATGCAATCGATATTAATGGGTATACCAGCTGAAACTGGAAAAGGGATATATGAACGAGTAACAACACTATCATTTGAAAAATTTAAGTAATGCATATTATCGGATTTAGTTGGTTCTTGACTTTGTAAAAATAGAGGTGCATTTTCATCAAATAAAAAATTAGGATTTATACCATATACATCTATGATTCTCTGAAGTAATTCACTTGGCACTTTCCGTTTACCAGTTGTATAATGACTCATTTGCGCTTTAGATAAATCTAAATCAAGCGCTACATCTTGATCATCCTTTCCTAGTAAATCAGCTAATACCTTTAGCCGTTCTCCGAATTGTGTCATTGTTATTACATCCTCCTTTATAAACCAATTATATCGTCAGTTTACGTTTTTGTAAACTGTTTTAGGTCTTTTGTACAAACATATTTAATTTTAGTTAAAATAGTTTACAAAATGTATACCTGATGATAAAGTAGTTTTCAGGAGGTGATGAATATAATGTCGAGTATAATGAAAAATCCTAAATTCCCAAAATTTATGAGTGTTCTGTATTCTAGAGGTCTCGATATAAAAGCGTTTGTGGATTTATTAAATGAAGCTGGTTATGAAGAATATAACTATAATAATGTTCGCAAAAAACTAAGAGGCGATTCTTCCTTAAATTATGATGACATCTTAATTTTTTCAAAAGTAATGGAAGTAGAGGAATCAATTTTTTTTAAACTTCGGTATACAAAATGTATACCAAAAGTTTATTCATCTTAATTAGAGTTTACAAATTAAAGTTTGAATATGCGCTGTGATACCTAGCCAATGAAGGTATAGTCGTAAATTATAGCTGATATGACGGTAGCAACGTTAATGATTGAAAGAAGTGAAAAAGTGTGGATTCTAAATAAACCTCACTGGTTGCTTCTAAAAAAAGAGGTGGGTTATGCAGAAAATCATTATTCCCCATTTAACTTTTAGTGGAGAAAAAATTACTGTTCCAGCTGGATTGTCAGAATTATTAGAGCCATATTGGTCATTGAACGTTGATAGAACAGCTGTAAATGAAATTGCTGACCAATATAACTGCCAAAAATATAAAAATGAAAATGGTAATTGGGTGTCAAAATTCACCATTAAGAATAAGAGTAAGGCAGGTGAAACCAATGAACATTAAATCTGTTCCAGTGGAGCTAGTAGGTGAAACATTGATGAATATTTCGCCACTGTATTTATTGAGTAAGGTTGCTAGCAAGTTACCTATAGCTGTCCTATTAGATGTTAAAGGTCGCATAGGTGACTGGCTTGCCAGCGGTGGCAAAGAAACAGATCCATACATTTGGCAGCAAGTAGCCTATGCTCAGAAAGTTTATGCGGCAATGGGAGGAGGTGAAAAGGGATGAAACTACAACCTGCAGCTGAGATGAAAAAAGTAAGTGCCAGCAACTTTGACAAATTAAAGTCTGACGCATTGCAAAGTGATGATTTTAAAAACCTAGTTAAAGGCATTGAAAATCAAGCTGAGAAAGGTCTTTGTGAGTACACGTATTACCACAAAACCAATAAGCAGATCGTTGCCATTTTCCAACAGACATTAAAAGAGAATGGCTATATAGCTAACAAGCATTTATCAGGTTTAGGTCTAACTATTAAATGGTAGGGGTGATTTAGTTGTTTGAGGACTTACTTAGAGCAGCCGCAGCTAAAGCTATTGAAATGGCTGTAAAAGAAGGGCAATTGATTAAGGAAGATAGCATTCTCTTAAAGCCAGCAACAATCAATCTTGTAAATGAAATCGAAGAAATGAACCGCAAACATTTGATCGATATAGCTTTAGCTAACAATGATCGTGAGCTGTTCATGCAATTAACTAACTAATTGAAAGGGTGGTGCCTTTAATGAAAACAGTTGAAGATTATCCAAGCGAAGATATGTATGGGACTGAGATTCAAAAAGGGGATATTTATTATATTTTCGGTGAATCAGTTGTCTTAGAAAGTAATTTAGATGATTACCTTACAGAGCATCTAAAGGGTGAAATGCTCCTTGCAAAATAAAATGAGCCTATACCGCTGGAACGGTTGTAGGCTCACATACAAGTCTTTTCAAAAGTCATTATATCAAATCGGGAGGTTGTTTCCTAGTATGACGAGAAAACCACTCGAAAAAACAATTGAAAATCAAATAAAGAAATGGCTCGAATCAAATGGCTATTGGTGGATGAAAGTACATGGTGACATGTTTCAGAAGTCGGGTGTACCTGACATTCTTGCTTGTATCAATGGAAAGTTTGTTGGCATTGAAGTGAAGCGACCAGGTGGCGTTGTGAGCGAGCTCCAAAAATACAATATCGAAAAAATTCAAGCTGCAGGGGGTGTAGCATTTGTCGCATACAGTGTCGAAGATGTCCGAGTTAATCTCGACCGATTCCATGTTATATGAATACCAAAAAGATGTATTAAAGGCAGCCCGCCCAAATTGGTTATATGCACTTGATACAGGTACTGGCAAAACAATTTTATCTATCCATCATTATCTACTTCATTACAATGGAGAACCACTATTGATTGTGGCTCCACCACAAAAAATTAAAGAAGGGGGATGGGATAGGGATATTCAAACGGTCGTTAATCATTACGGTATAGAGATTAATTATGATCTATTAAGCTACGGAAAGATTGCTAGTGACTGGAAGAAATACAAAGGTTGGTTTGTCATATTCGATGAATGCCATTACGTGAAAACATCTACTTCACAACGTGGTAAGGCAGCCAAAAATTTAGTTAAGGAAAGTACGTACTTTGTACTTTTATCTGCCACACCATCCAGCAATGGGTGGGGGGACACAATAAACTATTTCATCATGTTTAATTTGGCACAAAGTAAAACGCAGTTTGAGCGTGAATTTGGCATCTTTGACACGCTGTATCTAGGCCAACGCCGAGTAAATAGGGTAGTGGGTTGGACACGTGAAAATATACTCAAGCAAATGTATCAATCTTTTAGTGTAAAGCTATCGAAAGATGATTGTTTGGATTTGCCACCAATGTTAATTGAAGATGTATTTTTCAAACGATCCACTGAGTATTTGAAGCTAAAGAAAGATCGCATTTTAGAGGTTAATGGTGAAAAAGTTGTCTATGACACTTATCCAAAATTGGCACAGGGTTTACGATTCTATGCCAATCAAAAGAACAAACTTGAATATATTGAAATGCTTGCTGAAAGTACAAATGAAAACATCATTATTTTCTATAACTTTAAAGCTGAAAAAGAAGCATTGCTTTTATTGTTGGGCAAATTGAAGAAAAAAGTGTTTGAGGTAAGTGGCCAACGGTCTGAATTGCCAGCTCGTAATACATGGCCAAAGTTAAAAGGTAGTGTAACGCTTGTTCAATATCAGGCTGGTGCTGCAGGTATTGAATTACAATATGCCAATCTAGTTATCTTCTATACTCCTACGTATAGTTTACAGGATTATGATCAAGCACTTGGACGAGCTTATCGAAATGGCCAGGATAAAAAAGTAACAGTCTATCATTTTATCACCAAAGATACGATTGAGGAATTGATCTACGGTGCCTTGAAAACAAAGAAAGACTTCACAGACGAACTATTTGTGAAGTATATGGAGGGGCCAAAATGAGTGAAACAAAAGAAAAGGCAATCCTCATCGATCTGGGCATTGTCTGAATTAAAGAGTATGACAGTCTTAATGTCCAAATTGAACGGCTTGAAGAAGTTCTTAATCCAATATCAAAGGAATCATCAAATAAATGGCGATTTAAGGGTTATTCAGATACCATTTTGAACGCTTTAAAACTAATCGTAAACAATGAGTTGTTGATTGATAGAAATACCGCAAACGGCTTGGAAAATTACTTAAAACAAGTTCAGGAAATTCATAACAAAATAATGATTGCTTTGAAGGGGGAAAAATAGATGTTCCAAACAGATGATAAAAACGTCATCGAAAACCGTAGCGTATTTGTTGGTGGTTCGGATGTTCCAATTATTTTAGGTCTTAGCAAGTACAAGTCACAATTTGAACTTGCAAAAGAAAAAACGGGCTTAGTACCGACCGTATTTGAAGGAAATGAATACACAGTATATGGCCAAACAATGGAGCCACAAATTCGTGACTACATTAACGTAATAAACGAAACGAATTTTAAACCAGAAACAGTTATTAATAAAGAACGAAATATACGTGGTAACTGTGATGGCGCTGATTTCGATGAATCATTATTACTTGAAATTAAATCACATGGTAAAAATCCAACAATGGATGTATACAAAGTTCAAATGCAACTGTATATGAATGAATTTAACCTTGCTGCAGGATGGTTAGCTTTGTATGAACGTCCTGATAATTTCGATGCTGAGTTTGATCCTGAACGATTGAAAATTGAAGTGGTCCATCGAGACGATGTACAAATCAATGAAATCTTACAAGCTATTGAATTGTTCTGGAAGCGTTGTGAAGCTTTAAAACGACAACCTGATATGTCTGAGGCTGAATATTATTCTATTACTTTAGAAGAAAAAAATGAGATTGCTATTGTAGCCAGTGAAGTTGAAAAATTTGAATTACAAATACAGTCTTTTAAAGAAACTGAATCACAATATAAAGCCATGAAGGACAAGTTGTATCAATTAATGATGGACCATAAAGTGAAATCTTTTGAAACGGATCGCTGCATTATCACTTTAGTGTTACCGACCGAAGCCACTTCAATAGATACCAAAGCTCTACGTGAATCACACCCACGTATTGCCAAGAAGTTTGAAAAGACTTCTCCTAAAAAGGGTTATACAAAAGTTTCTGTGAAAAAAACGAAGGAGGTTCAATAATATGGCACTACCACCAAACAGACCAAAGAAAACAATTGAAACACCACGTAATTATTTCATCTGGGGACCAACTATGAATGGTAAATCTTTTCTAGCAAGTGAGTTTCCTAATCCAGTCATTTTCAATACAGATGGGAACGCTGCACAAATTGAAACACCATCGGTTGATTTAAAAAATGAGCGTGATCCAAAGACAGGTGCAATAAAAACCACTGTTGTTGAGCAGATGTTAGAGCTTATTAAAGACCTGGAGAAAGGTGGACACGGCTTTGAAACGGTCGTTATCGATGTAATAGATGATTTAGTCACACTTATTGAGCAAGCAATTTGTGAGGAAAATGGTGTTGACTATGTAGGGGATGTACCATACGGCAAAGGTTGGGGTCTACGCAAAACATTCATTACCTCAATTGTGGTCCGTCTTAAAGCCCTGCCGATGAATGTTATTTACATTAGTCGTTATGCCACAAAATTAGAGGGTACTTTAGAAAAGCCAATTCCCTCATTAGGAGATAAAGATCTAAACGTTGTAAATGGTAACTGTGATCTGAACATCATGTGTCAAAAAATCGGTAAAAAGTATCTTCGCCGTGTTGTGGACCGCCGTAAAAATTATCAACGTAATTGGATCGAGGATGAGCGTATTTTAAAAATATTAGATTCTGTAATCGGTGCATTTGATAAAGGTTCAGCTAGTGAACCTCCACAACCATCAAAGCCAGTTGAAGAAAAGAAAACACTAACTCAAATCGCTGAGGAAGTATCGGTTGAGCTAGAAGATGGTTCAAGTGTATCAGTTGAAGTAAAGCCAAACGATAATTTAGCAACTGAGACATTGTATTTTCAACATGAAGGCTCAGGGGAATTTATTAAAGTTGAAAAAGGAGAGTCATTAGATTTTTTGGACAAAGACATCTATGATCCGCGTACTAAAGAAGATTATGAAAAACAAAACATCGAACAATATGTTAATGACAACCCACCGCCAGCCAATGCACCAAACACAACCATAAAAGCACCACGTACAGCTAAACCAGGTGCGCCACGAGCACCGAGAGCTCCACGTACAAAATGATTTGTCCATACTGCCAAGAACCAGCTGAATTTATCAGTTCGAAAGATTTTTATGGCACAGATTATCGCACCAACTTATATGTATGTAGGCCATGTGATGCCAGGGTAGGTACACATGGTCGAGGTAGAACACCTCTTGGCACAATGGCAAATGCTGAATTGAGAGAGCTTCGTAAATTGTGCCATGCACGATTTGATGTGCGTTGGAAATATGGAAAAGTTAGTCGTTCAAAAGCTTATCAACAATTAGCCGATATGATGGGATTAACAAGAGAAACTGCACATATCGGTATGTTTGATAAAGAACAATGTAAAAAATTATTATCACTATTACCAAAGGAGACGAAGAATATGAGTAACTTAGCAGCTATGGCTCAAAAATTATTAGCAGAGGGATTTGATCCTAAAACATCACCAGTAGATGATTATGAGGCACTACCAGAAGGTGGCTACGATGTTGTACTTTCAGAGGTACAATGGCGTGTAAATGATAAAGGTACAGAATGGTTACAACTAGACCTTGAAATTTTAAATGAAGGTTATGAAAATCGTAAACATTTTGGAATGATCTTCTTCACCGAAAAAATGATGGAACGTGCATTAAAGCAAACGATGAAATGTGCATCAGCTCTTGATATTGAATTAGATCCATCTGTATTCGGTTCACCTGAAACAGACCTAGTAAACGCATTTAAAGAAGCACTGGGTACTCAATGTGAGATGGACATTAAACATTCTAAATCTAAAAACGGCATATTCGTCAACTTCTCACTGTCACAGCCAGAACCGTTTTAAGGAGCTGACACAGCATGTTTAAAGTGTATGATTTCGAGATTTTCCCTAACGATTGGATGTGTGTCATCCTAAATCTGGCTAACAATAAAATCATACGCATACACAATGATAAAGAGCGCCTACAAAGCGCTCTTTCTTCAAAAGATATTCTTGTGGGCTTCAATAATTATCATTATGATGACATCATTTTATGGGCTATTTTAACCGATCAGGATCCGTATGAAATTAGCAAACAAATTATAGGTGGCACATTTAAACGAAAAGTAAATTGCGGCTTTCTTACATTAGACGTAAAGCAAGAATTAATAAACAAATCACTTTCTTTAAAAGAGGCCATGGCCAATTTAGGCATGAATATCATTGAAACACCAGTGGATTTTGATCAAGAAAAATTAACACCTGATGAAATAAAAACGATTCTTGATTACTGTGAAAACGATGTAAAAGCAACTGGTGCGGCCTTTCAAAAACGTGAAGATTATTTTGCTTCAAAGTTTGAAATTATTGAGACGTTCAAATTACATCCAAGTGATGTAAAAAAGACACGTGCAAATCTAGCTTCTACAGTATTAAAGGCTTTTAAAATGAAGGACCACAAACGTGATCGATTGAAACTTAGCTATGACAAGCGACTCAAAATTAATGAATTGCCAAAATCAGTTGTCGATTTTTATAACAATATCCACGTTTCTTATTTAGAAGGGGGATCCGTTACTGATTTAGAAAAACGACAATTTGAATATAAGCTTGCTGGATTAATACACACGTATGGTTTTGGTGGATTGCATGCAGCTAAAGAAAATTATTTAGGCGAAGGGTATTTTCTTCACATCGATGCAAAATCTTATTTTCCAACATTAAAGATTAACAATGGATTTATTAGTAGAGCAGCTAAGATGCCTGAACGATACGAAAAAATATACCAGGATCGATTAAAGTATCAAGCAGCAGGTGAATCAAAAGAGGAGATTTATAAAATTTTGCTCAATGCTGCAGTAGGTGCTTGTAAGTCAGAATTTAATGCACTGTTTGATCCTCAACAATTTAACAACATCGTAGTAAATGGCCAACTTATTCTTACACATCTAATTGTGTTATTGGAGCCATTTATAGAGCTTATACAATCAAATACAGATGGCTTAATTGTTAAGTATGAGGACAAATCATTCCGTCCTTTTATCGATGAAGTCATTGAGCGATTCAGTAAACATTATGAAATACATTTTAAAATAAATGAAATTAATAAAATTGCTCAGCGTGATGCCAATAATTATTGTGTCCGATATTCTGATGGGAAAATCGTGGCAAAAGGAATTATGAAAAACTTCGAAGGTGGTACCTGGGAACGTAATAGTTTATCCATTATCGATACAGCCCTAGTCAATTATTACATGCATGATATACCCATTCAAAAAACAGTCATTAATATGTTCAAAAAGGATTTAACAGCATTTCAGTTAGTGGCCAAGCAAGGGAAGTTTGAGGGTATGGCATGTGAAGCGTTTGAGGATGGCAAAATGCAAATGATAGAGCTACAAAAGGTAAATCGCATTTTTGCAACTACAGATCCAAAGCGTGGCGGTGTTTATAAAGTACGTGATGAAAAATATCAAAAAGTTTCTAATAGTCCAGAGCAAGCTATTGTGTGGAATGGTCCACTTGATCAATTTGAGAAACGAAAAATCGATTTGAATTGGTACGTGAAAATGATTCAAAAACAATTATTTGGGTGAATTGTGAGGTGATTGATCTTGAGGTTCAGAAAACCAAACTACCATGAAGTATATTTGGCCAATTTTAAAAATGATAATTGGTGTCATGAAGTTCATATTGCTACTATTACACCGAATTTAGAAATTATTATTCATGTTCCTATTGAATTGTTTTTCCACAATAGAAGGTATGGAATGATTATTGGATATGTTTCTGAGGGACATTGGGTAAGCAAAAATTTCATGTCGATTAGAACAAAAAAACAAGAGTATGCTGGGTGGCCGCCAATATTAACACCAGAAGATTTTGAAAGAGCTATTAAATTAATGGTTGAAAAGGAGAAATTTAAAGGTGAGAAATATCGCGAAGATCCACAAAAATATCCATTTTGGAAAGAATACATTTAATACAATAAGGGAGCGAACAATTTATGAAAACAGCTACACCAAATAATGAAACAAATACAGACATTCAAATTAATGTGCTCTTTAAAAAAATGCAAAAAGATGATAAGAAAGAAGTTTTAATGTTTCATATTTTATCAGATGAAACGAAGCACGCTGCTGATTTATTAAGGTTAACAGGTAAAATGACCATTTTAACAATTTCAGATGATGAGGGACCATATGAGCCAATTCAAGCTGAATTTGTGAACTTGCAGCGTGACAATAAAAAGACTGTGCTCAAATTTAATGTAGCAACTGAAGATGTAGACCGAGTAAACGCCATTTATCCAGCTGCAGGTACAAATATTTCTTTATTAATTCAGCCACAGCAAATGAGTATTGATGATTTAGAGGATGAACATGAAGGTATTGAATATGAGGTTGGTTCAGATGGGACAGTGGAGACTAAATAAAAACAAGGGAATTTATCCCTTGTCAATCTGCATCATATCCACAACTTGTACAATAAATTTCTAAACTATCTCCATCGTTTTCAATAACTAAAGTATCACGACCGCAAGCTGGACATTCATCCATATAGCATACCACCTTTCCTAATATTTCATATTATATCGGTGAAAGGTTTTGGTTTTTAATTGTTTAAAAAAAGAAAGTTTTAATGAAAGGAGGTGTTACGGTTTGAAGTCTACTATAAAACCATTGCGCTATATCGAGCTAGAAGAAAAGAATCCTAAACACTCATTCGACATATTTTCTACGGATCACAAAAATTATAAGGATGCTGGTGTCATATTAACAAAAGATATAGTGGTGGTGGACTTTGATACTCGATCAGATGCTGCCGAATACATTTATTCTGTTTATCCATCCTTGCGTGTAGAGACGAGTCGAGGCTTTCACCTTTGGTATAAGCGTCCAAAAGCAGAGGGAATGACCACACCTATTAAAAACTACACAGATAAAACAACAGTAGCTGGATTAAAGGTCGATTATAAAACAGGTACTCGCTCACAGGCTACGATTAAGCAAAATGGCAAACTTCGGCCGATGGAAAATGCTCATTATCTTGAAGATGTGAGTACGTTACCAGAGCTTCCTTTGCTCTTGTATCCTTCTAAATTAAAACATAATTTACTAGGCATTAAAGAAGGGCAAGGGCGCAACAGTGCAATATACAGTCATCTGCTTACAACGTTAGAGCAATATGGCACCGATATGATCGATAATGAAACACTGCAGATCCTAGCAACCTTTATCAATACAAAAGTATTTGCCGAGCCAATGGATGATGACGAGCTTAATAACACAATAAAATCCGTGTTAGATAAAAAGCCAGCACCTAGTTCACAGCAATGGCTTAATCCAAAAGATATGGTTATGACCAGCGAAGTATTGGCCAAACGCCTGGATCTCCATTATTACAACAATCAAATTTATTTTAAGCAGCTGGACCGTTACATTACCGATTCTAATAAGCTACTAAGAGAAATAGACAAGCATATAAAATTGAAGCCAGCCCAACATAAGCAGTTAATGGAACTATTTAAAATCAAATCGAATGTGGTAGAGGACAATGATTTTGTTATCCAGCTGCCTAATGGTGTGATTATCGATGATGGTGAGCCCATAATAATCGATGCTGGCTTCACACCGTATTTTTTAGATGTTCAATACGATGAAGATGCCTATGATGAGCATGTGGATCAATTCTTAGATTTCTTTACATGTAATCGAAAAGATTTAAGGACTGTGATTGAAGAAATGTTTGGCCATATTTTAATGACGAAAGGCTTTCCGCATAAAGTTTTCTTTTATAAGTCTGAGAAAGGGAACAACGGTAAATCCACACTATTAAAAATGCTGACCGCATTCACAAATGGCCTTGAAACGAAGGTGCCATTAGATAAATTCGATGACGACACAGCCGTATATGGAATGTCAGGTAAATTAATGAACATTGCTGATGATATTGACGCGTCATACCTGGACAAGTCAGCCAACTTTAAAACGCTAGCTTCTGGGGATCCTGTTATGTTACGTCCAATCTATTCAATCCCTATTACCATACGTTCAAAGGCGACACTCATTTTTACTTGTAACAAGATGCCACAATTTAAGGATAAATCAGGTGGTATTGGTCGGCGCTTAGTTGTCATCCCTTGTGATGCAGAGGTTAAAGTGATCGATGAAAATTTAGACGAAAAGCTTTCGAGTGATACAGCTAAGTCTTACATACTAAAATTAGCACTCGAAGGTATTAAGAGAATACGTAAAAACGGTAATAAGCTTTCTGAATCAGCCACGATTGAACAACAAACAATTGAATATTTCATTCAATCTGATAGTGCTCTTTCATTTTTACATTATTATAGAGATGAAATCGATGGAAAGAGAACCAGGGATGTTTATGCAATGTATGTAGCTTACTGTGAAGATGAAGGGCACAAACCTGCTGGAAGTACCGAATTCGGTCGTAGGATGAAGAAAGAAGGCTGGGAATCAAGGGTTATAAAAGTAATGGGAAATTCCGTTAGAGTTTATAAAAAGGTTACGGATGAGGTAACAGATGAAGGGATATAACTGTAACCCTATTAAATGCCTATTTATCAAGGGTTTAAGAATGCTTTTATGTGAATGAGGGTTAC
>Ga0213821_1001237_pt1 | contig 12303 bp, 9 predicted proteins | sample MC6MC0909MG_FD_179894 | JGI IMG/M metagenome (GOLD analysis project Ga0213821, IMG submission 179894) | Enriched soil aggregate microbial communities from Iowa State University, Ames, United States - MC6-MC0909-MG | ecosystem: Environmental > Terrestrial > Soil > Unclassified | place: USA: Iowa...
CGAGATCGCGCGCCACGTCCACGCCGTCCATGGAGGGCGCGGGTTTGGGCAACAGCCAGCGCAACGCCAGAACGCAGAGCGGCGTGAGCGCCATGGAAATGATGACCACCGCGGTCAGCACCGCGCCGGTGTGCGCATCGAAGATGCCTTTTTCAGCGGCCGCGCTGTAGAGCACGAAGGCGAATTCGCCACCTTGCGCCAGCAACGCGCAGCGGGTGATCGCTTCGGCGTGCGTCGCGCGGAGCAGGCGCGCCACGACATACACGCCCACCGATTTGACCGCCATGAAGACGACGACGCCAGCCAGGATGAGCGGCCATTCGCGCGCAACGGCCAACAGGTCCAGCGACATGCCCACGCCCAGGAAGAAGAGGCCCAGGAGGATGCCGCGAAACGGCTCGATCTCTGCCTCGAGCTGATGGCGGAACGTGGACTCGGACAACAGGACGCCGGCCAGGAATGCGCCCATGGCCATGGAAAGACCGCCCAGTTCCATCAACAGCGCCGCGCCCAGCACGACAAGCAAGGCGGCCGCAGTCATGACTTCGCGGGCGTGCGCCGCGGCCAGCAGGCGGAACAGCGGATTGAGCAGCCACCGGCCGGCGGCCAACAGCGCCAGAATGCAGCCGATCGCAATGGCCGCCTGCAACCAGGGATCGCCATCGCTGCCGCTCCCGGCCGGCGCCAGCAAGGCGGCCAGCGCCAGCAGCGGAACGATCGCCAGATCTTCGAGCAGCAGGATCGAAACGATGCGCTGGCCCTGCGCGCTGGTGGTTTCGTCGCGCTCGGCCAGGATCTGCATCACGATGGCCGTGGACGAGAGCACGAAGCCCATCGCTGCCATGAAGGCCGCGGCGCCCGACAGGCCGGCCAACAAGCCCACGCCCGTAAGCAGCGCGCCGCAGACCAGCACCTGCGCGACGCCCAACCCGAAGATCTCGCCACGCAACTTCCAGAGGCGCGACGGCTGCATTTCGAGGCCGATGATGAACAGGAACATCACCACACCCAGTTCGGCGACGTGCAGTATGGATTTGGGATCGGAGAAAAAACCGATGCCAAAGGGACCGATCGCCAAGCCGGCGGCCAGGTAGCCCAGAACCGAGCCCAGCCCGAGCCGCTTGAACAGGGGAACGGCAATCACCGCTGCGCCGAGCAGGACGACGACATTGAGGACTTGATTGCCTTCGGAAGGCAGGGCCATGGAGCGCTCCTGGTGACATGGCGGGCCGAAGCGCCTGGGACGCCGCCCAGCCCGCTAGGCGCGGGCTGGAGCCATTTTCCGGCAAACCGCGGGATTGGCAAACAGGAACTTCGGCAATGAAAAGCCGCCCCGAAGGGCGGCGGCTTGGGAACGGCGCGCGCGGCGGCTCAGTCTTCCCGGAACTGCATTTTGTACAGCGCCGCGTACAGGCCGTCGGCTGCCAGGAGCTCCGCGTGCGGACCCTGTTCGACGATCCGGCCGGCGTCCAGCACGATGATGCGGTCGGCGTTCTGCACGGTGGACAGGCGGTGCGCAATGACGAGCGTGGTGCGGCCCTTCATCAGGCGTTCCAGCGAGGCCTGCACCTGGCGTTCGGACTCGTTGTCCAGCGCCGAGGTGGCTTCGTCCAGGATCAGGATGGGCGCGTTCTTGATGAGCGCGCGCGCGATCGCCAGGCGCTGGCGCTGGCCGCCGGACAGGCGGGCGGCGTTTTCGCCCACCTGCGTGTTGATGCCTTGCGGCAGGCCTTCGACGAATTCGAGCAGGTTGGCGGCGGCAAGGGCATCGCGCACCTTTTGCTCGCTGGACTTGCCCAGCGCGCCGTAGCCGACGTTGGCGGCGATGGTGTCGTCGAACAGCACGACGTCCTGGCTGACCAGCGAAAGGTGCGAGCGCAGGCTGCGCAGCGTCAGGTCGTTGATGGGCACGTCGTCCACGAGGATCTGGCCGCTGTCGGTCAGCACGAAGCGGGGCAGCATGTTGACCAACGTGGTCTTGCCGCTGCCGGAACGGCCCACGAGGGCGACGGTCTGCCCGGGTTCGACCACGAAGGAAATGTCGTTGACGGTATCGCGGTCGGCATCGGGAAAGCGATGCGACACGTTGCGGAATTCGACCTTGCCGCGCACGGGCTCGGGCAGTTCCTTGGTGCCGGTGTCGTTTTCCGGCACCTGGTCGATCAGCGTGAACACGCTTTCGGCCGACACCAGCATTTTCTGCATGCGGGCGGCTACGTTGGTGAGGCGCTTGATGGGGTCGAAGATCTGGGCCAGCGCGGCCATGAACGAGGCGAAGCTGCCGACGGTGAGTGAGCCGCTGTTGGCCTGGCTGAGCGCCACGGCGATGACCGCGCCCACCGAGATCGAGATGCAGACCTGGGTAAGCGGGGTCAGCGCCGCGTCGGCGGTGGCCGTGCGCATGGCGAAGCGGCGCAGGCGGCGGCTGACGAAATCGAAACGGCCGCGTTCAACTTCGTAGCCGTCGAACAGCTTGATGACGCGCTGGCCGTCGATGCCCTCGCCGACCACGCGGGTCAGCTCGGCATTCATATTGACGGTTTCGCGGTTGATGCGGCGCAGGCGCTTGATGAAGAAGCGCGAGATCATGACCGAGACCGGCAGCATGACCAGGATGATCAGCGTCAGCACCCACGACATGTAGAGCAGGACGCAGATCAGGGCGATGACCACCAGGGTTTCGCGCACCAGCACCGTGATGACGTCGGTGGCGTAACCGGTAACGTTGCCGGCGTCGATGGTGAAGCGGTTCAGGAGGCGGCCGGTGTCGCCGCGCTTGAAGTCCGCGTCGGGCAGGCCCAGCAGGCGCTCGAACATATCCCGCCGCATGCCCAGCAGCACGTTGTTGGCCACCCAGGCCAGCAGGTAATCGCTGAAGAAGTTGCAGATGCCGCGCAGCAGGATCAGTCCGACGACCGCCAGCGGCAGCGCCCAGACGTAATACGGTTTGGCGCCGGAAAAGCCGCCGTCGAGCAGGGGCTTCATGATGACCGCCAGCACTGGCTGCGTGGCCGCGGCGCCCGCCATCAGCAGGATGGCCGCCAGCAAGCCCTTCCAATAGGAACCCACGCGGCTGTAGATCCGGGACCAGAGTTCGGATTTGACGGGTTGGGAACCCGCTGGCGCATTCCGTGCGGCAGAATTCAAAGGAATCACTCGCTTTAATACAATTGTGCCCAGGATTGTACCGGCTGCGCGCCCGCGCGCCGTCCCTGCCCCTTAGCCCTACCGCGCCCGTGCGCCCTTCCATGTCCGATATCAGTTGCCTGTATGTCCGCCTGCCCAACTGGGTGGGCGATGTCTGCATGAGCCTGCCCAGCCTGCGCGCCCTGGCCGCAAGCGGCCTCCCCCTGGTTCTTTGCGCCCGTCCCTGGGCCCGCGACCTGCTCGATGGCGTGGACAAGCTGGATTTCATCCCCATGCGAGGCAAGGTCGGCCCGGATCGGGCTGCGGTCAGCGCGCACCGGCGCGGGCTGGGCGCGCAGGGCCGTCGCGCCCGCGGCCTGCTGTTGCCGGATTCGCTGTCCAGCGCGCTGGTGTTCCGCCTGGCGGGCGTGCCGTCGGCGGGCTACCGCGACGATGGCCGCAGCTTCCTGCTGCGCTGGCCGTTCGCCAAGCCCGCCCAGCCGATGCATGCCGTCGAGTCCTGGCATCACCTCACCCGCGAAGCCCTGAGCCGCTGGAACCTGCCGAGCGGCCCGGCCCAGCCGGGGCCGACGCTGGACCTGCCGCTGACCGCGGCGCACGAACGCGCGGCCGGCGAGGCGCTGGCCCAGGCCGGGCTGGACGGCCGGCCTTTCGTCCTGATCGCGCCCACCGCCACCGGCTTGCACAAGGGCAGGATCAAGGTCTGGCCGGGATTCGATACACTGACACGCGCCCTGCAGGCCCGCGGCCATACCGTGGTAATGTGCCCCCCTCCGGCAGAAACCGACGAAGCCCGGCGCAACGCGCCCACGGCGCAGTTGCTGGCCCCGCTGGGACTGGGCGCTTTTGCGGCGCTGACCGCGCGGGCCACGCTGGTGATTTGTAACGATTCCGGCGTGTCGCACGTGGCGGCGGCGGCATCGGCCCGGCAGCTCACGCTGTTCGGCGTGACGCAGCCGCAGCGCACCGGCCCCTGGTCCCCGCGCGCGGTGTGCGTCGGCACCGACCAGGCCTGGCCGTCGGAGGAAGAAGTGACACAGCACGCCCAGCGCCTGCTGGATGGTACGTAGTAATCAGGACAGTCTCGAAATGACCTTTTCCAGCTATCTCACGAATCTGATCATTCCCTTCAACTTGTGCATCACCCTGGTGGTCCTTGGCCTGGTGCTGGGACTGTTCCGGCTTCGCAAGACCGGCCTCACCCTCGTGGCCGCCGGCCTGCTCTGGGCGCTTGCCTGGTCCTTGCCCGCCACGTCGCTGTGGGCCGGCGGCGCGTTGGAGAACCGCTATCCGCACAAGCCCGCCGCCGAAATGCCCACGGCCGATGCGATTGTCGTACTGGGCGGCAACACCGCCAACGGCCGCGCCAACTGGTTCCTGCCCTATGACAAGGACACCGCCGTGGTGCGCGTGGACGCCGCTGCCCAGCTCTATCTGGCAGGTCGCGCGCCCAAAGTGCTGCTGTCGGGCGGCGCGCTGGAAGGCGACGTCAGCGAAGCCCGCGGAATGGCGCATTCGATCCGGCAGCAAGGGGTGCCGGAGTCGGCGCTGATCCTGGAAAACGCCAGCCGCACCACCTACGAAAACGCCATGCTGACCGAAGACCAGCTCAAGGCGCGCGGCATCGGCAAGGTGCTGCTGGTCACGTCGGCGTTGCACATGCCCCGCGCGATGGCGGCCTTTTCCAAGCAGGGCGTGGAGGTCATTGCCGCCCCCGCGCCGCCACAGATCGTGGCGCCGGCCGACGGTTCGCTGTCGTTGTGGCTGCCCGACGAACGCACGTTCGACGCCAGCCGCTCGATCGTCAAGGAATACGCCGGGCTCTTCGTCTACTGGTTGCGCGGATGGGTATGAGCTTGGCCGGCGCCGCCTTGGCATGCCGCTCGGGATGCGGCGCGTGCTGCATCGCGCCGTCGATCACGCGGCCCATTCCGGGCATGCCGCAGGGCAAGCCTGCGGGCGTGCCCTGTATTCAGTTGATGCCGGACATGCGCTGCGCCATTTTTAACGACCCTTCCCGCCCGGACTTCTGCGGCGGCCTGCAGCCCGAGCACGAGATGTGCGGCCCGGACCGCGAATATGCGATCCACTGGCTGGCCGACCTGGAGCGGGCGACGGCGCCGCACCACTGAAAAAAAACGGGGCACACAGGCCCCGTTTTTCAATTGCGGTCGAGCAGCACCTGTTCGTAGAGCGCCTCGTAGCGCGACGCCACGGTTTCCCAGCTTTGGTCGCGGGCGATTTCCAGACCGCGCGATGTGAGCGCCTTGCGCAGCTCGGGATCCGACCCCAGGCTTTCCAGCGCCTGCGCCAACTGGGCGCCATCCCGCGGGTCCTGCAGGATGAGCGCATCCTTGCCCGCGGTCAGATACTGCGCGAATCCGCAATACACCGGGGAACTGACGATGACCGGCAAGCCGTGCGACATGGCTTCCAGCGGCGCCATGCCATAGCTGTCGTTCAGCGTCGGGTGGGCGTAGATATCGGCTGCATTGAAATACTGGCCGACGTCCGGCGTGGGGTCGACCAGGGTGACACGGCTCGCGACGTCGCCGGCGGCGCGGACGCGGTCACGCGTGGGTTCATCGGCGCCCACGATCAGCAGCTTGTATTGGGGGGGCAGCAGCGCCAGCGCGTCCAGCAGCGCGGGCAGGCCCTTGCGCATCGGATTGCGCGCCACCAGCAGACAGCCGATCGTGTCGGCGTCCCAGCCCAACCGTGTGCGCATGGCCGTGCGGGCGCCGTTGCCATCCGGGGCCGGCAGTTTGACGCCGGGGGCAATGATGTCGACAGGAAGCTGCTCGCCGTAGCTGCGGTGCAACTGGTCCATGATGAGGCCGGACACCGCGACGACGCGACGCTGGTGCGTCTTGCGCACGCGCAGCCGTTCCAGCGTCAGATAGGTAGCGAGGCGCGGGCTGAGCCAGGCGGTCACACGCTGCAGCGGCTTGACCCGGGTGACGCGGTTGTAGCGGACCGGCGTCACGTGCATGACCTGGATCTCGCCCGCCCAGCCGTTCATGTGCGAATGCACGATGTCGTAGCGGCCGCGCGTGAGACGGTCAGCGCGCCAGGCGAAATACAGCACCCGCGTCCAGCTTGGCAGCCAGCCGGGAAACCGCACGGGCAGGTAGTCGAACGGCAGATCGCTGTCGAAATCGCGCGCGATCACGGCCACGTCGTGCCGCTTGCCCAGCACGCGCATCAACTCGACGCCATACGCCTCTGCGCCCCCGAAGCGATTGCCGAATCGGTCGACCAACAGCGCAATGCGAAGACGCCGATTACGGGCGCCGGCGGTTGTCTTCATACCGGGTAAGGCACTTCTGGAGAAAACGGATGATGTTGGTGGAACGAGCCACCGTTACTCGCGGGAGACCGAAGGGATCGTCGGACGCCGCCGCCAGGCCGCGCTTGGTGAGCGTGGCGTTGTCGTAGCCGGCCTCGCGCGCCATGGCCTGGTGCTCCGGGCCGTGGTCGCCGTACGGATAGCAGAACGCGGTGACGGGCGCGCCGAGCGCCTGTTCGAGTTCGTCCTTGGACTCGACGATCTGGCGACGCGCTTCTTCGGGCGCGAGCTGGGGAAGATGAACGTGGTCAAGCGTATGCGAACCGACCTCGTTGCCCGCCTGCGCCCATTCCCGCATTTCCTGCACGGTCATGAGCGGCGAAAACGGGATGCCCTTTTGCAGGTCCCACACGTTGCCGCCGTCGAACTGCCGGGCCACGAAATAGTTGGTGGCGGTGAATCCCAATTCGCTCAGTACCGGCATCGCGTTGTGGTGCACGTTGCGATAACCGTCGTCGAACGTGATGCCGAACACCTTGCCCTGGCGCTCGCCGCGGACATAAGGCATGACGTCGCGCATGGACAATCCGCGATAACCGAGACGGCGCATCCAGCGCATCTGGCGGGCAAAGCTGTCGGGGTGTACCGTCAAGCCGCGAAATGGCGTGCCCTTGCGGTTGGGCTCGCCAATCTGGTGGTACATGAGGATGGGTATGGACATGTAAGCGATTATAAAGGGATGATTCGTCTACCTGTCCATGACCTAACGCCCATCAGGCCAAACTTAAGTAAACCTGCTCCGTGCGCTGGGCAAATTTGTCCAGGCCGAATTCGGCCACACTCTTGGCCCGTGCGGCGGGTCCCATGCGGGCGATGCAAGCCGGATCGGCCAGGATGCCGGCCATGACGCGCGCGACCGCGTCGGGAGCTTTCTTTGGCACCACCCAGCCGTCGACGCCTTCGTCGATGTTTTCCGGAAGCCCGCCTTGATCGGAGACGATGACCGGCAATCCCATCGACATCATCTCGCGGCAGGCAAACGAAATCGTTTCGACGCGGTACGACAGTACGAAACCGACATCGAGCGCGGCCAGGAACGGGCGCACGTCATCGAGCATTCCGGCAAAAATGACGCGATCGGCCAGACCCAGTTTTTCGACTTCCTGCAATTGCGTCTCGGTGGGCGCGGCGCCGGCAAGGGCGATGTGGACGCCCTCGGCGCTGGGACCGAGCTGGGCGACGGCCCGCGCCATGTCCATCCAGCCCTTGTAGTCGTTCGTACCCGCGTTGCTGCCGACCAGCAGCGTGCACTTGGCCGCGCGATCGCCGAGCAGCGCGTTGCGGGCAGCCAGCGCGCGCTCGGCCGGCCATGGCGCGTACCGCGCGTTGTCCACGCCGTTGGCAATGGTGGAAAGCGGCCGCGCCGCGTACGGCGAGGCGCGCAGCATGCGCTCGACGAAGTCGCACACGCCGATCACGTGGTCGGTGCCCATGCGCGTGCGCACGGCGGCGCCAAGGTACGAGATGGGGATGTCATTGTGCTTGGTCAACACGATGCGCGGCCGGCGTTTGCCCAACCCCATGCAGGCCAGGATGACGGTGCGGTGGTCGGACGATCCATTGACGTGAACCACGTCGATCTTCCGGGAAACGATCACGCGGCGCAGGCTGCGCGCGGCAGCCAGGCGCTTGCCCAGCCGGCTGGGATAGTCCTGGGCGACCGCATGCACGCCGGACACTTCGCTCGCCAGCCGGTAAAGGCTGCTGCCGCCGGGGACGGCAACCGTCAACTGATGATGTTGGGCCAGCGCGCGCAGCAACGACACGACGTAGATGGTGTGGCCGCCAATCGTCGTATTGCTGTGGTAATTCGTGTACAGAATATTCATGGATTCGGGACGCGATGCCTCGTCGAATTTAATTGCCGCGGGATGCGAGGAACATGAGTTTGGCGTAGCGCAGGAAGCTTCCCATCGCCGCTATCACTGCGAGCACCAGCCCGTGGCGGCCATCCAGGAAACCGCGCCGGATCAGGTAGATGCGCACGAAGGTCCAGAAGCCGTGGCCCAGCGCCCCGAAGATTGTGGTGCGCTTGCCCTTGGCATACATCATGGCGGCCGCGTCGGACGAATAGCGGTTGACCTTGGTGATCAGCGCGTCCAGGTTGTCGTACGGATAGTGGTTGAAGTAGCCGCGCATCTGCAGGGGACGGCCGTTGGCCGGCACCACGCGTTCGTGGACGGCGGCGTCGGTGAAGCGCGCCGTGCCGCGCTTGAAGAGGCGCAGCACGTAGTCGGGCCACCAGCCGCTGTGGCGGATGTCTCGGCCGCAGAAATTGGACAGGCGCGCGATTTCATAGGCGTCGGCCTGGGGCGCGCGCAGCACGTCCTGGATTTCCTGCGCCAGCTCGGGGGTGACACGCTCGTCCGCGTCGATCGACAGCACCCAGTCGCCCGTCGCCAGATCCAGCGCGCGATTCTTCTGCGGACCGAAGCCGGGCCAGTCGGGGGTGACTTCGACCCGGGCGCCCAGCGCCTGTGCCAATTCCACGGTGCCGTCGGTGCTGCCCGAATCCACGACGATGAACTCGTCGGCGAACGACACGGACTTCAGGCAGGCGGCGATGTTTGCCGCTTCGTTCTTGGTGATGATGATGACTGATAACTTCATCCGCAATTCCTAAGACGCTTTTTCCAGGCCTTCCAGGCGTGATAGCGCGGTCCCCAGAACGGGTCGCGCGACAGCCAGATCCGGCGGTTCAGCCAGGACCCGCCCTGATTGCGCACCGCGAAGCGATAGATGTGACCGGGATCCGCACCAGGGAGGTTCTGGCCGAAAGGGTCTGTAGTGTACAAGTGCCGGAAACCGGCCTGCCGGGCCGCGGCCACGTAGTCCGCATCGAAATAGCCCTGCGGCCAGCAGAGATGGTCACTGACGCCGCCAAGCCGGCGGATCAGGGCGTCGCGCGAATCGTGCAGATCCTGCGCGATGCGCTCGCGCTTGGCGGCCACATCCGCGCCACAGACCTTGTCCCAGCGGGTGTGCGTGTTGGTATGGGAATGGAACTCGAAGGTGCCGGCGGCCTGCATGGCCTCGATCTCGCTCCAGCGCAGCATCGCCTCGTCCGCACGGCCCGCGTCCACGAGTTCCTTGCAGGCGTGGTGGTCGGGCGTGGGGGGCAGCGGGCCGCCCTGCCCCGCGTGAGGCCGCACAGGGCCGTCGCCGATCCAGCCGGTGATGGTGAACAGCACCGCGCGCATGCCGTGACGCGCCAGGATCGGATGCGCATGCACCCAGTTGTTGAGATATCCGTCATCGAACGTGATGAGCACCGACCGTTCGGGCACGCTGCCGCCGGCCAGATAGCCGGCGAACTGCGCGGCGGTCAGCGACTGGTAGCCGGCGCGGGCCAGACGCGAGATCTGCGATTCGAAGACCTCGGGCGTCGAGGCGATCATGCCGCCCGCCGGCGTGACGTGGTGATACATCAGCACCGGCACGTTGGGCGCGTTCATTTGCGGCGCTCCGCCGGCCCGCGCATATGACTGGGCGTCATCAGTACGTGACCTCCACGCCGTCCGGTTTGGTCCAGGCGTTCAGGTTGGCCAGCAGCGTGTCGGCCATGCGCACGCGCCATTCTTCGCCGAGCCTGACCGTGCACAGGAAATTGTTCTTGGTGTAGACGATGTCGACCGGCACGCCCGGAATGCCGTTTTCGGGTTCGGCGCGGAACGGGTTGAGCATCTGGCGCAGGCGGGCCGCGTCGGCGCTGCCATTGAGCTTGACGCGCAGCGACTTGGCGCGGGCCTCGCGCGCAAGCTGCAGGTCATAGAGCTGCTCGGCGACGATGCGCATGCCGCCGGAATAGTCGTCGTTGCTGACCTTGCCCTGCACGATGACGAGCTGGTCTTCGCGCAGCCGGTTGCGGTGCTTTTCGAAGAGTTCGTTGAAGACCGAGATTTCCACCTGCGCCGTGCCGTCGTCCAGCACGGCAAAGACCATCTTGCCGCGGCGGGTCATCATGACGCGCACGCTGGCCAGCACGCCGCACATCCATTGCAGGTCGCGTTGCGGCTCCACGCGGGCCAGCTGCATCGGCACGATACGGCGCACTTCATCGCGCCATGCGTCGAACAGGTGACCGCTGTAGTAATAGCCCAGCGCGGATTTTTCTTCGGTCAGTTTCTTGTGCAGATCCCAAGGCGCGACCTTGGCCAGTTCACCCGCGACCACGTCGCCGCTGTCGTCGCCAAAGAGCGATGCCTGGTTGGCGCTGCGCGCGGCCTGCTCGGCCGCTTCCATGGCGGTGGGCACCGACGCCAGCATCGCGGCGCGGTTCGGCTCGATGGTGTCGAACGCGCCGGCCTTGATCAGGGCCTCGATGGTGCGGCGGTTGACGGCCTGCTTGCTGACGCGCCGGCAGAAGTCGAACAGGTTGAGGAACGGGCCGCCTTCCTTGCGCGCGCGCAGGATGTCCTCGACGGCGCCCTGCCCGGTGCCCTTGACGGCGCCCAGGCCGTAACGCATGGTGCGCGGCGGCTTGCCTTTTTCGGTGTGCTTGTCGGCGACGGGTTCGAACCGGTAGCCCGAATGGTTGACGTCGGGCGGCAGCACCTCGACGCCGTTGTCCTGGGCGTCGCGGCAGAAGATCTGGACCTTGTCGGTGTCGTCCATGTCCGAGGACATGGTGGCGGCCAGGAACTCGGTCGGGTGGTAGGCCTTCAGCCAGGCGGTCTGGTACGAGATGAGCGCGTACGCGGCCGAGTGCGACTTGTTGAAGCCGTAGCCCGCGAATTTTTCCATCAGGTCGAACAGCTTGACCGCCAGGTCCGGATCGTGGCCCTTTTCCTTGGCGCCCTGTTCGAACAGTTCGCGGTGCTTGGCCATTTCCTCGGGCTTTTTCTTGCCCATGGCCCGGCGCAGCAGGTCGGCGCCGCCCAGCGAGTAGCCCCCGATGATCTGGGAGATCAGCATCACCTGTTCCTGGTAGACGATGACCCCGTAGGTGCTCTTGAGGGTGGCTTCCAGGTCCGAGTGGAAATAGTCGACCGCCGCGCGCCCGTGCTTGCGGTTCACGAAGTCGTCCACCATGCCCGATTCCAGCGGGCCCGGACGATACAGGGCCAGCATGGCGATGATGTCTTCGAACGTATTGGGCCGTAGCTTCTTGAGCAGCTCTTTCATGCCGCGCGATTCAAGCTGGAACACCGCAGTGGTGTTGGCGTCGCACAGGATCTTGTAGGCCGCCGGATCGTCCAGGGCCAGCGCCATGACGTCGAAGTCTCGCTTTTCGGCGTTGAACTGGCGCACGTAGCGCACGGCCCAGTCCAGGATCGTCAGGTTGCGCAGGCCCAGGAAGTCGAACTTCACCAGACCGGCCGCCTCGACGTCGTCCTTGTCGAACTGCGAAACCGCGCTGTTTTCCTGGCCCGGCTGGCAATACAGCGGGCAGAAGTCGGTGAGCTTGCCGGGCGCAATCAGCACCCCGCCCGCGTGCATGCCGATGTTGCGGGTCAGGCCTTCGAGCGGCTTGGCCAGGTCGACCAGCGCGCGGACCTCTTCTTCCTGCTCGTAGCGGTCCTTGAAAGCGGGTTCGTCCTTGAGCGTGCGCTCCAGCGTCCAGGGATCCATCGGATTGAACGGGATCAGCTTGGACAGGCCGTCGCAGAACATGTAGGGCATGTCCAGCACGCGGCCGGCGTCGCGCACCACGGCCTTGGCGCCCAGCGTGCCGAAGGTGGCGATCTGGCTGACAGCGGCGCGGCCGTATTTTTCCTTGACGTAGTCGATGACCCGTTCGCGGTTGTCCTGGCAGAAGTCGATATCGAAGTCGGGCATGGAGACCCGCTCGGGATTCAGGAAGCGCT
>Ga0213821_1001242_pt1 | contig 12279 bp, 7 predicted proteins | sample MC6MC0909MG_FD_179894 | JGI IMG/M metagenome (GOLD analysis project Ga0213821, IMG submission 179894) | Enriched soil aggregate microbial communities from Iowa State University, Ames, United States - MC6-MC0909-MG | ecosystem: Environmental > Terrestrial > Soil > Unclassified | place: USA: Iowa...
CCAGCAGGCCCATGTCGCCAAACTTGCGCCACATGTCGGCGGGGAACAGGTTGTCATGGTCGATCTGCGCGGCGCGCGGCGCCAGTTCGGCGGCGACGAAGGTGCGCACCTGGTCACGGAGCATGTCGATGGTTTCGCCCAGGGCGAAGTTCAGGGAGGGGTAATGCATGTGCGGGCACCTTATTGTTCTTGAAATTGGCTAACACCGTAGCTCAAAGGCTCACCACCCACCCCTGTGGGAGCGGGGTCAAGCGCCAAAAGCGGTGTCGTTTTCACCTTTACGTTAACGTAAGCCTGTCCTGAATCGCTGTCAATCACCTCATCACCTTTACGTAAACGTAAATCTGCGCCAGAGTATTTGTTGCTTGCTTCAGCCGTGCCCAGAACAACCACAAGAAGGGACACCCATGAGTCAACCCAGTTACACCCGAGGTCGTCAGGACCAACCCTTGCTGACCCTGACCATCGGCCAGGCCCTCGACAGCACCGTGGCCCGCCACCCCGACCGCGAAGCGCTGGTGGTGCGCCACCAGGGCGTGCGTTACACCTGGCAGCAATTGGCCGAACAGGTCGATCTACATGCCCGCGCACTGATGGCGCTAGGGGTGAACGTTGGCGAGCGCGTCGGCATCTGGGCGCCCAACTGCGCCCAGTGGTGCATCCTGCAACTGGCCAGCGCCAAGGTCGGCGCGATCCTGGTCAACATCAACCCGGCTTATCGCGTTAGTGAACTGGAGTACGTGCTGCGTCAGTCGGGGTGCCGTTGGCTGGTGTGCGCCGATGCGTTCAAGACGTCCGATTACCACGCCATGGTTCAGGCGCTGGTGCCGGAGTTGGCCACGGCAGCTGCAGGTGGCTTGACCAGTGAAAGCCTGCCCGAACTGCGCGGTGTGATCAGCCTCGCTGCCCAGCCGCCGCTCGGCTTCCTGCCCTGGCAGGCGCTTGCCCACTGGGCGGGGCAAACCACACCCGATGCCTACGCGGCCCGCCAGCAGAGCCTGCAGTTCGACCAGCCGGTGAACATCCAGTACACCTCCGGCACCACCGGCGCGCCGAAAGGGGCGACGCTCAGCCACTACAACATCCTCAACAACGGTTTCATGGTTGGCCAGAGCCTGGGCCTGACTAGAGCCGACCGCATGGTGATCCCGGTGCCGCTGTACCACTGCTTCGGCATGGTCATGGCCAACCTCGGCTGCATCACCCACGGCAGCACCATGATCTACCCCAATGACGCCTTCGACGCCGAGCTCACCTTGCGTACCATTGCCGAAGAGCGCGCCAGTATTCTGTATGGCGTGCCGACCATGTTCATCGCCATGCTCGACCACCCAGCACGTCAGCAGTTGGACCTTTCCACCCTGCGCAGCGGCATCATGGCCGGTGCCACCTGCCCGATCGAGGTGATGCGCCGGGTCATCGACCAGCTGCACATGGCCCAGGTGCAAATCGCCTATGGCATGACCGAAACCAGCCCGGTGTCGTTGCAGACCGGCCCCGACGACGCGCTGGAGCTGCGCGTGACCACGGTCGGGCGTACTCAGCCGCAGCTGGAAACCAAGCTGGTGGACGCCGAGGGCTGCATCGTCGCGCGCGGCGAAATGGGCGAACTGTGCACCCGGGGTTACAGCGTGATGCTCGGTTACTGGAACAACCCCCAGGCCACGGCGGATGCAATCGACCCGGCTGGCTGGATGCACTCGGGGGACCTGGCGGTGATGGATGAGCACGGCCATGTGCGCATCGTCGGGCGCAACAAGGACATGATCATTCGCGGCGGGGAGAACATCTACCCGCGTGAACTGGAGGAGTTCTTCTACACGCATCCGGCTGTGGCCGATGCGCAGGTGATCGGGGTCCCGTGCAGCAAATATGGTGAGGAGGTAGTGGCCTGGATCAAGCTGCACCCAGGGCATAGCGCCACGGCCGATGAGCTGCACGGCTGGTGCAAAGCGCGCATCGCGCATTACAAAGTGCCGCGGCATTTTCGCTTCGTCGAGGAGTTCCCGATGACGGTGACCGGGAAGGTGCAGAAGTTCAGGATGAGGGAGATCAGTATGGCGGAGCTGGCTATTGAAACGGTCGGTTGATGCATTGTATCTGCCGGCCCTTCGCGGGCAAGCCCGCTCCTACATGTACACCGCAGGCCTGTAGGAGCGGGCTTGCCCGCGAAGGGCCGTCAGCATAACCAACTGATTCTGGTACTGGCAGAAATACCAGTTGCCTCGTCTATCCTTAAGCCTTCACCGGTGGATCCTGGCTGGGCGGGTCACCCACCGTCGGCGGCACCGTCGGCTTGATCGGCAGCTCGTCCGGGTCTTCTTCCGGCACGGGCGGCGGCAGGCTGGGGTCGTCGATGTTGGGGTCGGGTGTCTCCGGTGGAATGGGAATGTTCATGGCCTCACCTCGCGGGTTGGTAAATGAGAGAGTGGTGCAGGCTTTGATACGTGGCTGCGCCGTTCGCTCAATTTTTTTGAACCCCCCGTGCAGACGATGGCTCTGAACCCTTACCGCCAATGCCACCAGGGAGCCAGGACCGATGTCGCGTAACGAGCCCTTCGAAAGCGTACCGATGGCGAACGATCACCCCGACCAGGCCATTAGCCTGGCCCAGGCGCTGCTGGCGCCGCGCATCGTGATCGAAGACTGCAGCCCCGTGCTCGACGGCGGCACCTTCGCCGCCAAGGCCATCAGCGGCCAGCCGGTGGCGGTCAGCAGCAAGGTCTACAGCGACGGCCATGACCGCCTGGCCGTGATGCTCAACTGGCGCCAGGCCAACAGCCGGCGCTGGCATTGCGTGCCGATGCAGTCACCCGGCAATGACCTGTGGCTGGCCGAATTCACCCCGACCGAGCTGGGCCCGCACCTGTTCAGCATCGAGGCCTGGATCGACCCGTTCGCCACCTATTGCCATGACCTGGAGCGCAAGTACCACGCGGGCGTGGAGGTGAAGCTGGAGCTGGAAGAAGGCCGCTTGCTCCTGGGCAAAGGCGCAGAACGCAGCGAAGGTGCCTTGCGCGAACAGATCGTGGGGTTACAGGCGCAGCTGCCCGAGCTTTCCCAGGATGACCAGGTGGCATTGCTGCTGGGCCCTGAAGCAAGCCGGCTGATGAGCGAAGCCGAGCACCGCAGTTACCTTACGCGCAGCATCGAATTCCCCCTCGACGTCGACCGCCCGGCCGCGCAGTTCGCCAGTTGGTACGAGCTGTTCCCGCGCTCGATCACTGACAGTGCCGAGCGCCATGGCACCTTCAATGATGTGCACGCGCGCCTGCCGATGATCCGCGACATGGGCTTTGACGTGCTGTACTTCCCGCCCATTCATCCGATCGGCAAAAAGCACCGCAAGGGCCGTAACAATGCCTTGCAGGCCGAGCCCAACGACCCGGGCAGCCCCTATGCCATTGGCAGCCCCGAAGGCGGCCACGATGCCATTCACCCGGAACTGGGCACCCGTGAAGACTTCCGTCGCCTGGTGGCAGCCGCCGCTGAACACGGCCTGGAAATCGCCCTGGATTTCGCCATCCAGTGCTCCCAGGACCACCCTTGGCTGCAAGAGCACCCCGGCTGGTTCAGCTGGCGCCCCGACGGCACCATCCGCTATGCCGAGAACCCACCGAAAAAATACCAGGACATCGTCAACGTCGATTTTTACGCCGCCGAGGCCGTGCCTTCGTTGTGGCTGGCCCTGCGCGATGTGGTGGTGGGCTGGGTCGAGGAGGGCGTGAAGACCTTCCGCGTCGACAACCCGCACACCAAGCCGCTGCCGTTCTGGCAATGGCTGATCGCCAATGTGCGTAGCCAGTACCCCGATGTGCTGTTTCTCGCCGAGGCGTTCACCAAGCCTGCGATGATGGCGCGCCTGGGCAAGGTCGGCTATGCGCAGAGCTACACGTACTTCACCTGGCGCAACACCAAAAAGGAGCTGCGCGAGTATTTTGAAGAACTCAACCAGCCGCCGTGGAGCCAGTGCTACCGCCCCAACTTCTTCGTCAATACGCCGGACATCAACCCGTTCTTCCTGCACACCTCGGGGCGCGCGGGCTTTTTGATCCGTGCCGCGTTGGCGACCATGGGTTCGGGGCTGTGGGGCATGTATTCCGGTTTCGAGCTTTGCGAGAGCGCGCCGTTGCCGGGCAAAGAGGAATACCTGGATTCGGAGAAGTACCAGATCCGCCCGCGCGACTTCACCCAGCCCGGCAACATCATCGCCGAGATCGCCCAGCTCAACCGTATTCGCCGGCAGAACCGCGCTCTGCAAACGCACCTTGGCGTGGCGTTTTTCAACTGCTGGAACGACAACATCCTGTACTTCGCCAAGCGCACCCCCGAGCGCGACAATTACATTCTGGTAGCGATCAGCCTCGACCCGCACAACGCCCAGGAGGCTAATTTCGAGCTGCCGCTGTGGGAGTTGGGCCTGGATGATGATGCCGATACCTTGGGCGAGGACTTGATGAACGGCCACCGCTGGACCTGGCACGGCAAGACCCAGTGGATGCGCATCGAGCCCTGGCATCAGCCGTTTGGCATCTGGCGCATCGAGAAGGCCAGATAGCGGGCCGCTGCGCGCCCATTCGCGGGGCAAGCCCGCTCCCACAAGGCCAGCGCTAATCCTGTGGGAGCGGGCTTGCCCCGCGAATGGGGCGCACAGCGCCCCCAGCTAATCACACGGTGTTGCAGAATTGAAAGGAGTCACCCATGGCCAAGCGTTCACGCCCGGCAGCCTTCATCGACGACCCGCTGTGGTACAAGGACGCGGTGATCTACCAGCTGCACATCAAATCGTTCTTCGATGCCAACAACGACGGCATCGGTGATTTCGCAGGCCTGATCAGCAAGCTCGACTACATCGCCGAACTGGGCGTCAACACCCTCTGGCTGCTGCCGTTCTACCCTTCGCCACGGCGCGACGACGGTTATGACATCGCCGAGTACAAAGCCGTGCACCCCGACTACGGCAGCATGGCCGATGCCCGGCGCTTCATCGCCGAAGCCCACAAGCGCGGCCTGCGGGTAATCACCGAACTGGTCATCAACCACACCTCCGACCAGCACCCCTGGTTCCAGCGTGCGCGCTTGGCCAAGCGCGGCAGCAAGGCCCGCGACTTCTACGTGTGGTCGGATGACGATCAGAAATACGACGGCACGCGGATCATCTTCCTCGACACCGAGAAGTCCAACTGGACCTGGGACCCAGTCGCCGGCCAGTACTTCTGGCACCGCTTCTACTCGCACCAGCCCGACCTCAATTTCGACAACCCGCAGGTACTCAAGGCCGTCATCGGGGTGATGCGCTTCTGGCTCGACCTGGGCGTCGACGGCTTGCGCCTGGATGCCATCCCCTACCTGATCGAGCGCGACGGCACCAACAACGAGAACCTCCCGGAAACCCACCGCGTGCTCAAGGCGATCCGCGCCGAGATCGACGCCAATTACCCCGACCGCATGTTGCTGGCCGAGGCCAATCAGTGGCCCGAAGACACCCGCCCGTACTTCGGCGAGGGCGATGGCGACGAATGCCACATGGCCTTCCACTTCCCGCTGATGCCGCGCATGTACATGGCCCTGGCCATGGAAGACCGCTTCCCGATCACCGATATCCTGCGCCAGACCCCGGAAATCCCTGCCAATTGCCAGTGGGCGATTTTCCTGCGCAACCACGATGAGCTGACCCTGGAAATGGTCACCGACCGCGAGCGCGACTACCTGTGGAACTACTACGCCGAGGACCGCCGTGCGCGCATCAACCTCGGTATCCGCCGCCGCCTGGCACCGCTGCTGCAGCGTGACCGCCGGCGTATCGAGCTGCTCACCAGCCTGCTGTTGTCGATGCCAGGCACGCCCACCCTGTACTACGGTGACGAACTGGGCATGGGCGACAACATCTACCTGGGCGACCGCGACGGTGTGCGCACCCCCATGCAGTGGTCGCCCGACCGCAACGGCGGCTTCTCCAAGGCCGACCCGCAGCGCCTGGTGCTGCCGCCGATCATGGACCCGCTGTACGGCTACCAGACGGTCAACGTTGAGGCGCAGTCCCACGACCCGCATTCGCTGCTCAACTGGAACCGCCGCCTGCTGGCGGTGCGCAACCAGCAGAAGGCGTTTGGCCGCGGCACCTTGCGCACGCTGACGCCGAGCAACCGGCGCATCCTGGCGTACATCCGCGAGTACACCGATGACGCTGGCAACAATGAAGTCATCCTGTGTGTTGCCAACGTCTCCCGCGCGGCCCAGGCGGCGGAACTGGAACTGTCGCAGTATGCCGACAAGGTGCCGGTCGAGATGCTCGGCGGCAGCGCCTTCCCACCGATCGGGCAGTTGCCGTTCCTGCTGACCTTGCCGCCCTATGCCTTCTACTGGTTCCTGCTGGCAGCGCACGACCGCATGCCCAGCTGGCACGTTCAACCTACCGAGGGGTTGCCGGAATTGACCACTTTAGTGCTGCGCAAACGCATGGAAGAGCTGCTTGAAGCGCCTTCCAGCGACACCCTGCAAGACGCAATCCTGCCGCAATACCTGCCCAAGCGCCGCTGGTTCGCCGGCAAGGAAGGGCCCATCGACCAGGTGCGCCTGCGCTACGGCGTGCGCTTCGGCACGGCCACGACGCCCGTGCTGCTCAGCGAAATCGAGGTGCTCGGCGATGGCGTGGCCAACCAGTACCAGTTGCCGTTCGGGTTCCTCCCCGAAGAGCAGATCAATACCGCCTTGCCGCAGCAGCTGGCGCTGTCCCGTGTGCGCCGTGGCCGCCAGGTTGGCCTGATCACCGACGCCTTCGTGCTCGAGCCATTCATCCGCGCCGTGTTGCGAGCCTGTCAGGAGGGCGTGCGATTGCCGTGCGGCAACGGCCAGGGCGAGTTGCGCTTCCAATGCACCGATCAGCTGGCCGGCCTTGGGCTCGATGAGGACAGCGCAGTGCGCTACCTGAGCGCCGAGCAGTCGAACAGCTCGGTGGTGGTGGGTGATCGCGTGGTGCTCAAGCTGATCCGCCGGGTCAACCCGGGTATTCACCCGGAACTGGAAATGAGCGCCTACCTGACCGCTGGCGGCTTTACCAACATATCGCCGTTGCTGGCCTGGGTCAGCCGCGTGGATGAAGCGGATGCCCCGCACCTGCTGATGATCGCCCAGGGCTACCTGAGCAACCAGGGCGATGCCTGGGCCTGGACCCAGAACACCCTGGAGCGGGCCATCCGCGACGAGATGGAGCCGGCCAGCAACGACCCTGAAGCGCACACCGACGCCTTGGCCGAACTCAACGGTTTTGCCGCCTTGCTGGGCCAGCGCCTGGGCGAGATGCACCTGCTGCTGGCCGCGCCGAGTAAAGACCCTGCCTTCCAGCCACGGGCCAGCGATGGCGAAGACAGCGAGCGCTGGGCCCGCCAGATCAGTGCCGAGCTCAACCATGCCCTCGACTTGCTGGCCCAGCATCGCGACAGCCTGGACAGCGACAGCCAGGCCCTGGTTGACGACCTGCAGCAGCAACGCGACGGCCTGACCCAGCACATCGCCAACCTCGCCAGCCAGGCCCAGGGCGGCCTGCTGATGCGCGTGCACGGCGACCTGCACCTGGGCCAGGTGCTGGTGGTGCAGGGCGATGCCTACCTTATCGATTTCGAGGGCGAACCCTCACGGCCGCTGGACGAGCGACGCGCAAAACACAGCCCATACAAGGATGTCAGCGGCGTGTTGCGTTCCTTCGACTATGCTGCTGCGATGATCCTGCGCAGCGCCTCGGCGGTAGACCTTTCCGAGGCAGCACGGCAGGCTCGTCAGCGGGTCGCCCGGCAGTACCTGCACCAGTCGCGTCATGCCTTCGTCGAAGCCTACGGCCTGGCCACCGCCGCCATGCCCCACGCCTGGCAACAGGCCGAGGGCGAGCGCGCCGCACTGGAACTGTTCTGCCTGGAGAAGGCCGCCTACGAAATCACGTATGAAGCCGAAAACCGGCCGAGTTGGCTGGCCGTGCCTTTGCATGGCCTGCATGGATTGATCAGTACCTGGGGAGAGTCATAGATGAATGCAACTACGCGTGACAACGGTGGCCTTCGGCAGCGGGAGCTCGATGCCCTTGCCCGCGCCGAGCACGCCGATCCTTTTGCAGTACTTGGCCCCCACGGCGATGGTGCGGGTGGCTTCTGGGTTCGCGCCTTCTTGCCGGCTGCCCTGAATGCGCGTGTGCTCGCCCGGCAAGACGGGCGTGTGCTGGCCGAAATGGAACAGGGCAGCCTGCCGGGCCTGTTTACCGCGCACCTGGATGATGCACAGCCGTACCTGCTGCAGATCGGCTGGGCCGGTGGCGAGCAGGTCACCGAAGACCCTTACAGCTTCGGCCCGCAACTGGGCGACATGGACTTGCACCTGTTTGCCGAAGGCAACCATCGCGACCTGTCTGGGCGTTTTGGCGCGCAGCCAACTCAGGTCGACGGGGTCGATGGCGTGTGCTTCTCGGTGTGGGCGCCGAATGCGCGGCGGGTGTCGGTGGTGGGCGACTTCAACAACTGGGACGGCCGCCGCCACCCGATGCGCCTGCGCCACGGCGCCGGGGTGTGGGAGCTGTTCATCCCCCGCCTGGCTGTGGGGGAAACCTACAAGTACGAGGTGCTGGGCAAGGACGGCATCCTGCCCCTGAAGGCCGACCCGCTGGCCCGCGCCACCGAGTTGCCGCCCAGCACGGCGTCGAAGGTAGCGGGTGCATTGGGCCATCAATGGCAAGACCATGACTGGATGGAGCACCGCGCACAGCGTCATGCCTACAGCGCACCCTTGTCGATCTACGAGCTGCACCCGGGCTCATGGCAGTGCGAGCTGGACGACCTGGGCGAAGTGTCGCGTTTCTACAACTGGCGTGAGCTGGCCGAGCGCGTTGTGCCTTACGTGCAGCAGCTCAACTTCACCCACATCGAGCTGCTGCCGATCATGGAGCACCCATTTGGCGGCTCCTGGGGTTACCAGCCGTTGTCGATGTTCGCGCCGACTTCACGCTATGGCACGCCGGAAGATTTCGCCGCGTTCATCGACGCCTGCCACCAGGGCGGCATCGGTGTGATCCTCGACTGGGTGCCGGCGCATTTCCCCACCGACGAACATGGCCTGGCACGCTTTGACGGCACGGCCCTGTACGAATACGACAACCCCCTGGAAGGCTTCCACCAGGACTGGAACACGCTGATCTACAACCTGGGCCGCAACGAGGTGCGCGGCTTCATGCTGGCCTCGGCGCTGCACTGGCTCAAGCACTTCCACATCGACGGCCTGCGCGTCGATGCCGTGGCTTCGATGCTGTACCGCGACTACTCGCGCAAGGCCGGCGAATGGGTGCCAAACCGCCACGGCGGGCGCGAGAACCTCGAGGCCATCGACTTCATCCGCCACCTCAACGGCGTGGCCGCGCACGAAGCACCGGGCGCGCTGATCATCGCCGAGGAATCCACGGCCTGGCCGGGCGTCAGCCAGCCGACCCAGCAGGGCGGCCTGGGCTTTGCCTACAAGTGGAACATGGGCTGGATGCACGACACCCTGCACTACATCCAGAACGACCCGGTGCACCGTGCCCACCACCACAACGAAATGAGCTTCGGCCTGATCTATGCGTATTCCGAGCATTTCATCCTGCCGATTTCCCACGACGAAGTGGTGCACGGCAAGCATTCGTTGATCGACAAGATGCCGGGTGACCGCTGGCAGAAGTTTGCCAACTTGCGCGCCTACCTGACGTTCATGTGGACGCACCCGGGCAAGAAATTGCTGTTCATGGGCTGCGAGTTCGGCCAGTGGCGTGAGTGGAACCATGATCACCAACTGGACTGGTACCTGCTGCAGTACCCCGAGCACCAAGGCGTGCAACGCCTGGTGGGCGACCTCAACCGCTTGTACCGCGACCTGCCGGCCTTGCACGAGCAGGACTGCCAGCCGCAGGGCTTCCAGTGGCTGATTGGCGATGATGCGCACAACAGCGTGTTTGCCTGGCTGCGCTGGAGTAGCAACGGCGAGCCGCTGCTGGTGGTGGCCAACTTCACGCCGGTGCCGCGTGAGGGGTATCGCATTGGTGTGCCGTTCGGTGAGCGTTGGCAGGAGTTACTCAACAGTGATGCCGAGCTGTATGCCGGGTCGAACGTGGGCAACCTGGGTGCGGTGGAGAGCGATGACATTGCCAGCCATGGGCAGCCGCTGTCGCTGGCCTTGAACCTGCCGCCGCTGGGGGTGTTGGTGATGAAGCCAGCCTGATCGGTTGCCTATACCGGCCCTATCGCGGGCAAGCCCGCTCCTACAGATACCCCGCTACTCTCAGGCCCAATGGTTTACCTGTAGGAGCGGGCTTGCCCGCGATAGGGCCGTGCCTGTCTACCACCGCATCCGCACCCCCAGGCTACCAATCAACCCATTCAAATCATTGTCATCCACATCACTGCTGTAATCGGCACTGACAAACAGCGCCACCGACGGCGTCACCCGCGCCACCAGGCCCAAGCCCAGTTCCACCGTGGTCGAATACCGCGAGCCGGAAATCTTGTCGACCTGGTCCAGCTTCACCTCGTCAGCGTTGCTGAAGTCATACCAGACGTTGGTCCGCACATAGGGTTCGATGGGCATGCCGCGCACTTCGTAGCGCCCGGACAACCTGGCACCGACCCGGCCGCTCCAACTCGGCTGGTTGCCGGGGAAGAAGCGCTGGTATTTCTGCTAGTTGTGCTTATGGGATCCCGAATGAGATCTTGCTTCTCATCATCCCTGATCTCATCTTTAGAGGGGCAGAACCATGACAGCATGCAGACGTTTTTTTTACCTACAAGGGCGGCTAGCGGTATCAACTGATCCAGTCGGAAACGGGGCCAGTCGTATCCTGCGACATGGGCCTATTGCTTTGTCTTGTCGTACGGAAGGCCCGCAAGAAATCTCGACGAGCTTGTATAAAACTGACGTGCCCGGATCGGTGCTTGGGGATCAACATCTGCACACTATTGCCTATTCTCCGTACGGGCACCGACCCGTGTGTGCGCGAATGCAACTAGGCTTTAACGGCGAACGCAAAGACCCTATCCTCGCTAGCTACTTGCTTGGGAATGGAAAAAGAGTCTACAGCCCAATGCTCATGCGCTTTCTTAGCCCTGACGACTGGAGCCCATTTGCGCAAGGCGGGCTGAATTGCTATGCCTACTGCCAGGGTGACCCCATCAACAAATCCGATCCGACAGGCAGGTCACCTTGGTGGCATACGAAAATCAGCGCCTTGTTTAAGGACCTCAATAGCACGGAAAGTTTCATGAACGACCTGCGCCTGCCAGAGAATGGAGGTTTACGGGTGAAGGGTTTTGTCATGAATGGTCCGGGAACTGTGGGAACTGCCTTTACACTGAAGCTCGTGGGCGATAAATATGCAGTGAAGATACATCCAGAAGTCGGTCTGCCCACTGACTTGAGAGGCTATCGTCATCCTAAAACCAATACGTTCTTCTATGTGGATGAAACTGGCACGCCTCCAAGGCAGTCAAGTTACTCTGCTGGGGCACCTGCGTCATCCTCCTTGGCCGCAGTCGCAGCTCCGTCGTCAGCCTCCGAGTATCATCGGGATCTTTTGATTTCGGGCTTCCAATATGGAAATTGGACAATGTTCAACGCTCCCGAAGCCTTTGCCTACGTTGGGGTTATCAGGCAGGACGCGGCGCTGGGTAATGTCTAGACACCTGTGGACACGGCTTGTCGCTTAACATTGCTAAACGTGTTCAAACTTCGATTGATGGGCGGGCAAACCAGATTGTCAGGCGCATGAGCGCGCCTGACAACTTAAGTAGCCGTTTTACCAGCGCATCCGCACACCAAGGCTGCCAATCAATCCGTTCAGGTCATTGTCATCCACATCGCTGCTGTAATCGGCGCTGACAAACAAGGCCACAGAAGGCGTAACCCGCGCCACCAGCCCCAAGCCCAACTCCACCGTGGTCGAGTAGCGCGAGCTGGAGATCTTGTCGACCTGGTCAAGCTTCACTTCGTCGGGATTGCTGAAGTCGTACCACACGTTGGTCCGCACGTAGGGTTCGATCGGCATGCCGCGCACCTCGTAGCGCCCGGACAACTTGGCACCAACCCGGCCGCTCCAGGTGGGCTGGCTATCGAACGCCTGCAGCGTCTCTTCCTGCACCTGGTTGCCGGGGAAGAACTGTTGGTTGATCAACTGGGCCTGCGGCTCGATCACCCAGCTGCCACCCAGGCGGATCGGGTAACCACCCTCCACCGAAAAGGTCATCGCGTGGCCGCTGTCGTCCAGCCGTTGGCCGC
>Ga0213821_1001247_pt1 | contig 12224 bp, 10 predicted proteins | sample MC6MC0909MG_FD_179894 | JGI IMG/M metagenome (GOLD analysis project Ga0213821, IMG submission 179894) | Enriched soil aggregate microbial communities from Iowa State University, Ames, United States - MC6-MC0909-MG | ecosystem: Environmental > Terrestrial > Soil > Unclassified | place: USA: Iowa...
TAGTCAAGCCATCAATTCTTCTGTTATAATACTGATAATTTATCACCACTCTGTATCAATACAGTGGTGGTGCATGCTTTTCACAAAATGGGGATTATGAGAAAAGCGCTACAATGCATTTTTGAATACAGTGTAGCCTACACAAAAAGGGGTTGGGAGATTTGGGTATTTTAAAGGGGTTAAAAATTCTCGATTTTTCTGCATTACTACCGGGACCAATGGCGACAATGATATTTGCTGATTTAGGTGCTGAGGTTATTCACGTTGAATCATCAAAGCGCGTAGATTTAACACGTATTATGCCTCCTTACGACGATGATCACGAGGCTTATATTCATCAACATTTGAATCGTTCTAAAAAGTCATTAACATTAAATTTAAAATCTCCTGAAGCTATTGAGATTGTTAAGTCACTCGTGAAAGAGTACGACATAATTATCGAAGGATTTCGACCTGGTGTCATGCAACGACTTGGCATAGGCTATGAAGCGCTAAAAGAAGTAAATCCTAAGGTTATTTACTGTGCTATTACAGGCTATGGACAAACCGGACCATATAGCAATCGGCCTGGACATGACAATAACTATTTATCATTAGCTGGCATACTTGATTATTCACGTCATAAAGATAAAAAACCTGTCTCAATGGGTGTTCAGCTAGCCGATATTGCTGGGGGAACAATGCATTCAGCAATTGGAGTACTCGCAGCTGCTTTACACCGTGAAAAAACAGGTGAAGGGCAATATATTGATATAAGTATGACCGATGCTGTATTTTCACTCAATGCTATGTATGGTTCTGCTTATATTGGCGGCGGTCGTGTACCTCAGCCTGAGCAGGAAATTTTAAATGGTGGTAGCTACTATGACTTTTACAAAACAAAGGATGGCCGATTTTTCTCGGTAGGAAGTCTTGAACCTCAATTCCGCAGATTACTCTGTGAGGCGCTTGATATTCCTGAGCTCATTGATAATACGTTTAATGATTCATACTATACACAAATTCGTTTTAAAGAAGCTGTCCATGATGCATTTTTATCGAAGACTTACGAAGAATGGCTTGAAGTATTTAACGAGGATTTCGAGGGATGTGTCGAACCTGTATTAACTTTCCCGGAGGCATGCGATCATCCCCAGCTTAAGGCTCGTGGTATGATTGTTGATATTCCTAAAAGCGACGGTACTACGCAAAAACAAATTGCTTCTGCTTTTAAGTTTGACGGTGTTAAGCCGCAGTACAAGCATGTCGGTGCCAAGCTTGGAGAGCATAATGAAGAAGTGTTGTCTTCACTTGGCTATAGTGTCGAGCAAATTGCTGACTTAAAGGACAAAGGGGTTTTAGAATAATATCGGCCAACTGCACAAAATAAAAAAAGTGTCTACTGCTGCAATTAAAATACATTAGACACTTTTTTTATGTAGGTCACTCAGACTTTGCCGCAGGACGTGGCGTTCTTTGGACTGATTTCCTTTATTTCAGCTAATGTCTTTTGTGCCAAAAGCGTAACGACAGGTACAGATGTTTGTACACCCGCTGAAATAAGTTAAACATATGCACTTATAAATACTCGTAGTTTTTCGAAATGATCATCAATGAGTAAATATTTTTTATAAATTTCCATTAATTTTTCAAACAGCTCATATTGCTCTGTCACAAATAAAACTTTTAATATATTGAGCATATGCGCGGATGCGCTCTGCGCTACCGAATAGCAAGGCGTTCCTATCTGACGATAAAGTCGACGCCATTCTTCCACAGACAGGCCGATATGCTGTAATGAATTATTAACATGAAGAGCAATATCCTGCTGAACAGATGCCTCAATCGCAATAAATTGCTCATTACTATAGTTACTCTGTACTAAAGAGGCATGTATTTTTTTATTGGATGCTAGTACATGCTCTTTTAAAAGCAGGAGCCCCTCTTGATAACGCCCCATATTTACATAATGATCTAGCAATACTGCATACAAGTTTTCTAAAAAATTAAGTTCATAATTTTTAATAATGGCAGGAGGCGTTGGCTTACGATTCGGCAATAAATCCTTATATTCCAACAAAATCTCTATCGCGTAATTATTAAGTCGTTCATCTTCTAATAAATACTCACCGTAATGAATAACAGTTTCGTGGCTCTGCTCCTGATGCGCTATATGAAACAGAAGATAGGCAATCAAAGCCTTTTCTTTCTCTGTCAATGCATACATTGAATAACGCCAATCCGCTTCAAAAGAAGTAATTAGCGCTTTAACACACCGATAATCCCCTTCCGATAGCCGATAGTGCGTTACAATTTGGTAAAGATGTAACTGTTTTTTAGCCAGGCAAGTAGAATTATGGTTATCCACATAAGTTATACACTTATCCAGAGTTCCTCTATAATTATTCACAAAGTTATCCACATGTACACAAGCTTTTCTTGTAGATTGCTCAATATGCCCCATCATTTCATGGATAAATGTGAATTGTTCTAATGGTTTGTGGATAAACAGTGAATAAACTTTTTTAATGAAAAGCCAATGCCAAAATTGGTCTTCTTCTTTATAAATCATATGCACAAAATATTCATTTTCAAATTTATATAAAAATATAGTTTGTAGTTCGTTAACTGGCATTGTAATTTGCATACGCTTCCCGAAAATTAGCCAGATTAATCGTTCTAAGTCCATTGTATGCTGTGCAAAAAGCTGCTCAAAAAAGGTCTCCTTGCCTTTTTGCGTATAAAAAAAGGCATTGAGACGTTCAGTGACAAATTTAGTATCCAAACCATGTTTATTAAAAAAAGTTTGCATATCTGTCGTTATACGACCCCAATATTTTCGTGCAGTTGAAAACGCAATATTCATCGCTGTTTCCTCATTCACTAAAAATAAATTTGGTGAAAGTGCAGTACCTAGAATTTTCGGGTCTGCTGGTGAATCAATCCCTGCTTCTAACCATTTTGAAAGTAATTTTTCAGCACCCTTTTCACCACTTTGTTTATATGTCATGAATAACTGCTCATCACAATCCAACAGCATGCAACTGGAGCCCCCCATCAAATTCAACCAACAAAGATCTTCCCCTATCCTGTAAAATACTTGATTATATCTTTTAACACTCTTTCTTCAATATAACAAATCTTATCCAACATATGCTAAAGAAATCATGATTTACATAAAAGAAATGACAACAAAAGTATTCGTGGAAAATCGACAACTTTAACTACAACGCATAAAGAAAGCCACCTAACAGCCAAATACCTCATAGATGGGTAAAGATTAAATTTGCTGTTTAAAAGAGGAGCAGCTAATGAGTTCCTCGGATAAACGCTCATAAACGGTAGCCCATTCGTATTGTTATACACGAGCAACTAACAAAATAGATACAAAAAAATACGTCAAAGTTTTTGACGTATTTTTTCTGCATCGAAAGCGCAGCGGCAATGTTTATTTTCACGAAGCGCAACATATTTTTTGGCCACATGCCCGAATTTATTCCTCACCAAAACAAAGGATACTTCCGTGTTTCTCGTAGATTATTTATGACAAGACCAAAGAATACGATAATGAGAGCACCAATAAGAACGGGCATTACTAGATAGCTCCATCCATAGCCTCCTAAAATAATGATAATTGGATTCGCTCCTGCTGGTGGATGAATGATTCCTAAAAAGGCCATAAAAAAAATGGTTAAACCTACACCAATGCTAATGGAGACAATGCTCGTCCCTAGCAGCGAATACATGGTCAAGCCGATAAAAGCTGAAATAACGTGACCTCCAATAATATTTCGAGGTTGGGACAACGGCGCATTCCAAACGACAAATACAAGTACACAACTTCCACCAAGTGATGCCATTAACCATGGAGCGCCTGTATAGTTCGTCAACCAAAGTAAAACGGAAATACATATTAATCCACCGATTGCACCTGTTATGGCATCAGCAAAATTTGTTCGTGAAGGAGCATGTCCCCCACCTTTCATCTTGAATATGTATGCTTTAATTGGTTTTGATTTTTCTTCCTCATCCTGCAAGCGTATGAAATCTGCCATGAGTCACCTTCCTTTTTGTTCATAATTCTCTAGAACCGTATCAATTTATTGTATATTATTATAACAACATAGAATTCAATTTTAAAATGTCAAATTTTAGACATGAATTCAAATCTGTCTTTCACCATATAAATCCAACACAAAAAAGCAAACTATGAAATCTTCTAGTTTGCTTTCTTTCTGGGCTTTTTGGAATGCCTTTTAATCATATTGTTTTTTCACTGGCTTATAAATTCTTGCTTTTTTTAGTACTATTTTAGGTACTTGGAGGGTTGCTGTTACAACTCCAGGGTGACGACCAATTTCAATTGATCCTGTAATTGTCGCTCGATTCATAACCTCTGGCTCGCTCATCTCAAAAAGCCTTGCAGCACGGCTTATAGCATTAGTTGTTGCTTCATTTAATGATGTTCCAGAGCCAACAATTGATACAGGGAATACTTCCTCAACTTGTTTGACGCCAAATTCCTCAGCAAGCTCACGTGCACGACGTTTTTCTTCCTTAGTAAAAGGTTTAGCAGTATAAGGTAAATCCTCTGTATTTGGCAATAAAATAGGGCCATCCAAAGCTACTTTTTTCAACACACTTACCTGAAGTTGAACTATACCAGCAACATCCGTTGTATGTCCTGCAATTTCTCCGTCCCCTTGCATTGCGTGCATATCACCAATATACACACCGCCCCCAGGAACCTTAACTGGGCAAATTATTGTTGCACCCTCACGAACACGGTTTATATCCATATGTCCATCTGTACGATGTGTATCTAATTCAGTCTGCGTAAATGCATACTCATGTGGCGCACCGATTAAAAACGAACCAAAATCACCAGCATTATGGGAGTCTGGCATCGCCTTTGAAGGTGTTGTTCCAAGCTGCCCTAAAAAAGGTCTCATTCTTGCCATAACACCAATTAAATCACTTGGTGCTAATGCAACCACAGGATTTTGCACAGAGTTTTCAGGTGTACGCATATAATTTTTAGCATCAAGTGCAATACGGCGAGCCCCTTCCCGCCCAATAGTCACACCAATATTACCTTTATGATCTAGCGCCATAGTATAGCCATTCGTCATGTTAAAAGGTGATGTTTCTGTATCACATGTCGAACAACGAATGGCTTGCCGACCTATCCCTTTGACAACTGTACTAGGATGAAGCTTGCCACAACCTGGGCATTTTACTGATACGAATGGATCCCCAATGAATCGATCTGGAATTACTTCATCGTGCCCAGATGCTGTTGCTAATGATGTCACCTGTATGGATTTAATTTTGATGACAATGGCGTCTCCTACCTCTGCCCCTTCTACAAATACAGGCTTTGTTACTTCATGCCCACCACGAATCGTTGGTGTTAGCATCGGACCCCAACATCCCGGCGTAGTATTAGCAATAATTGTGCCACCATCTTTGACAGGTCCAAGCATTTTCTGTTGTGGATCTAAAATACCATCTATGAACTCATTTACGAATAATGTTTCGACGGCTTGCGGATGCTGTACATGGTCTTCGCTTTCCGTTTCTTCTTTTTCTAGCATTTGCAACTCGTTTATCATTTTTCGTCACGCTCCTAGTTCTGATTTTATGTATATACTTATGTTAAAAATGCCCTCCACAAAACGTAGAGAGCTATTTTCCTTAATTGTTCATGTATAAATCAAATATGTGTGAGAAATCTTCTTTCTTGTATTTGTCCTTATGGTCAATCATCCAATTATTCGCAAAACGTGTAATCTCTTCGAATGATGCAGATGGTGAGACATTGTCATTACCGATACGACCAATGGATGAAGAAGCAACGGATAAACTCTTTTCTGCCACCTCTAGCTTGTATGCATTTTGCTTTTGCTCATAGCTGATGGCATGCAATGCTTTATATAAATCTTTAATGTCATCGATAAAACGTTTATGAATATCAATTGATAATGGTGTATTGTCGATTGTAAATTTAATTTCGACATCAAGGTCAATAGTTCCTGCTGTTTCGAGGAATACATCACTAATATTGTGCATTGAATAGTCGTAACGACGCAGTAAACGCTTTTTGCTCATCGCGCTTTCACCGTCTACATGGATAATCGCACGATTTGTAAAGCAATACTCATCTGCCTTCGTCTTAATTAAAAAATAAATTTTCTCATCAATTTCATGCAGGATAAAATCATCTGCATCCGTCTTATCATAGTCCTCACGAGTGACAACTACCCCAATATCTGAAAGTCCGAGCGCGTCTGCTGCTATTTTTTTAAACATTGTTTGCCTCCTTAAATGGTTGATACTCTTATTACGCTTTTCATCTGTAAAAAGTTTCAAAAAGCCTTAATGCTCTTAACAGCTCCTGCTTTCAATGACCGAATGCAGGAGCTAGGGAGTATTCTAATGTAAAGGCTGTTTTCATTCTTCATTATATTGTCTAAAAATAATTTAAAATCATTGAAATCAATCCATATAATATTCCCATAATCGGTATTAAAGCCAACCATTTTGTAGCTTGGAGTTTATTATCTGTATTCTGGATTATAATATAGCCCACTTAACGAAATGAGATTATCTAAATCCGGATAACAATTACCGTTTTCCCATTTTGAAATAGGTAACTGATCGGTTAACGTTTTTATATTTTTAATTCAAGGAATGTCTCAATTCCTTTTTTAAGCAAATTTCATTTATAATGAGTCACATAAAGTGATATTTCAATCGGTAACTTTTATTTCAAATAATAAGGAATTGCTTATCGTGCTATTACTGAATTTATTAGCCATACGCTATTCTTAAAATTTTAATGACGATTTACAATATAAAGAAGAAAGGACGTGGAACTATGCAAGAACCAACTATTCTAGTGGTGGATGATGAGGCAGATTTAGCAAACCTTCTAAAAGTCAGCCTACAAAGAGAAGGTTATAAGCAAATTCATACAGCTGGCTCCATTCAAGAAGCTTGGACGAGCTTTCAACAGACGCAACCCGATATTGTACTTCTTGATGTGATGCTTCCTGATGGTGAGGGCTATGATTTATGTCGGCGTATTCGAGAAGTGTCGCATGTGCCGGTGCTTTTCATGTCAGCGAAAAATGAGGAAATAGATAAAATTTTAGGACTTGCAATCGGAGGAGACGATTATATAACGAAACCTTTTAGTCCTAAAGAGGTCGCCTATCGTGTGAAAGCACAGCTTCGCAGAGCTGGCTATCAAACGCAAGAAGCAGTACCAGTAACTTCCGCGAAGTCGATTCAAGTTGGTCCATTCTTGCTTAATGGTGATGAAACGGAAGTACATAAGGGCGGCGATTTATTGGAGCTAACGGCGAAGGAAATCGGCTTAATGGCTTGCTTTATGCACAATCCTAATCGAATTTTAAGTAAAGAGACCTTGTTTGAGCGTGTATGGGGAGAAGACTTTTTTGGCTCAGACAATACCGTAATGGTGCATATTCGACGTCTGCGTGAAAAGGTTGAGCAGGATGCATCAAAACCTGTGTATATTACAACTGTAAAAGGGCTTGGCTATAAATTTGTCGTCCCAAAAGAGGAGCAAGTATGAAATGGAAATTAACAGCTAGATTCCTTCTGTCTGTGCTGTCTATTGTTATTATTGTTATTTTCGTAAATACGGCTATTCTAATCGGACTTCTCACTTATCGGCTATCAAATGATTATGATGGGGTCACTGCAGATACAGAAGAAAACTTTGTCCGGGACTTCAAGAAGTATATTGAAATTAGTAATGATACGCCATCAGTAAGTGAAGAGGGGCTTCAACATTTACATCAGCGAAATGCTTGGATTCAATTACTTGATGTTAATGGTCAGGTTCTTGCATCACATTTTGCACCGGATAAGGCTCAGTCGCATTATGCACCCATCGATTTAATTCAAGTATATAAATATAAAGAATTTGATGGTGACACTACGGTATATGTAGGCAGTAAAGATGATGTTAGTTATCTCATTGGTATTAAGGGTAGTGGTACTACAAGATTAGTCATGCATTTTTCTGAATCATCCGTATTACAGTTTATTGGTAAGTTTGGGTTATTCATTGTTATTGCCGACCTATTAGTAGCTACATTAGTTGGATGGCTTTTCGGTCGTACGTTGACCAAACCTCTATATGCACTGATTGAACGTATTCGTCATTTAAAGAATCGTGAGCATTTGCCTAGTAAAATGCCTGGTGGTGTTTATAAACCAGTCTTTGAAAATTTAAAAGAGGTATCGAGAGAGCTTGCTGCACACGAACAGGAACGTAAAAGATTAGAGATGATGCGCGAGGAATGGATCAGCAATGTCTCACACGATATGAAAACGCCCCTTGCCTCGATTCGTGGTTATGCTGAGCTGCTGAATGATGGGAAAATGACTCCTGGCGAACAAACAGAATATGCTCAGATTATCGAAAAACAATCATTGCATATGCAAGATTTATTAGATGATTTAAATTTAACTATGCGATTAAGACATCAACAGCTTCCCCTCAGCTTAACCGAGGTAAATATGGTGCAATTTATTCGTGAAATCGTAATTGATACACTCAATACACCACAATACGAGCAGGCCGATATTGAATTTAATGCAACTAAAGATGTCATCAAGTATCATATCGACGAACACTTTATGAGACGAGCGGTGATGAATTTTTTACACAATGCATTGCTTCATAATCCTTCTGATGTTGCAGTCAATGTTCTTGTTGATGATACTTCTATTACAATCTCTGATAATGGTAAAGGCATTTCTGCCGAGGATCTTGAACATATTTTTGAGCGCTATTATCGAGGGACGAATACTGAACAAACGCACGGTACTGGGTTAGGTACTGCTATTGCTAGAGATATTATTGAAGCGCATGGAGGAACTGTAACTATTACCTCTGAAGAACAACAAGGTACAACTGTCAGCATTCAATTACAAGAAGGAGAAAAGGAGTAGCCCGATACTAGGGACTACTCCTTCTTCTTATTTCTTCATTAGCTCCTGTACTTTTTTAGGTAGCTCATTGAATTTCACTTCATCATATGATGTAACTTCCGTTTCTTTTTTTACATAAAGCTTCATGTATGCATCGTGGCGTAAATTTTTCTGAGCTGAAAACTTTAATGTTTGCTCTTTACCATTTTCGTCATAAGCAGGTATCTCGTACCAATACGATTTCATAATTTCTCCACTATCTAACTTATACTCCTTTACTTCACCATCAGTTGTGATATGAACATAGTATGCTTCTTTATTTAAACGGTTAAAATCTACGGTCATTAGAACAACAAGACCTGCTACGAACAATAAGAACAATGCTCCTATACCTAAGAAAACCTTTTTCATATTAATTCCCCTGTCTAATAATTTTATAGAATGAACGAACTGTAAAGATATAATATATGCCGTAAATTGCTGAATAAGCAATCATCCACAGTATTACTGGTTTAGTTATATCCATACTAAATAGCTGTGAAAAGGCTAGTAGCGCAAATGCACTATGGACGATGCCGACAACGAGTGGTGCACTAAAGATAACGGCAACCTGCCCTGCAACTGTTTTTAATATTTGTTTTTTGTTAACACCGATTTTATTTAAAATTGCATATTTAGGCTGATCTTCCTCTGCCTCTGTTAAAACTTTGAAGTAAATAATACTTCCTGTCGCTGCTAAAAATACTAATCCTAAAAAGCTTCCTACAAACAATAGTGATCCTACAGTAGCTATACCATCCTCATAGCTTTGCGGAACACTTGAAAACCCTTCCTGCTGTTCAGCCGATAGTTGCTTGTAAATTTCCTTTGAAATTGCCTGTTGCTTCAAGTCATTATCCATACCAACTACCTGCATTTTAACACCTTCTGCATTTGTTGCAGCGAACACTTTATCGTTAACTACGAGGACTGTCCCAGCTGGAATAAAGTTTAATACACTCTCTGTATACATTTTATCAACATGGAATGATTCCCCGTTCTCCAATTTAAACTCTTCACCCGTAAAATTATGTGAAAAACGTTCATCGAAACTTGCATCAAGTAAAACTGTTGAACCATTTGCAATGTGCAGTTCTTCGTTTTTCCCTTGCAATTTTGCTAAACGATTATAGTCAGATTCCTTTAATAATGTATATTCAAAAAACGAATATTCATTATCCACACGTAAATCTTTCACAGAAAGCGATTCGTTGTATAAGACGTCTTCTTGAGAAAATTTCACCGTATCTCCCTTCCACATAAATGTGTTAGGTAGCATTTGACGTACACTTGCCTCCGCATTGTAGTACATTCCGAAAACTCCGCCACCTGCTGTGATCGTAGTCGCACTTAAAATAGCGATGATCGAAAGAGATTTAGCATTTGCTCGAATACGGTACAATAATTGCGATACACCAATTAAATTCAAGCCTTTCCATGACCAAGAAGTTGCTTTTTTCAACGCTGTTAACACAAATACGCTAACACTATGGAATAATAGATATGTCCCTACAATTGTCAAACCTATAACCATTAATGGAGTACCTAGTATAGTGAAGAATCTCCAAATATTACTCGTAAAGATATCTGCAGACGCTGTATAATAACCAAATGCAAGTAACGCTGTCCCAAGAATAGCTGTTAAAATCGATGCACGAGGAATTTTCTCTCCTTGCTTCTCTGCATGGAACAGGTCAATCAATTTAAATTGATAGATAACACGATAGCCCTGTAAAGATGTGAATAAAAATAGTAGCGTAAAAATTCCTGCTGTATTTACTAGAGCCTCAGCGGAAAATGTTAAACTCCCTACAACCTCAAAGCCCATCAAACGTACTAAAATCATTAATAAACCTTGAGACATAAAGAATCCAAGAACAATTCCTAGTACTAGAGAAACAAAACCGATTACTAAATTCTCAAAAAAGAGCATTAAGCCAATTTTCTGCTTACGCACACCTAGTAGCGAGTAAAGTGCTACTTCCTTTTTCCGTTTCTTCATAAAAAACGAATTGGAATACGCCATAAAGATTACGATAAAGAATAATAACACGACTGATGATCCACTCATCAATCCTTTAATTTGCTGTGAAAATTGTTGTGATCCTAAAAGATCATCATTATATTTTAATGTCACAAACGTAAAGTAGATGACGATACTAAAAACCATTGAGGCGATATATAAAAAGTAGTTCGACAAATTGCGCTGTATATTTTTACACGCTAGACTAAATAACGTCATTTACTCCACCTCCGATGCCAGCCAGCACCTGTAAAATCTCTTGGAAGAATTGCTTTCTTGTTTGAGTTCCACGATGAATTTCCTTAGAAAGCTGACCGTCTTGAATGAATAGAATGCGCTGGCAAAAGCTTGCTGCGAATGCATCATGCGTAACCATCATAATAGTGGCCGCTTGAGAATTATTCAGATCACTTAAACTTTCAAGCAAGTCTGTTGCTGATTTTGAATCAAGAGCACCTGTAGGCTCATCCGCAAAAATTAATTTCGGCTCTGTAACTAACGCACGTGATGATGCTGTACGTTGTTTTTGCCCACCTGAAATTTGATATGGGTATTTATCGAGTAACTCTTTTATCCCAAACAGTGTAGCTATACGTTCTACCTTTGTGTTAATTGCCTTTGTTGGCACTTTTGCAATCGCAAGTGGCAGTACGATATTTTCGCGAACTGTTAATGAATCGAGTAAGTTATAGTCTTGGAAGATAAAGCCTAGATTATCGCGTCGAAAATCTGCTAACTCTGCATCCTTCATGCGCGCTAAGTTTGTATCACCAATAATGATTTCCCCAGCCGTTGGTGTATCAATTGTCGCTAACACATTTAGTAGCGTCGATTTCCCAGCCCCTGAAGGCCCCATTACACCAACAAACTCTCCTTTTTCTACTTCAAATGATATATTCGATAGCGCTGTAAATGTATTTGCGCCTTTGCCGTAAGTTTTTTCTACATTTTGTACCTTTAATAATGAAGTCATAAACGCTCACCTCTTCTTTCTGACTTTAGTATACCCCCCCAAACTTACAGCAAATTTGTCGCAAGCTTACAACAACCTTAAATCATCATCATAAATGAGGAGTTGATTTCCGTTCCGACTAGGCACTTTGTTGTTGCTGTCGCTTCGCTTTCGCACAGTTAAAACATTGTTGCTGTCGCTTCGCTTTCGCACAGTTAAAACATTGTTGCTGTCGCTTCGCTTTCGCTATCGCTAACCCCC
>Ga0213821_1001249_pt1 | contig 12216 bp, 5 predicted proteins | sample MC6MC0909MG_FD_179894 | JGI IMG/M metagenome (GOLD analysis project Ga0213821, IMG submission 179894) | Enriched soil aggregate microbial communities from Iowa State University, Ames, United States - MC6-MC0909-MG | ecosystem: Environmental > Terrestrial > Soil > Unclassified | place: USA: Iowa...
CCTCATTCACTTCATTTAATTTTGTATCAGTAGTGAGTAGTTTATCGTCAAGTATTACGATTTTATCATCTAGCTCATTTACCTTTGAATTAGCGTCTACAATGACTTGTTCGCCTCTCTGAATGACATCCTTTGTGTCATTTGTTGCAGTAATAGCATTATTTGTTGCTTGTGTGACCTCATCTAATTTTTCATTCAAAGCTCCGAGTGCATCTAATGCATCTTTACCACCTTCAACAATATCTCCGAGGGTTTCTACAACAGTATTTTCCTCTAATTTTGTATAAATAGAATGAGGGCTATAAAAATGATTTCCTTCTCCTAAATATTTAAAATGTAGTTGCTTTCCTACATGCACTGTATTGAAAGTCACTAGTTTGTTAATGTAATCGACTTTAAATCCATTCTCAGGGACTCGTCCTTCAGTAACTTCATACCAAGTAGTATTGCCCTCAGAGGTAACTATAACTCGATTTAATTCATTAGGAATTTCAGATAATAAAACTTTTCCATCGCCTGTTACAACAAGTGATTCATTCATGTTACTGAAAGGGGAATCAGGAGTACCTTTTCTTCGTTCAATAACTACAGCAGGACTACCTTCGTATCTCTTCATAATTTACCTCCTATATAAAATAAAAAGTATCTAATCCATTAATGATTAGATACTTTGTGAATGCATTCGATATGAAATTTGTTAATTACTAGATCACCAATTGAAACAATAGATTCTTCCGATTCTTTAATTTCTTTTGCTAACCCTGTAGCGTTATAAGATTCCACTTGTGTTTCAAATTCCTTGTTATTTTGCATGATAATTTTGATTGTATCCATAACTTCCTCCATTTAAATAAAATTTGTATTTTATGTAATAAATTAATTATTGTAACCCATTAATGCTTGTACAAATACAGTTACATCGATTCTTCCTAGTTGACTGCTATACAAGTCAATGGTATTCCACTGACCTTTAACTAAGTAGGGAGTAATATTCAAATCATGTCTGTCAACATTAAACTTTCCTCCTAACTCATAATCCCGATTCACACCATTAATATGTACAGATAGTTGTCTAGCGTATGTACTTTTATAAATACCATGTTGAATAGGGTGTAAATGAGCAGGTACAGTAAATGTATGGTCGTGTGAAGGAATATTCATCATATGCTCATGAGATGGAACATTGAATGAATGAGAGTGAGCAGGTACTGAAAAGTCATGAGTATGACTTGGTATTTCAATTTCATGACTATGCTTAATAACATATCTGTACTGGTGACTATGTCCAGTTGAATTTGGTTCAGTTGTTCCATATGCATATTCAACGTTTACCCCTCTATCCAATGTGGGTTGGACTCTTCCTCCACCACTTGCAGTCGTTTTGGATACGCCGCCATCACTTAATGTAGAGCCATATGTACCACCACCAGAACTTGTAGAAGTATACATACCACCACCAGAACTAGTAGATGAGTAAGTGCCACCGCCACTTTCAGTAGTTTGACTATATGCTCTAAATTGCAGCAGTTTGAACCGAAGCATTACCTTTTTTATAGATAGTGTTTCTGATGGGATAAATACTTCTAAAGTAAGAGGATTATACCCGTCCACATTATCAACTGAATTTTGTTGCCAAGTTTGTAACATTCCATTTTCGTCTAATATAGTTTGATTTCCAGTTTTATCGAATATCTGTAACCCATATGAGCCTTTTATGTATTCACCAAGTTTAACTCGTGGTTTTGCATTTAAATCTTGAATAGTTAATAAGTTACCATTGATTGTGAATGTACCATTACTATCTCCAATAATTAATTTTTCACCAAGAAGGAGTTTACCGATTATTCTTTCGCCAATAATTCCTTCAGGTGTTATGGCATGTTTAAATGTATTACCACCATCATTAGATAAACCTAAAACACCATGTTGCATTACTAATAATCGCTTTGGATCGTTTGAATCAGTAATTACAATGCCTTTTCGGGATATATCTACACTTTCATTGACACCTGCTTTTATTTCCCTGTCTATTGCAGACCATGTATCATTTAGGATCTGACTGATCTCATGTGTGTTTTTAGTTGTTTCATCCCATTTAAACTTAGACATATCGAGGGTAGTGGAACTAGACACAGTACGATTAAACAACTCTTTAAGCGTCATAAAACCATTCTTAATATCATGAGCATTAGCAATTTCGATACTTAAACTATTAGTATCTTCAACATGTTTAATTGAAATAATTTTAGCTAAAATATCTATACCGAAGTTATGATACTTAATGGTGACTAAATCACCCAACACTAACTTATCCCAATCTCTTTGACATTTTGTTACGTTTAAAAAGTCCACCATATCAATAGAGTAGGAGATACGGGGTTGACTTACTTTTAGTAATTCCTTTTTACCTTCTTCGTACAAATCATCAACTTCAAAAATACTTGTATTTGACCACACTAATTCATTTGCAAATTTTTCACGCTCAATAATTTGTTCACGAGTAAAGTTATTTTCAACCGCTATTGTATTTTTTAATATAGTAATTTCATTATCAATACTTTGCAAAGAATTTTTAACAGTATCTATTTCAGTATTCTTACTTGCAATCTCAGATAGTTTATTTATTTTCTGTGTTATGAGCGAATCAGTAGGCTTCATTGTCGCATTTGCTACAGCTAATTCATCTTCAATAGTATTTAATTGAGTTTGTAGTACAAATAATTCATTTTGTTTTGCTTGTAAGTTTTCTTGAATAGGCTTTTTACGTTCAAGCATTTTTGTAAATTCACCTTGCTTACTATCAAGTAAAGCGTTGTAATCAAGAATGGCGTGACAAAGAGAGTCAGACATATAATTAGAATGGAATATTATTTCTCGGGTAATATCATCACGTTTAAAAGGGTACATGTAGAAATCAAATGATTCTATAAACGGAACACCAGTAGGATTTACACTTGCAAAAGAGATTCCTTCATTACCATATACATATAATCTTGTAACTACTGAATCAAAGTCAGGATTTTCTTCTAATGATTTTAAATACTTTCCATGTTCAATAGATAATCCTTTATTTGTACCAATGTCTTCATTCTTATAGAAGTTAATTTTCTTATTAGTGGTATCCCATATGATCACAGCATCATACAAGTCAGATAAATCACCAATAAACTCGATTAAACCTTGTTCGCTAACATCAAATGTTCGATGTTTTAGAGCAATATCTGCATCAATATAACCAACTGACCAATCAGATTTAGCAAGTAAAGTTTCGTTTAAAACTCCTTCTGATCCAACATCAGAGTATAAAGATTTCGTACCACTGAATTCGCGAATTATCTTTTTATTAAGCTCATAGGGAAGTAAATAACATTGAACATTTTTAACTTCCACACCATTATTAGTAGTGTTCTTAGGATTAATAATTATAAAATATTCTTTTTCATATCCACGTTCATATCGAATTAAATAGTGTCCACGAATTAAATCAACATTCTTATTTCGCACATATTTATGATTACGATTTACCAGATAGGGGATGTCAAAAGACAATTCATGAATTCCATTGTAATTAGTTGAAAGGTTTTTATTATAAGCTTCAGTTAATTCAGCTATTGTTGTTCTGTCTGGTTTACATAAATATAATCGTGACTTTTCGGGCTTTTTATATCTATCAATTATTCCTAACAGGGTAGGCACCTCCTTTATCCTTTGATGTGGTATTGATACCTAAATGTTAAACTACATGCACCTGTTATTTCTAATCTATTTATACCTCTTACTAACTCAAGGTAATTATTATTGAAGTTATCATAGCGATAAGTGAGGGGAATATCTGTCGCAATATGATGATGTTCATTGTCTACATAAATTGTTTCTCCATTAGCGATATTTATAAATTTAAAATCTTTACCACCATTAGATAGGTTTCTGATTTGAAAATTACCAGCGTTTATATTGTAAATCCATATTTCAGGATAAATTATATCGTCACCAGCATTATCAAATTCAATGAGGGTAGGGGATGTGATGTTTGTTAATTCATATCGCCTTTCTTGGGTAGGTGACCGTGCGTAAGGGGAGTCATTCAGCATTGTTACTTCTATGTAGCCATTACCCATACCATTATGAGTTAACTCTACTAACCCTTGATATTGAAAATAATAAAATCGATCAGGCTCATTGTCTGTATAAAATTCTTCAAATGTAGAAGTATCTAGCCATCTAGCCACTTCTCTACGTTTCCTATCTGTCCAATATTCTCCATCTACGCATGCTAGTACAAGTCTAAACTCTAATGGATCATAATCTGAGCCGAATACATATGGTATATTGTTTCCGGCAATCTTTTCAGATAGTATTTTCTTATTCGGCAAATAATTTGTCTGATGCAATCCACCATTAAGGCTTACCATACAGACACCAAGTTCCGAGGAATGCCTCCCATTGTAATAAAAATGAATTGAATCCACGTTGGATACACCTCCTAAAATATAAAGGAAAGAATTTAAGGTCTTCTTTTCATTTGTTATCGCAATTTAAATCCATAAGGCTTCATTTTATCAATTAGTCTATTCATACCTTGATCAAGTAATCTTTCTATATCTAAATTAGCGTTCTGAGATACACTATCAATAGACAGTAAATTATCAATGTGAATTGTGCTACCTTGAGGAAGTAATTTAGTAAAGTCAGGCATTACTGCCCGAATATTTGTAAACATATTAGATATATTACTTTCCGGAACCATTAGCTCTCGTTTAAGGGCAAGCACAGTTTCTTCACTTGGTTTGGTGTTGAAAAGTTTGTGAGTAAGTTCAGTCAAACGATTTCCCTTACCACCTACAATACCACCATTATGATATTTTTTTAGATTCTTTAACACCTCATATGAACCGTCTTGAAAGCCCCATTGTTTACGTAATTTTTCATTTTCGTAATTTAACTGTACTTTTTCTGAATTTGATGCAGAATCCCATGCTTTTTTATTCGCTAAATATTTTTGCCAAGCATCGTCTCTGGGATATGTGTTGTTAGATTTTGAATTATTAGTGTTTGAATTAGAAATTAATGAACCATTGTTTAAATTTAAATTTGGACTAGGTACAGATACGCTACTTAAACTTCCTTGTACTTGCGTGATTCTGTAAATTTGATTTTCTAAGTCTTGCCAAATTAAACCTAATTCTAGCAGTACATCTTTATTCATCATTTTGAAAGAATCTAAGAAGCCACTTAATTTTGTACTCATTCCATCAACATTACCATTAATGATTTGGGAACGTAACTCTGCATAAGATTGTTCATTATTAATTAATTCCGTATAATGATTGACAATATCTCTACGTTCTTTATCTAATCGATCCTGTGTTTCTTTATATTTTTTTTCTTCTAATTCTTTCTTTGCATTCAAGTCATTGTTGTATAACTCTAACTGCTTGTCTAGTGTGTCTTTTGCTGCATTATAATTATTATCCTCAAGTTCTTGAATTGCATCGTATTGAGTTTGATAGGAGTCTAGTTCATCTTGTAGATTTTGTTCACGTAATTCATATTGTCTATCGCTTTGTTTCTCAGCAATTTGTTCTTGAATATCTACTAGTTCTTCTTCTAGTTTTTTACGCTGTAGTTTTGCCTCCCTTGAATCATCCATCGATAGTTCGTTGATTTTACTCACGATAGTGGTTTCTTCTTTTTGAAGCTTTTCAATCTCCTTATTGAAACCTTCTTCATCTCGTTGTTTTCTCATTAATTCAAGCTGGCGATTGATAGCTTCTTCAAATGCTTTAGATTCCTTTTCTAACTTATCCATCTTGTCTTTATGAGCTGTATCAAGATCTTGCATTTGTTTTTTTATGGAATCTTCGTATGCTTCAGCTTGATCTTCAAAGTATTTTACGGTTTCTTTATAACTATCTTCAGCTGTTTTAATTTCTTTGTCTTTTAATGCTAATGCGTAATCACGCTGTTGACTGTATGCCTCCTTCATAGCACTAATTAACTCATCAGCTATACTTGAATTAGTTTGTATAATTTCGGATTGAGCCTCTAACCAAGCAGAAGATAGCTCTTTCAATCGATTCGTTTTTTGTTCTATCTCTTTATTTGATAACTTTTCAAGCTGTAAGGACAAACGCAATGCTTCAGCCTCAGCTTCATATGCTTTTTGCTTGCTATACAATGCGGATATAATGTTCTTCTGTTCATTATTGTATTCTTTACTACCTTTTGTATATAAGCTCATTAGTGTGTTAGATTGAGAAATAGTATCATTTAATTGTTCAATTTTTCTATCAAACTCATTAATCTTACTATTTTCAATTTGCTCGTCTATACCATCTATATTTTCCTGAATATCCCACCAAGCTAGGGAGAGTTCGCTTAACTGAACAGATAATTCATCTTTAAATTCAAGGGAGAGATCAGTTCGTTTAAGTTGTTCTCGAATGAAATTAGCTTCTTTATGTAATAAAGATTGTTTATATTTTTGATGTTTAGTTTCATTTTCTAATTCAATTCGATAAGCTTGGGAATGTTCTAGTTGTTGATTAGCAAGAATATTTGACATTTTAATAGAGCGATCTATACCTGCAATAAGAGCATCATAATATGAGAGACTGCCTCTCACTTTTTCATCATATAGATCTACGAGTGAAGATTCACTAGCACGTACCTCTTTTCGTGCGTTTAAATAATTTGAAATTCCTTGGTCAATAGCTTCTTGACTTGTATCAAAGATAGAGATTGCTCCATTGGAATCTGCAAACTGACTGTAATATTGGTTAGCATAATCTTGTCGTTTACCAACAGCAGAACCACCTGAATGTTCAAATAATCTTTCAAATTCTGATGCATGTTGGGAAATTGTTAAGTCATTTCGTTGGAGAGAGGTAAGAGCATTTTTTTTAGAGCCATTTAGTTCTTTCCATGCAAAATCTAATTGAACTTGAATATCATTCCAGGATTTACCTAATGACTTTGCATAGTTCTCTAACTCGATCTTACGTGAACCAAACCATTGCAATAAACCTGATGCACCACTAGTTTTATTGACAGCACTTGCGTTAAAGTTAGATTCCTGAGCGATATTCCCCATGATTCCAGAAATGGCATTGTCATTTAAGCCTTTATTTCTAAAGTAATTCCAAACAGTTGCTTGTGTTGAATTTCCTTGTACGCCATTTTTAGCTTGTTGGATATAATTTGAGGGATCAATCCAGCTATTCCCTGATTTTACTCCATAATGTAGGTGAGAACCATCGCCTCTACTTTTATCAACATTTCCCGTGTTACCAATAGTACCTAATTTAGTTCCAGCTGTTATTTGTTGCCCTTTGACAACAGCTATGTCATTCATATGAGCGTAGTAATGCTTATTGCTATTAGTATCCTCAATGATTACAAGATTTCCATATGAGCCATGTTCACCAATAGTATCTGCATTACCTGCTTTCAAAACTTTACCATTAACGTTAGCTTCAAGAACGTCTCCAATTTTACCATCAATATCGATACCATTGTGCATTTCAGAACCGCGTTTACCATAGCCACTAGTTATTGTACCTGACCAACCTTTAGGCTTAACCGTACCGGATTTAGATGATTGGGTAGGGGACATACCTGTAAGAACGCCAGTTTTTTGAATCTTCCCTGACTCAACTTGTTTTCTTAAGGAAGCCTCTTGCTCCTTCAACACCCTTAGCTTTTCTTTCTCAAACTTAATTTGTTCATCTAAAGCGTTTTGATATTCTTTAGAGTGCTTAGGAACTCTAGCAGCTATATGTTGTTGTTTCTCAATTTCAAAATTTAATTCTTCTAGTTTTTGCTTGTATTTATCAGTTATGTAGATAGATTCTTTAAGTGTAGCATTGGAATCTTTTAGAGCTTTAGTTGCACCTTTTTGTGTTTTAGTAACATTACTGGTTGCTTTATCTGATTTTCCTATTGCATCAACTATACTTAAAAGAGAATCGGCATCTGAGGATTGAGTACCTGCAAGGGTAGCTAGTTCAGCTTGTTTAAATTTTGTTTTCTCATATGCTTGACTTGCTAATCTTTCTGCAATTAACGAGTCAGTATCATTAAAATTTTTCCCTTTCTCTTCAGTGACTTTACCTCTATTGTTGATGATCGCAGCATGGCTAGATTGAAGCTGATCTAATGCTCTAATTTCAGCATTAATAGTGTTGATACGCTTATTAGTTTCTTCTAGATGAACCATCGTAGCTTTGCCTTCAACACTCATCTTGCCAGTAGCAACTAAAGCATATGCACTAAGCAATGCTTGATTTGCTTTATTTTCAGCTGTAATAATTGCAATAGCTTGTTCACGCTGTTTAGACGTACCATTTAATAAGTTAGTTAATTGGGGATATAAAGCAGATAATAACTTAAGTGAATTTGCTAATGACAATTCTTGCTTCTCGGTACGTTCCGAAACATTACCTAAAAACTCAATAACAGTTATTGAATCTGAAACTGCTTTAGTTTGGGCGCCTGATACACCTACTATTTGCTCTTGAGCCGATGAGAGTTCTTTTAATTTCTTGACTTGTTTTTCGAGTGCATTTGTAGCTTCGTCAGCTGATTGTGAGAATTTATCTGTACCTTCACTACCATCTTTAGTACTTGCAATGTACTGATCTATACTCATTCCAGCTTTTTTAGCTTCTTCACCAAGTCGCTTTTGTTCATCTACAGCTTTTTGATGAGCATTATTTAGTACATTTATAACAGCAGCTCTATCTTCTTCATTTTTAATAACATCTTTTAATAGAGATGGTAAATCTTCTAATATTTTTTTTGCATTTTCAGATGCCTTGTTGAACCCTTCTTCACTTGTAGCTTGAGATAAACTACTAAATGCAGTTGTTATATCTCCAACAATTTTATTAGCATCCTCCGATAAATTCTCAGAAAACATGGTAGAGAGGGCATCTTTTACATCTGATAAACCATCCACATCTGACAACTTAATTAGACTGGCAGATAATGTTTGACTAAGAACTTTTTCACTATCACTTAACTCGTTATTTTTTAAAATAATAGCTTCAATTGAATCTATATAATCTAATTTCAATTTTGATGCATATTCATTTTCTTGAGATGAAACAGCCTCAAGATCTTTTAAATGAGTTCTAAAAGTTCCTTCTAACCTACTATAGTAATTAGCTAAATCAGTGTCGCCACTTTGTTCAGCTGTCTTTCTTTTTTTCGTAACATCTTCTAATTTCTTCTCAATTTTTTCTACAGTGTTAAAAGCAGGATTACCCTCACTATCAACAAGATTAATAATATATTCGGCTCCTATATCATTATGATATAGATTATTAGCCATTTTTACTCTGCTCTCAACTTTAGCAAATAGTTTATTTTTTTGTTTGGAAATATCTACAAGTTCTTTTTCATTTACAGGGATTCTTTTATCGCGATTATTTGTTTCTTCAATATCCTTTTTCTCTTTTTCAATTTCTAATTGCTCTTTAAGTAATTCAAGTTTTACTTTTAATGCATCAGATGAACCGATTACTTTGTTACCCAATTCATCTTCCCCAGCAGCCAGAGAAGGGAGAAGATTAGCTATTTCATTTTGAATATTATGATATTCTGTCAACGTACTATTATCAGCATGTCCTTTGTTGACAATTTCACTTAATCTCTCATATTTTGGAACCAATTCGTCAAGTGTATCTGAATTTTGTCCATAGGATTCAAGCATCTGTTGATTTGCAATCTCCATCTCCTGAGCAAATTGCTTTGCCTCGGCTCTGGCATTCATAGATTGGTTTATCAGCCATTCTACTGCAAGTAAGCCAGCCCCAACCCCAGTAGTGGCAAGAAGTCCTTTTCCAATTGCTGCAAGACCGCCGACTGCTGTTCCACCAGTACCACTATTATTTGTTGTGGTTTCCTCCACAGTCGTAGGTCTAATTTTATTAATTAATTCTGTTAATTCTACTGCTCTAGCAGTTCCATCGATAATGGAGGTTAAGAAGTTAGTAGAACCTTTTGCTGCTGCATTAGCGTTGCTCCCAAATGCAATAATATCTTGGTTCATCTTCTCTATCTGTCTTGATATATCAGATATACCTGTAATACTTAAGCCTTCACCAAGCTGGATATTGGTAAGTTGGTTGTTTAATTCAGCGACTTGGGCTGTTAGATGTTCAAAGCTGGACGTGTCTATATACAATGTTTGTAGCTCATAAATACTAGATAAATTGGTTTCTAGGATTTGTAGGTCTTGCTGTGCTCCCTGAATGCCGTTTAGCTTGAATTGATTAATAGCAACAGTTTCCATTTCTGTTTTGAGCTGTGTGATTAATTTACGAAGAGTTTGAATGTCATTAGTTGGAATTTTTATGAGTTGCTTATAAAAGGAGCCTACCTTTATTTTTAAATCGTCAAATGTTTCATTCAGTGTATTAATAGCTTTAAACGAATCGGTTACTTGCTGTTTGATATCTTCAAAAGTTGCTAGGGGAGCGGAGGAGTCAGTGCCAATGTTTGTTAGCTTTTCATTTAAAGTATCTACTTGCTGTTCCAATGCTTGAAATTGTTTTCCAAAATCAATAAAGAGCTGGCTATTATAGCCTTTAACATCTAAGTTAATTGTTAGACTTGGTATGTTTTTTAATTGCTTAAGATATGTATGTATATTTTTTTTTGAAACTATCTCGTTGATACCAAGAGCAACTAATAGCTCAGTTGGTTTTTTTTGTTCACCACCAGTACTCAAGCGATTTTTCCCTCCTAATTAAGACCAATAGAATACAGCTACGATTTGTAAACGGTAGCTAAATGGTCAATCATTAATTTTTATTTACTAAGGTTTTAACATTTGTATAGGTATTAACAGCATGTAATTGTTGGTGAAGCTCTTTTTCAAGCTCTAAATATTTAATACTTAAATTAAGTCGTTTACTGATCTCATCTAAAGTATGAGAAAGTTCGTCAAATGTGAACATCTCCAATAAAAATACTTCATACAAACCGATATCGATTAGCTGATTCATCGTAGCAAAATGTGTTTCAATGGATTTATCTTTTAATTCAGCTTGTAGGCTAGTAAAATGTTTAATTATTAAAAATAAAATATAATGATCTAATTCATGATCATTGTTGAAAAAATCAAGCTTATGCCGCTCCACATAAGCTATTGTATGGGATAGATCATTAATTAAAATCGTTATTTTACGTTTACTAAATTTGGGATAATAGTAAATAAATTTTTCCTGATTTTTATCTAGATAAAACTTTTGATTTGTATTAACAGATTCTGCGTTTTTTTGAATATCTGTTAATGAAAGTTTTGTTTCACGTTTTGCCATGCTCAACCTCCGATATTAAAATAAATGGGTAGAGGAATTTTCTACCCATTTTAAATTAATTTATTTAAATAATATCTACAACAAGCTTTTCACTGTAAGTACCATCAGTGATTTCAATAATTGTTTGATCATTGACTGTAGCAGAAGCTCCTAAAACAACAACACCATTTGCATTTACAGTGGCAATAGCTGGGTCTTTTGATGTCCAAGTGAGTTCATTATTTTGTACAAGGACGTTGGAGTAGCCTGCACCACGAATACCTAATACTGTAATAGTTTGTGAATCGCCCGCAACAGTAGAGTCTAGAACTAGATGGGAAGGGCTTGCGGCAAGGGCAGTAAACTGAACTTTTTCCTCAGATAAATTACGCAATCTAATATACGCATAGTTTCCTTTTTTATCAGCAAGCGAGCTACCAGCTAGGGAAGAAGAAGCAACACCTTCATGTGTCATTGAAACTTCAATAGCTCCATTTGGCTTAAAGTTCGGCACTTCAATAATTACTTCACCAGTTTTTCCACTATTAGAGCGAATATCTACATTTAGTTCCATACGTACTGCTTTCGGGAAGGAATCTGCAGAAATTTCAATTGTATCCATCATTTCTTGCACCACATAGATAACCTGAACCTCTTTTCCAGCTAAGACAGGGACAGAAATTTCTTTACCAATAGGTGTATATTGTGTGAATGTACCATTTAACTGTTCCACATGAACCTTGCCTAGAGGAGTTTCAGCTAATGTACCTTTACCTGTAGCATCAAGTAAAATCATTTCATCTGTATAGTATTCAGCTAATTGATGATTGATTTCTGTACCATTTTGTAAAGCAATATATGCAGTATCAAAAGCAGCATCTTCAATAGAGAATGTTAATTCCTTTTGGTA
>Ga0213821_1001253_pt1 | contig 12190 bp, 9 predicted proteins | sample MC6MC0909MG_FD_179894 | JGI IMG/M metagenome (GOLD analysis project Ga0213821, IMG submission 179894) | Enriched soil aggregate microbial communities from Iowa State University, Ames, United States - MC6-MC0909-MG | ecosystem: Environmental > Terrestrial > Soil > Unclassified | place: USA: Iowa...
AGTTGCGGGGTTTCTGACGGTCGCCGTTTTGCGGCCGTCTGCGTCGATCCATTTGCCGCCAATAAAAAGATAGAGCGAGTCATAGGGTGTGTTCATGGCTGTGACCTTCATAGGGTTCTCTGGTTGGCCTGCACTGGAAGCTACGCAGGGCTTGGTAAACGATGGCTGGCGCCGGCCCGTGGAATTGAGTCTATGGAGGTCGCCGGGATGGATTTAGCCCAGCTGAAGGGAATGATTGTTGTGCAGAAAGGCAAAATCACTTTCAAATGCGCACTGATTTGCACAGAGTGGCAGGTGAATGAGCAGTCTCAGGGGAAGATGTCGATGGACAAGTTTTCTAATATGTCGGTGTTCGTGAAGGTCGTTGAGATGGGTAGCTTCACGGCAGTGGCCAATCACCTCGACTCCACGGTGGGAAACGTGTCGAGGGCGGTGTCGGCGCTCGAGCAGATGCTCGATACGCGCCTGCTTCAGCGCTCCACCCGGCGCTTGTCGGTCACCGATGCGGGCAGACGATTCTACGAGCGCTGTACCGTTATCCTGGCCGACCTTGAAAACGCTGAGGCAGAAGCGAGCAACGCATTGCTCCAACCTCGAGGCATTCTACGCGTCCATTGTGTGCCTGGCCTTGCTCGACACCTTGTTACTGAGGCCGCACTGGAGTACCGCAAGGCGTTTGGTGACGTAACGGTCGATTTGATGCTCTCGCAGCGCATGCCGAATCTGCTGGAAGACCAGTTGGACGTATCGATTCAGATCGCCAGGGTGCTGCCAGACTCAAGCTATGTGAGCCAGAAAATTGGAGTCAGCCACTGCGTGCTGGTGGCATCGCCAGATTACCTGGCGAACCATGGAGCACCCGAGACACCTGCGGATCTGGTTGATCATCGATGCCTGTTGCTGGGTACCGTCGATTACGCCCGAGATGAGTGGCAGCTCAAGAGTCGAACGGGCGATGCAACGTTCATCCCCAGCGGGCCAGGTTTCAGTGTAAATGACATGGAGGCCATGTCTGTCGCTGTCAGAAGCGGTGCGGGTATCGGCTTGCTCGCGGGATTCGCAGCCATCGACGATCTGCAGGCGGGAAAACTGATCCGTGTGCTTCCCGATTACTTCACTGAGGAACGGAACGTTTACGCGGTGTACTCATCGCGGCAGTTCATCGACGCTAAAATCACCCGATTCATTGAGGTTCTGAAGGACAGGGTCGGTGGCCAGCTGGCGGTGATTGCCGAGGAGCTCATCAAAAATTGACGGTAGTGGGCGGCACAGAGCTGAGTTGCCACTGAAGCAGGCTGTGATTTCGAGAATTGCGTATGGCTGGACGAAAAAAAATCTGATTGCCTGTCACAAATCGACCCCCTTAAGGGCTTCCACCCATTCCTGACGTGAAAAAGGTGGGTTGCAATGAAGGTCTATTTAGATGATCAACGTCCTGAGCCGGCCGGCTGGACGAGAGCTTACTGGCCAGACGAAGTCATTCAGCTGCTGCAGAGTCAGCAGGTCGAGGTACTTAGCCTTGATCATGATCTGGGCGATGACGAGCGTGGTACAGGCTACGACGTAATCACGTGGATCGAGCAAGAAGTGGCGCTAGGAAATCTCACTCCGCCCCTGATCCTGGTTCACTCTGCAAACCCTGTTGCCGCCAAACGGATGAGGGACGGTGTGGAGTCGATCACCAGGCTGATGGCTCGCGCCGCTCCCAGTCAGAACGACATAATCAAGATCAAAGAATTGACCCCACATGGAAGGAATCTGTTGATGGAAGATCTGGAGTTGCTGTCTCGCCTAGAAGCGCACGATACGTTCGGCATTTCGATGATCCAGCGAATAGCCGGATTCGGATACCAAAGAGCAGCAGACACCGTGGCACGTCTTGCATCTGAGGGCGCGATCTTACCGGATGAGGAGGGCACTAAATGGCGACTCAGCTCCACTCGATCTCGTTTGCAGGCGCTATATAGTGCGCATAAATCAACCTTACACGAGCTTCAAGGCTTTCCCCGCTCGGGAGTAGAGCCTTTGATTCTGATGGACGTTCCAGATGGGTGGAGTGAGGCTACCAATCGCGTGCTGGTTGTTGGTCAGGAAACGCTAGGCTGGGACTTCCAGCCAGGCGACTACTATGAGTGGCCATTCCCACCAATCAAGGGTATTGATGATTACCTGAGCATCCCCAATAGCGTAGAGGCGATGATTCACGGCTACCGTGCGTTCGAGTTTTCTCGACATCAGCCAGGTAACGTCAACAGCCCGTTTTGGCGTGCGTATCGTCAAATCAGGACGGCGGTTGGTGATGAAGCAGAGGGCTTCGGGACGAAGGTTCTCTACACCAACCTATTCAAAACCGCTGTGAATGGGACGAGCATCGTCAAAAACGGTACCGAGCAGGAGGCGGATGAGATCTGGCGTGCTTCACACCAGTTGCTGACGCGAGAGATCGAAATCCTTCGTCCGGATGCGGTTGTGTTCTTCACCGGCCCAGACTATGACCGATACCTCGAGCTCGAATTTTCTGGCATGGAATGGGCTACCGTTGGAGACCATAGTCAGCGTGCGTTCGCGCAGATAATCCATAGGTCTTTGCCCGTCAAGGCCTATCGCACCTACCATCCTGGTTACCTCAGTCGAGGCAATTGGCAAATCGTAGATCAGGTGTGTGCTGCCTTGATCTAACTGCTGGATCGGCCGGTTCCGCCGGCCGATCCATTCGGCCTTCTGAGCCTGTACTGAGACAAGACCGCGGCACTTATTAGCAGGGCAAAAGCAATGTGAGGTTGAGCATATGCAGCGAAAAAAACGGCAACCAGTCCTGCCCGATGATCCTTTGTATCAGCAGGCCATAGAGGCCATGAAACGCTACGATCAAGCCAAAGCCGATGGGAAGCCTGGAGCTGAGGTGGAACGCCTCCGTCTAGAGGCCGAATACGCATTTCAGTCAGTTACAGACTACCAGCTTGAAGCGCTCGGAGGCCCGCCGCCGACACGGCATTAGGACTGAGACAACAATACGCCGCACCTCATATCAGGTCGAAAGGCTCGCTCTCCCCAGAGATTATGTCGAGTGTTCTGGCGCATCTGAACACAGAAAGCGGGCGGCCTCGGAGAGACGGAGTTTTGAAATCACCTCTCCTAAATGCCTCCGGGCTGATCGACTGGATTGGGGCAGTCAGACATTTTTCAGAGAGAGATGAGCCGAAAAGAAGAGGAGGCTAGATCCACCGACAGGCACTCGTGGAGGCTTAACCCCAGCGCATGTAAGCAAGATAGTGTCTATATGATGGTAAGGTATTGCCATTTGCCATCACTCTTATGGGAATGGATTCACAGTGACCGATCTTTCTATCAACACTGCCCATCATGGTCAGTCTTTGGTCGATCCAGATGCATTGCTGGATCATGCACAGCAAGAGCTTCAAGCAGACCGTCTCGAAATTGAGGGTTTCTCCACCGAAGCAGCCGCCTTGCAGACGGGGGCTATGGTCACCTCGTTCCTCAAGTCGTACGAAAAACACAAAGACCTCGTCCCCTTGGATCATTGGCTGACCCAAGAGCTTCAGCAACATTTCTTGAGCTGGAGCCATCCTGGGGAAGCTCGAGAAATTGCACTTGAGGTCATTGAAAGCACGGAGGTCGCAAATCGGCTCCATCGTTCGCTTCAAACCCATCTCGAGAAGGGTAACAGCGGATCCAGCTGGTTAGCTCGGCGCCTTGAGGAGAGCGCCGCAACTCAGGGCAATGTAGAGCTCACGGCCTATGCAGCTCGTATAGACCGAGCCCTAGCAGATGCAAGCAATGACGCGTTGAGCACCATCCTCCGTAAGGATGGAGGGATTAGCCAGGCCTATAACCTTGATGGCTTCATTGCTGAGCAACACCATGCTTCGACCTTCAACATTGACGCTGCTGCCCAAGGAAGCTCATACCGAGCAAAGGTGTTAACGCCTGAAGCCGGGAATGGTGGATTCGGCAAGAACTCGATGGATATTGGGATCTACGATAAGGACGGAAAGCTGGTTCGTCGTTATCAGTCCAAGTACGGTCAGGACGCCGAGTCCACGGGTGCTCTGTTCGAGAAGGGCGACTATCGAGGGCAGCGCAAGCTCGTACCTCAGGGCCATGGAGATGAAGTACATAATTCCAGCGAAACCATCAGTATCGATGGCGTCAGCTCACGGCCTCTAAGCAAGGAAGAAGCCAAGCAGTTGCAGGAGCGTGCTCAGCGTGAGCAAGAAGCACGTCAATACGAATGGAGTGATGCTAACCGACTGACTGTTGCAAAGCAGATCGGCAAACAGGCATTGATCAGTGCTGGATTCGTTGCTGGCTTACAAGGGATTCGGATCTTTGGACGCAGAATCTGGAATGGCCTGAACGGGCAAGAAAACCCTGCGCTAACTGAAGACTTGCAGGAATTCCTGAGCAGCAGTGCTAAGGGAGCAACGCAGGTCGGGGTACAAGTTGCCGTAAGCGGCGCGCTAGTCGTCGCAGTGAAAAATGGCTGGCTTAAGGTTGGTAAGAACACCCCAGCTGGTGTAATCGCGAACATGGCGCACCTCGGCCTGGAAAATGCCAAGTGTCTCTATCGCTTTGCCAAGAGCGAGCTCAGCGGCCCAGAGGCCGTAGACGCAATGGGGCAGGTCACTACCAGCGGGGTAGTTTCACTCCTGGCTGCAACAAAAGGGGCAGCGGAGGGAGCTGCATTTGGTGCTTGCTTCGGCCCTGTCGGTATCGCCGCCGGGGGGCTGATTGGCGGAGTTGTTGGCGGCCTTGCAGGTAATGCTGCTGGAGAGGCGATCTATGAGGCCGGAAAGCGGATCGTCAGAGCGGGGGCCAAGGTAGTCGCTGATACCGCTGTTGCGGTCTGCGAAGGCGTGAGCCGAGTCGCAAACAAAGTCTTAGACAAATTGAAGTTCTGGTGATCAATTATGAGCAATCTGAATCAGCAGTTCTGCCAGCATGTCCATGCAGGATCCCCGGCAATCTATCTCGTCAGCACCGAGGAAGAGCGGGTAGATGCCTTCATCAGAGAGCTAGCTCCGGCACTATCCATGACGCGTGTTCAAGAGTGGAACATGGGACATGGCTGGGTAAAATTTGATACCAAACGGCCACTCGCATCTGACTTGCGGTCAGCGCGAACAGACCTCGAGACGTGCCTGCTCGAGTTGCTCGATGATGATGAGCTTGATGGCTGCCTAATCGTTGTTAAGGACGCGAATCAGGCTCTTGAGCAAAACACTCTCGCCGCTGCTCGCCTGAAACAGCTGCTGAATCGCATCGAACGGCATCATAGCGGTCAATGTGCCGTGCTCTTGGTAGGAGCATCGTTCACGATTCCTAGCTCCCTTGAGTCCCAAGTCACATTGCTGAATTTGCCTTTACCAGACCGGAGCACGATCCGCCAATTACTCAGTGAGATCCTCATAGAGAACGAAGCCTCTGTCCCCGATCATTTAAGCGCAGCCATCGTGTCAGGCCTAAGCGGACTGACTGCGCGGGAAGTGCGCCAGGTGCTCAGAATGGCCGTTAGACCAGGTGAATCGATCACTCAATCCGACTTCACCATGATTCTTTCTGAGAAAAAGCAGATCATCGCCAAGAGCGGTGTCCTGGAGATGGTCGACGCCAACGTGCGTGCCACTGATATTGGAGGTCTGCACCGACTCAAGGAGTGGCTGCAGCAACGTGGTCAGGTACTACAACGATTGGATCAAGCACTCGCAAGCGGCGTAACGCCACCAAAAGGAGTGCTCATCGCCGGTATGCCTGGATGCGGTAAGTCGCTAACTGCAAAGGTTGCAGCTGACCTGTTCCAGATGCCCCTGCTGCGCCTGGACATAGGCTCGCTTCTCGGTAAGTACGTCGGCGAGTCAGAGCACAATATGCGTCGTGCGTTGTCGATGGCGGAGACTGTCAGCCCCTGCATCCTTTGGGTTGATGAGCTAGAGAAAGCCTTCGTCGGCATGGGTAATTCAGGCTCCGAGGTGTCATCGCGACTCCTGGGTTATTTTCTGACCTGGATGCAGGAAAAGTCAGGAGCAGTCTTCGTCATTGCTACAGCGAACGACATCACAGCTCTTCCTCCAGAGCTGCTTCGGAAAGGGCGGTTCGATGAGATTTTCTATGTGGGCTTTCCTAGTGGAGAAGAGCGGAAATCGATCCTTGAAATTCACTTGGCCAAAGCGAAGCAGACCAGCGAAGGTCTGGATCTTGATGTGCTAGTGGATGCCTGCCGCGATTACTGCGGAGCGGATATTGAGAATGCGGTTGGGGAGGCAGTCACGACCGCATTCATTGACAACAAGGCTCTGGATCAGCAGCTTCTGCTCAACGCAATTCAATCCACAGTGTCGTTGCGAGAGACGCTCCGGGAGCAGGTAGGTCGCTATGAGGAGCTATTCGAGAAGCTGAAATTACGCCCTGCATCCAATCAGGGAGGCATGAGCGTCGCCCAGATGATTCGTATGGCGGACGACCCTAACCAGCTCAAACGTGAGGATGTGGCCAAATCAAGAGATTGCCCAACCGACCTCCTCGAAAAATTGGTCACAGACCCACAGATTGCCGTTCAGAAGGCGGTCTACGCCAATCCGCGTTGCCCTGAGCGTCTGCTGTCAATACGGATCAACATCCGGCCTGGGGCGCCAGACTTCAATTCGGAGCTGCTCCAGCTAGCTTGTGAAAATCAGAACGCCCCGTTGGATCTCCTCTCGCACCATCTTAAGGACAGAAGCTTTGAAGCAGGGATCCGTTTCGCGATTGCCAACAGTGCGCACGCCCTTGGGCTGGCTGAATATCTCATCGCGGATGATGACGTGAAAGTGCGTGCGGCTCTCGCTGGGTGCATTGGTTTACCCGAGGCGCATCAACTCAAGCTCAGCTATGAGTACGCCAACCAAGTCGGAGAGGCACTCGCCGCCAATCCAGGGCTTTGCAGTGCCGCAATGGAGAACCTTTTCCCCCGACTCAGGCATAACCAAAAAATAAAACTCGCTAAATGTACTGGTTTAAGCCACGACACCATGATGGCCCTAGCGGAGGATGACAACCAACTGGTGAGAAAGTCTGTCGCAGGAAACTCCGATCTACCGGAGAGTCTTCAGATGACACTCGCCGAGGACGAGGACGATGGAGTCCTTGACGCACTTTTCAATAATCCGCAGCTCACTGAAAAGGCGCGCTCGCTTCTACTTGAGTCCAATCACGGACAAGTCGGCACGTTTTTGGAAATGGCTTGTGTAATTGATGGCAACGCAATACTGAAGGGTTTGGCTGAAAAATCTGTCGAGTTCAAGAAGGATCTTGCGAGCCGACCAGGGCTTCCCGATTACTTGCAGGTTGCTCTCGCAAGCGATGAGAATCTGAACGTCAGACTGGCGATGGCTAGAAATGCTGAGCTCTGTAAGGTTGCTAGAGATGTTCTGGAGAAAAGCGACTCGACACTTATTAAACAAGCGCTAGGGTTGCCAACAACTGGTCTATGGGGAAGCCATTTTAGCAACATCGCCAAGATGATGTCCGAGACCGCAGCCATAGCCACCAGAGCCAGAGCCGGGGAGGCGGTCAAGTGGCTGGATGAGAACTCCAAAAAATAGGCCCAGAACGCGCCCCAAGTTCTGGAACGTGGCAAATTGTGGGCTTGGAGTGCTGTCCTGATCTGACTGCTAGCTTGGCCGGTTCCGCCGGCCCAGCTAAGCGCTGAGGGGCGGCAGCGGTCAAAGCCAAGCAGGCGAAGGCCGACCAAAGTGAGGTGGACTAACCATGGCTAATTCAATCGAAGGCGAGCGTCGATTTAGACAGCTGCTTTGGGCTCTCTCCGATCTCCGCCCTGGCGACCATAAAGCGGTGTCTGTCCTCAAGGAGCTGGATCTGGTCGAGCGCGACCTTTGCGACGTGTCCTTGTCCTGCAAACATCTCCTCGACCTAGTCACTAAATCTCCTCGATCCTCAGGCCGCTTGGTCGTTGACGAGCATACGATCCCGACGCCTTGGCGGGAGCGATTCGCCCAAGCGAGCATCGGGTCTACCCGGGTTGCCGCGGGCCCGTACTTGGATGACTTTGAGAAATTCGTCGAGGAATGGGGGAGGGAGATGACCCATCTTCAGGCGCATCGGGATGCGGCCCGTTCCGACTGAGCTTACGTGCCTATTGTTTCGTAGTCGCAATGTCTCTTTTGCTCATGAAAGACAGCATGGTTTAATTATTTTTGATTTCCGGCTAAAGGTTTAGGAGGTTTGAGCCGTACTTATAATAAATGAGCTTATTGAGATATTTATGCAAAACCAAATCTGGGCCGGCGGTACCCCTGCACATCATACCGCGCCGAAGATTGATCAAAACACACCCCCTAACTGTGCTGAGGTATCGATAGGCTTCGAAGACGGCCATGCCCGCCTTCTTATGGATGGGGTTGCACATTATCTAACCGCCCAACAATGTGGGGTGTTGGTTTGCATTCTCGCAGAAACAGTCAAGATTTTAGCTGGAGCATCCGATTCTGAAACGTGCCGACAAGCAGCGCTGATCTTTAAAAACTATAAGTTATGGTATGGACTGATAGAAATACGGACGACTTCAGAGAAGGAGGATATACTGGGAGAATACGGGTACAGCTGGACAGTGCATGAGTATTTTTTTTGCTGGCTATTTCCGTGACCTTCACTCGAGCCTCAGCACTCAGAATTATCACGCGGTACAAATAGCCGCAGGTATCGACTCGACTCGAACAGTGATTTCTTATGACAGCAAAATCGTTCAACTTGATTTAGTTCAGACCGCTAGGTTGGTGGAACAACTCTGGCTTACTGGATACCTCAAAGCCCAGGCAGAAGCGGCTGTCGGATATAATGTTTCCGAGCCTTCCGCCATGCTCGTAAATTCTTTCCGCCCAAGTTTTAATTTTCATGAGCAGTCGGTTGGGGGCGAGGCCTTCAACAATCTCCGCAAATTTGAATGGCACGGATATGGGTTAAGCGGCACATTCCCTGTAACTGTGAAACATTCAAATAAGCATGTGATACTGGACATGGATGGCTCACACCATCATCTCTCAGCGCAAAACTGTGCTGAAATCGCGAAAAACCTCACCACACTGCTAGCGACCAACTATGAGTTAGGGTTTCAGCACTTTGATGAAGCGACTCTAGCGCTGCTCGCAGCCTCACTAGAATGGCATAAATTTATCCATGAACGGGCAGGGTGCGCTGGCGCGAACCCCATGGACATTTTTACTGGTCATAAGAGAGGTTACGAGTTCATCGCTTCTGCGTACTTTCAGAGCAATGCACCAACTGCAAGCGCCTGTCTCTATCACCGCGTGCTCATCGCACTTGATGAAGACGTAGGCCTTCCATGTATCAGCATCGACAACAGAGCCTTTCCGATGAACATAGAAGAGGCGCTATGGCTGATCGAGAATCTCCAGATCGCCGGATACGTCGCGGCGAAGGCTAACGAATAAGCTTACCAAGCACAGAAGTGCCGTAGCTGGTGCTGAAGCCCGCGGCTAGGGGGTTGTAACGTAGTTTCTGTAATGTAACATCGGTCACATTACATTCCAAAAACCGCGTTACAAACCTTGAAGTCTGGCCGTTAGGGCAGAGCGCCGCTTTGCTTCAGCTAGGTGCTCTTTGAGCTTTTCAATGCTCATGACCTCGGATCCACGATGCACCACCGCATGGCAGTTCGGGCACAGCGGGATCAGATCCTTTATAGGATCAAGCTTGTACTCTGCGCCGATCGTACTAAGGGGAACGATGTGGTGGACATGGATGAGCCCTTCGGCAACCTCGCCATAAACCAGTCCGAAGTCGAATTTGCACGCATAGCAAACCGCTTTGTAGTGATCGATACATGCTGCCCTAGCCTGAGCGCTACGCTCATAGGCATTAACCTTGACCTCTCGGACGGCGCCCTCGAGGTACATCTCGGGCTGACTGACCTCTTCAGAGAGTGCTGGAATCGGCGGCTCGTCGCACGCAAACCACTCACCATTCTGTTTAAGCAGCCACTTACGGGTGATCGAGCGCTTAAAGTTCTTAATTTTTGCAGGCCCGACACCGTCTGCGTTCCGGCGCTCATCCGAATGCATAATTTTGAACGTATAGAGTTCGTATCCTTCTTCGGCGACTAGCCTGAGGTGTTCGACGCTCTGCGCATAGCCATTGTTGCGGCGCCCATTTTCAATCTCCCAATCCTCACTGAGGATGAGTGAGCGGTCACCGCTAACGTGCGTATCCCACTCCCCGAAAATGATCTTTTGCTCCTTGTGGTTCACAAACGACCAGCTCCAAATCCAGTTCTTACACGTCGCTCCCAAGGATTCGATAAACGCTTTGCGGCTTGAGTAATGAGGAGTGGTCATGCGCAGATCCTGTGCGTGTAGTGCCGGGAGGAGTGGGAGTGACGGTGTCGACAACGTTAGCGCTTCGCTTATAGCATCAGGCCACGGGGCCATCAAAGCGCCATACACCAGCACTTCGCCAAGGAACGTCGACTGTGATCACAAAAATCCGTATCCGTGGGTACCGCATCTACAAAGATTTCGAGCTCAAGCCCAACCCGGGCGTAAACATCCTGGTCGGTGACAATGACGCTGGGAAGTCCACATTGATGGAGGCCATTTCGCTGGCGCTGAACGGCCGGATAGGTGGGCGAGGGATCCTCGAAGAATTGAACCCACACTGGTTCAACACTCAAATGGTGGCTGAGTTTCTGGCACTCCGGAATGCGGGGAAGACGCCCAAGCTCCCAGAGATTCTGATCGAGCTTTACCTGCAGGACACAGCTGACCTGCAGATACTGCTCGGTGCAGTGAATGCGGACGTACCGACCAACGTGTGTCCGGGAGTATTTCTCTCCATTTTCCCTAACGAGGAATATCAGGACGAGCTGGATCAGTGGCTCAAGAATTCTTCCCCCCTGCTGCCCGTTGAGTATTACACCTATGAATGGCGGTCGTTTGCTGACAACGAGCTCACTCGGCGCCCGCGGGCACTATCGGTGGCCACGATCGATTCTCGGACGGTTAAGTCCGCTGCTGGGGTTGACTACCACCTTCGACAAATCCTGAGCGATCACCTGGAGTCAGCCGAAAAGGCGCAAATCTCGCTGGACTATCGAGGCGTGAAAGCATCCATGACTGAAGGAGCGCTGGCGCCGGTGAATAAGCGGCTCGAGGGGCTTGGCGCTGCGCTGCAGTCTGAGCCTATGGCGCTGGCAATGGATCAAACGTCCAGGACATCCTGGGATAGCGTGGTCACTCCTCACGTCGATGGCCTTCCGTTCGCGATGGCTGGCCAGGGGCAGCAAGCCGCAATCAAGATCTCCCTCGCGATGAAGCGGCACTCTTCAAGCGTGAAAATTGTGATGATCGAGGAGCCCGAAAACCACCTCTCACACACCAGCCTAACGACACTTCTCAACCGTATCGAAGACCTGGCCACGGAGGAGCAGCAGCTTTTCATTTCAACTCACAGCACCTACGTCTTGAATCGACTCGGCCTCAACGCGTTGCTACTACTCCACCGCAACAGCGCGTCCAAGATTACCGAGCTCGATCCGACAACGGTGAGTTATTTTCAAAAGCTCCCGGGCTACGACACCCTCCGCCTCGTGCTAGCGAAAAAGGTCGTCCTGGTAGAGGGGCCATCCGATGAGATCATTTTCGAACGTGTCTATCAGGATCTCTACGGGGCTCGCCCGATGGGCCATGGCATTGATGTCATCAGTATGCGCGGGTTGGCACTGGCTCGATGCCTAGAGCTTTGTGCTGCCATCAACAAGCCGGTCGCCGTAATGCGAGACAACGATGGCATTGATCCAAAAGAGCTGCGTGAACCAGTTGAGAAGTGGCTGGAAGCGAAGCGCAGAGATCTGTTCATCGGCGACGTTGTCCACGGCAAAACGCTAGAGCCGCAACTCATCACCGCCAACGGTGAACCTCAGTTACGGAAGACGTTGGGCATCAAAGACTCAGCCGACTTGCTGACGTGGATGACACGCGAGAAAACGGAAGGGGCGATTCGAATCGCCGAGTCTGACGAAGCCCTCAGCCCACCTCCCTATATGAAGGCTGCGGCGGAGTTCATTCACGATGCCTAACCATCTGACACTGGCGGTCGCCGGCGGGAGAAAAACCCAGGGCCTCGTAGATCACTGCAAAGGACTGCCCAGTGATCGCCG
>Ga0213821_1001256_pt1 | contig 12175 bp, 8 predicted proteins | sample MC6MC0909MG_FD_179894 | JGI IMG/M metagenome (GOLD analysis project Ga0213821, IMG submission 179894) | Enriched soil aggregate microbial communities from Iowa State University, Ames, United States - MC6-MC0909-MG | ecosystem: Environmental > Terrestrial > Soil > Unclassified | place: USA: Iowa...
GCAGCAAGGAAAATTCCTAATGCTTCTTCATAGATGTCGTTAAATTGGTTGATTGGTAGAGGGTTAGTACCACTTCCCAACTCGACGGTGAAGCCTGGTCTGCGCCAATCCTGAATAAACCAATCCTTATAGCCTGCATAGCTTCCAGCGGAATTAATGGGCTCATAGCCACTAACTCGACTAAATTCAGTAACAAGAATTTTAGACTCAGGAGGCTCCAAGTTTTCAAAGCCCCAATAAATCACTCTTCCCTGTGTATGAAAGGCAAGAACTCTTGCAAAATCTCGCTTATTTGTTAAATCAGCCATAGCAATGGCCTCTGGCTCCGATAAAGGTCGTTCTCCACCATAATCCCTCGGCCCAGGTGTTTTAGGATTACGTGCACTTTCTAGCTCCCATTTCGCAGGGAACTGATCATTTAAATCAATGCCATGTATATTGGCTTTCCAACCTGAGAAATTGTTGCTCCCATTGTTCCAATTGATTAGCTGATTTCTTAATGCTTCGTCTTCAGGTGGCCCTTGTATTACTAAGTTGACACCATCAGGATTGACCATCGGAACTATAGAAAGGGATGTTTGTTGGTAAAGTGGAAATGTAGAGATACCTCGTATCGTATTTTGATTGGTGAGTGAAAGTAGGTAGTCATTTAAAAATGTTAAAATAATGGGAGTTGTGATCCATTCATTTGCATGGAAGGAGCCGTTATAATGAATTCGTTTTAATCCGCTACCAATTTGAATCTCTGGAATTTCATGTCCTAACACAGAATGGCCGATTGTTGAGCTTTGTAGAAAAGGGTAAGCATCAAGGAGTTTGTTTAGATCATTCATCATGATGCTATAGTCGTACCTTTGCTGTCCATTGATAATCCTCCAAGTAATTTGTTGAGGAATTCGAATGGTTTGACCTATTTGAAGGGCATTTGGGTTAAGATCAGGATTAGCAAGTAAAAGGGCTGTTAGTGGGATATTTCTATTTTGGGCAATTTGCCAAAATGAATCTCCCTGCCTTAATTGATAGTCGTTAGTAATATACCCCGGAATTCGAATACGCTGTCCAACCCTTAAAAATTGGGGGTTTATATTTCGATTCGAATCTATAATTAATTGGAGGGGGATTTTAAATACTTCGCTATAACGCCAAAGTGAATCACCAGGTCTTACGAAAATGTCCACAAATATTCTCTCCTTAGTCAAAATACTTCAATATAAAATGTATATGAAAAATGACACGATTTATTAATAGAAGAAAGCGAAATTCACATCATTTTTGTGATGAAGAGTTTTCCTTATATACATACCCCTTTGTACATCATGATAACATTATATGAACAAGGAGCAAAAAAGAGGGGATTCTTGGTTATTTTTAATAATACAATTATACTAATAATAGATGAATATGACAGGTAAAGGTAGGAAAACAAATGCTCAATAAATTAAAGCTAGGTATACGAACTAAAATTACATTAGGTTATATTGTTATCATACTTTGTTTACTTGCATCAGTAGTTTTCTTAAATAATCAAATTACTGCTTTACAAAAAGAAAGAAATTTTATTATAAAATATGATTCTCAAGTTCAGGAGTTAACCAACCGAATTGAGAAATACATCTTGGATATGGAATCAAGTCAACGAGGATTTATCATTACCGGGGATGAAAGTTATTTAGAGCCTTATAATAGAGCTTCCGAAAACTGGAAAATTGATTTTAATGATCTCTATCAGCTCTTAGATAATAAACCTAAGCAACAAGAGAAGCTCAAGGAAATAGAGGTAACGATAGAGCATTGGATTGCAACGTCTGGTAATCCAACACTTTTGATGAAGAAGGAAAATAACACTGCTGCGTTAAAGGAATTTTTTAAGGTCGATGTTGGTCGCAAAGATATGGAAACAATGCGGAAACAATTTACTGCATTTAGATTAGCTGAAAATGCATTTACTCAAACTAAGGCAAATCAATTAGACAAGCGAAATAGCAATATAACGAGTGCTTTATTTGGGCTGTTGGTACTTGTTTCGGTAATCGCTATTGTAATCGCTAGTGGAATTTCCCGCTCAATTGTGAAAACGATAACAGAGGTTACTCAAACAATTAAAGAAATTGCAGCTTCTAAAAGCAATCAAAAGGGCAGAATTTATGTGAAAACCAATGATGAAATAAATACCCTTGCCGATGCTACAAATGAGCTTTTAGATTCGATTGAAAAAAGAGAATGGCTACAGTCAAATATTGCGGACATTGTCACTAAATATCAAGGTATTTCGGTCATTACAAAATTAGCCGAAACCTTCCTTTCTGAAATGGCACAGAAGACACAATCCTCTCTTGGTGCCTTTTATGTTCGTGAAACAACAGAAGATGATATTCAATTTGTGAAAAAAGCTGCATTTGCTGGTACAAGTACTGATGTAGGAAAGGATAGCTTTAAACTTGGGCAGGGCTTAATTGGACAATGTGCCTTGGAAAAAAAGATTTTAATCTATAAGGATATTCCAGATGAATTTCGTTTGATCGGAACAGGCTTAGGAGAAGTACCACCTAAAAGTATTCTTATTATCCCAGTTATATTTGAGAAGGATGTAATAGCAGTTGTTGAATTGGCGACTATGACGGACTTCAGTAAGCTTCAGCTGGAATTAGTCAAGCAAGTAGTCGAAACGTTTGGCTTAACAGTGAATAGTGTTGTAGGACGTATGGAAATTGTACGCTTGCTTAATGAATCCAGAGCGATGACAGAAGAATTACAAGTACAATCGGAGGAGCTACAGACACAATCAGAAGAATTACAAATGCAAACAGAAGAGCTAACAATGATTAATGAGCAGTTGGAAGAAAGAACGAAAGAGGCAGAATCCAAATCGAGAGAGCTAGCAAAAGCGAAAAAGGAATTAGAAAAGAGTGCTGAACAGCTATTACTCAATTCCAATTATAAATCCGAGTTTTTAGCCAATATGTCACATGAGTTACGAACACCATTAAATAGTATCTTAATTTTATCAGAGATGCTGGCAGAAAATAGTCAAAGCAATCTAACGGAAGAGGAGGCTGAATTTGCGAAGGTTATCCATTCCTCTGGTGAGGATTTACTTGTACTCATAAATGATATTTTAGATTTATCAAAGGTAGAGGCAGGAAAGCTGGACATAATGTTTGACGAAGTAAATATGAGTGAGATCCCTCTGCAAATTGAGCAGACATTTGCACCTGTAGCAATGAAAAAGCATTTACAGTTCCATATTTCAAAAGCAGAAAATGTAGTGGATATTTTCTATACGGATGAAAAGAGATTCCAGCAAATCCTAAAAAATTTATTATCAAATGCTTTCAAATTTACAGAGCAAGGTTCCGTAACACTTGCTATTAAACAGTTAAAAGAAGAGCAGTTGACAAACAATATGCAGAATATAAGTGCTGATTGGTTAGAGATTACAGTTTCAGATACTGGCATAGGTATTCCTAAGGACAAGCATCAACTAATATTTGAATCGTTCCAACAGGCAGACGGTGCAACAGTACGGAAATATGGCGGTACAGGTCTTGGCTTATCAATTTGTAAAGAATTTGCCAAACTACTTGGAGGTTGGGTTTCTTTACAGAGTGAAGAAGGGCATGGTAGTAGCTTCACACTAACAATTCCAAGCCTGCCTAATGGAATTCAGGAGGAGCAATGTCTTGAATTGGCTATTCATGAGGTTGGAGCTACAACAGAGTTACATGGAATAGAAGAAGAGTTGCCTGAAGTTATAGAGGTAGAGGTATTTCAAGGGAAAACTATATTAATAGTAGATGACGATTATCGTAATATCTATGCACTAAAAACAGCGCTTGAAAAAAGAGGCATGAATATCTTAGTTGCCAAAGATGGGATAGAGTGCTTAGATATTATGCAAGCTAATCAGGAAGTAGATCTTATTCTTATGGATATTATGATGCCTAATATGGATGGCTACGAAACGATGTCTATTATTAGACAACAAATGAAGCTGAAGGATTTACCAATTATTGCTTTAACAGCGAAGGCCATGAAAAACGATCGTGATAAATCATTAAAGGCAGGAGCTTCAGATTACATTAGTAAGCCATTAAATTTAGATCAACTTTTATCCGTTTTAAGAGTATGGTTAGTTTCTAAAGGGAGTTTATAAGCATGGATCAATTTCAGCCCTTGGAGCAAAAACTACAAAATAAGTATACAAATTTAGAGATTGATTTATTACTGGAGGCAGTTTATCGTTTATCTGGCTTTGATTTCAGGGATTACAATCGTTCTTCCATAACACGAAGAATCTTGAATAGAATGAGAATCAATAATATCCCAACCGTTTCTAGAGTGCTTGAAAAGGTGATACACGATCAACAGTTTCTAGAGCAGCTATTAAATGATTTTTCCATCAATGTCACTGAGATGTTCCGTAATCCAAGTTTTTTTAAAGCATTTCGCCAGGAGGTTATTCCATATTTACGTAATTATCCTGAAATACGCATATGGCATGCAGGATGTGCAACGGGTGAGGAAGTATACTCCATGGCAATTTTGCTAAAGGAAGAGCAACTCATTGATAAGGCGGTTATTTACGCAACAGATATGAATGAACAAGTATTAGAAAAAGCAAAAAAAGGTGCTTTCCCTATACACAAAATGCAAGCATATACTAAAAATTATATGCTTGCTGGTGGTAATGATGGGTTTTCTGAGTACTATAAAACAGATTATCAGTATGCGTATTTCCATCCTTCCCTATTAAAAAATATTATTTTTGCACAGCATAATTTAGTTACGGATCAATCATTTAATGAATTCCATATTATTTTGTGCAGAAATGTTTTAATCTATTTTTCACAGGCGCTACAAAGCAAGGTTCATCAGTTATTTTATGAAAGTCTTAGTGAAAAGGGTTTTTTATGCTTAGGCGATAAGGAGACACTACGCTTTGATGATATTATGGAAAAATATAAAGAAGTTGTAGGCAATGAAAGAATATATCAAAAGATCAATTAATGAAAATCCGCTTATCTTTCTAGATTCACAGAAAAATAGGCGGATTATATTTTTTAAGCATGTGCTTGAATCATTAATACACACATATCATCAGGCTGATTGTCTTGCTTCTCTTTAGGTAATAAATTATCAATCAGACATTGTGTATAATCCCACTTTGCAGATGTTAGCGTTTGCAGATGTTTCTCAGACTCTATCTCACAAGGTCCCATCGCCTCTAATACACCATCTGTAAAGAGAATTATTTGTATATCATGCTCGTATTGTATTCTTTGTTTTTTTACTTCAATTTCATCAAAAAAGCCGACTGCACAGCTACCTTGATTTAACGGAACAAGTGTCTTTTCATCAATAAGGGCATAGCCAGAAGGATGGCCGGCATTTACATATTCGATTGTTTTTTGTTCTGTATCCATCACTAAATAAATCGCCGTAAAGTAATAAAGGTTGTCTTCCTTCCCATTTCTTAAAAGTGTCATATAGCGGTTCAATTCTTTTATGACTAATTCAGGCTCTATCAATTGTTTGACAGCTTCTCTAAGAACAGAAGAGATGAACATACAGACAAGTGCTGCCGAAATCCCATGTCCCATCATATCAAGTAAAATAACAGCATAGCGATGATCATTTATTTTGTGCCAATAATACATATCCCCTGCCAAATTAGAGGAGGGTAGGTAGGATACCGCTATTTGAATATTATTCTCATTTAATGGTGGACTCAGTAGACTCCTTTGGACATGTGTTGCTAAATCTAATTCGTATTGTATTTTCTTTTCCTGCTGAGTATGCCAATCTAATTCAGCCTTCAATCGTAGAGCCACACGAATTCTAGCAAGAAGCTCTGTTTTATTTATCGGCTTTGTAATATAATCCACTCCACCGATATCCAGGGCCTCGGCAAGTTTGTTTTTATCTTCTAGAGCGGTGACAAAGATAATTTGAATGTCCTTGAATCTTTCATTTTTCTTAATACGTTTACAGGCTTCAATACCATCTATCTCTGGCATCATAATATCTAATAAAATTAAATCTACAGAATTTCCTGTCGAATCTTGGACATCAAGCTGTAAATAGTCAAAAAGCTCATAAGCAGAAGCTAATGAAACACAGCTATCATAACCTGCATTTTTTAAAATTTTTTCAATTACAAATAGATTTACTTGATTATCATCTACAAGAAGAATGGTCATAACTATTTCCCCTTATTCTGTACTGTTGCGCAGATTATTAATATATGTGTATTTAAAAACTCTCAACTACATTATTATACAAAACATTAGAGAATAATGGTATTTTGGTGTTTTGAAGGAGTATTTTACTAGGTATTTAGAATTGGATATTCGTAAAATATTGTAAGGGAAAGTATAAAAGCCCTCAGTGAATACGTAGGTGTCTAGTTCATGGACTTTGAATAGCAAAATGTCTAATCCTGCTGAATTCGTGCCTTTTTAAAGCCGCCATAAATATCAACTACATTGGCTATGATGGTAATAGCAACAGTGACTAGTAATATGCGATCTATAGCAAACAAAACCTTAGCAGAGGTTGTATCTGTAATTGCAGCAATATAGGGTATAGCTGCACTGTGTATAAAATCAGGTCGATTAACCATAAGAATAAACACAATGGTCCCTAAACATTGAAGGACAGCATTTAGGACAGCAATTAGAAAAGTCCATTGACCCGCTTTTAATTTAAATAATGCTAAAGCTATGCTTAAAGCGATACATATCAAAACGACCGGTGCAAAGGACAGTAACACATTCTGGTTGAATATAGGCATAACAAATTTCAATCCACCTCTATCGTGCGAAGAGTAGATTCCTAAAAGGTGATTTGCATTAAAATAGATAAACGAAAAAACGGTAATACCTATTAAGCTAAAAATAATATCAGGAAGTGATATAGTTTTATCTTTTGGGATAACTTTACTATTTAATAAATCATCTGGAGTCCAAGGCTTTTGTTTTTTTATAAAAGGTATTGGAACATCACTACCTGAGCGTTCAATTATAATAAAAGAAACTGTAATCCAGAACAGCACGTGTAATATCACTGTGATAACATTTATAATAGTGATAGTAAAAGCATTAATCACAGTAGATAAAAGGGCATCTTCTCCGCTGTAGCGTACAATATTTTCTACCACATGAACGATTACAGTAATAAGTATGGCCCAAGGGACGATTAATTTTATTGTCCGAATATACGTGTCAAATATTTGTGGGCCAATTAAAAATTTTGGTGAATCCCTGTAACTTGCTGCGACCTCAATAGGATTTCCTAGCTTTATAAGAACTTCTTTTACATCTGATTCTGTATAATCTTCAGGTAACATTTCCTCGATGGTAGATTTTAGCTTAGAACTAATTTCATCCCGTTTCGTTTTGCTTATCCTTTTTGTAACTTCATGAATATAGGCATCAATTAAATCCATTCTAAGTGTCTCCCTTCAATAAATTATTTATCTCATTCAACAGATTTTAGAAGGAATGAATTGTGTAGGCACAATTCAAAATCCGGACGCATTGTTTATCTGTAGCGAAAGCAAAGCGCCAGCTACATTTCGCCAAGACCAAATCGATTGTGTGACTCTAAAAGGGCATATACTTTTTCAGGAAGGTGAATAATCAGGATGTATTGTTGACTTCAGGAGAAATGACCCCGGTAGGATACCCAGCTTAGATCATCTCACTGTCATCATACAGTATTATTTTAACTCGTGGTAATATATGTTATTATCGGAAGTTAAAATTAATGTGAAAAATATGATTATGAACAATTTTTTAGATTGCAATAAATGAACAGGGGGATGAATATGCGAGTGGTAGATAAATTATGGGATGAAGAAGATTTTTTGCAATTTGTCGACATTGTAATTGGTGCTTATCCGGGAATGCTGGACGGCTCACAGCCAACAAAAGAACAATTAAAGGCACTTTTTATCCATAATCAAAACAATGATGAAGCTATTCATTATTATGGATTATGGGAAGAAAATAAACTGGTTGGTGGTATGAGACTTCATGATTTTGAAATGAATCTACTTTCTAAAATAATTCCAGTTGGAGGGGTTGGTTTAGTTGCGGTCGATTTACTTCGCAAAAAAGAGAGGATTGCTAAGGAATTAATAGAACACTTTTTAAAAGTATTTTTAGAAAAACAAGTACACTTTGTAGCATTATATCCTTTTAGACCCGATTTTTATAAAAAAATGGGCTTTGGCTATGGACCTAAAATACATCAATACTTAGTAGAGCCTTCCAGCTTTCCGAAAGGTCCAACCAAAAAGCATCTTAAGTATTTAACAGTGCAGGATCAGCATAAATTAGCAGATTGCTATAAAAGAGTTACAATGAAAAGGCATGGTATGTTTTTAAAAACAGAATCGGAGCTCGCAGCCATATTTAAAAATCCTCAAAATTATGTGATTGCTGTTGAACAAGGCGATACCATTCAAGGTTATTTAGTATTTTCCTTTACTAAACAAAGTGATACGAATTTCCTGCTTAACAATTTAGTTATTAAAGAGTGGATTTATGAAACACCAGAGGCATTATTAGAACTTAGCACATTTTTAAATAGCCAAGCCGATCAGGTTGCTCGAATTGAATGGAACACCCAAGAAGAAAATGTTCATTTCTTTTTAGGAGATGTAAGAAATGGATCGAATCATTTAATCCCAAGCGTCTATCATGCAAGCACTGTGTCAGGAGTTGGTTTGATGTATCGTATTATCAATGTCAGAGGCTTTTTTGAGGAGTTAAAAACACATAATTTAAATAATCAAACTTTAACATTTAAGCTTACTGTAGAGGATTCTTTACTCCCAGAAAATAATCAGCAAATCGTTATGAAAGCAATTGATGGCAATATGACAATAGTAGACAATCATAAATGCGACGTGGAGATGATAATAGATATTGCAGAGCTTTCCTCACTAGCTATGGGAGTTGTTACAGTACAAGAGCTATTTATGCTCAGTAAGGTAAAGATTAGTGATGAGCGATATATTCAGAAATTACACCAACTCTTCTATGTCTATGATAAACCGATGTGTATTACAGCATTTTAGGGAAGCCATAGTGGGCATCCCCATGCGAACTATTTTTCTTTTTTTATAAAGAGGGAAGAACGTACTGGTCGTTCCAGTGGTGTAATGTTAATAATAAAATAGCTTATAATTAATATTAAAATAATAAGTGAGTAAATTAAGGTATTGATCGGGTGGTCATGCTCAACAATAATTAATCGAATCATGGCTGTAATACCAATATATATAAAGTATCGTAGAGGGAAATGATAGTCCTCCTTAAAATATTTTACAATCATTGTGATAAATTCAAAATATAAAAAGAAGAGAAGAATATTTGCAAGGAAAAGCTTATAGTCGCCTTTATCCTTAGAGAAAATGATAATTTTAAGGAATTCGACTAGTTCTTTAAAAAGTAGGAAGGATAATATAAGCGCAAGAAGTATGAGACAAACATTAAGAAACAATTGTAAAGACTTTGGCACAGCCTTAATTAGTTGTTGATAGGTTGAGTTGTTTTGATCCATCTAATTCCTCCAATCATTATAAGAGACGATATAACATAATTATATGGTCGATCGTCTGGCGATTATGATTTGAATATAACATTTAATCGTTAATGTTTTTATGCATTTTTGTAAAGTTTTGGTATATTTTATTGAAAGAATGTTTTCAAATTAATTTAGCGGTATGCTAAAATAGATGTGCATGAATATAAATTATAAAAGGGGTTTTTAAAATGGCAAAAGCTGCAAATTCAAATGCAAAAATTACACCAGAACGTTTAGAAGAAGCGTTAAATGTTCGCGATCGTCTTATTATTGAGTTACTAGTACAAGTACTTGATGAAAAGCTAGTAATTGAACGCCCTGTGCTACGTGAACGTTTAGGAAACCTTGTAGAACTTTCTGACCATGATGCAGAATTAAAGGAAACTTTACACGGTGTTATTAATAAACTGTAATTCTCTAAGATTTATATAATTATGCTTAAATGTAATTATAAAATCCCCTATAGCTTAGACTGTAGGGGATTTTAATATCATGTAAAACGATCTACTAATTCGTGCATACGTTCTGCTTCTGAGTGAAGCTCGACTGAGGAATGCATAATAGAAGTGACCGCTGATTTCTGTTCATCAATGGAAGCATTGATTTGCTCGGTAGCTGCTGCAGATTCAGTGGCAACACTTGCTATTTCATTAATAGCATTAATAACAATTAAACGATTTTCAGCCATTTCACTCATACCCTGATCAAGGGACACAAGATGTGCAGTAATACCTTGGATGGAATCAGCTAACAATGTAAAAGCATTTTTTACCTCACTTATAGAAGTAGCTTGTCCCTGTGAAAGCTGAAGGGTGTGCATCATCTTAGCGTCTGAACTAGCAGTATCGATTTCGATACGTTTTAATAAATTTCTAACACGATTAGTTGCCTCATTCGTATCCTCTGATAAATTGCGAACTTCTTCTGCTACAACGGCAAAACCTTTTCCATGTTCACCTGCTCGTGCTGCTTCAATACTTGCATTTAAGGCTAAAAGATTAGTCTGTTCAGAGATGGAGGTAATTGTTTGTACAACATTATGAATTTCCTCCATTTGTCCTGTTAAGCTCGAGAAGTTTGATCTCAATTCTTCAATGACTTGTGTAAATTCATGTGAATTTTGCTGTAATATTTCGACCTTTTGTCTACCATTTTCCTGTGAGCTATTAATGTTATTCATATCCTCCGTAATTTCAGCATATTTTTCTGTTGCATTTGAAATAAGAGAAGACAATTTTTCAACCTTGCTTATGGCCATTTCGGCTTCTTCTGCCTGAATGACAGCTCCTTTCGATATTTCAGTAATAGCCTGATGGATCTCATCGGCAGAAGCGGTTGTTTCTTCAGTAATAGCGCTAAGCATTTCCGATGAAATTCTCATTTTGCCTGCACTGTCTTTCGTGTTATCAACCATTTCATTTAAGCTGTGTTTCATATTATTCACATTGCTAGCCAGTATTCCTAATTCATCTTTCGTAGTTATAGGAATTTCCTCGCCTGTTAATTTCCCTTTAGCAATATCAGAGGTCATCACCATAATTCGGCGTATGTATGAAGTCATTCTGCCAGAGAAGAACCAATATAGGGCAACGCCAATGATTGTTGCAAGAAAAGTCATAACAACTGTGTAGTAAAGGACATTTTTAGTACCTGCATTAAAATCCATTTCATAAGTACCAGCAGCGATAATCCATCCCCAATGCTTGTCCGTAGCTACATAGGTAATTTTAGGAGCAACAACATCAGGGTTTGATGGCAATGCCCAGTCATAACGGACATATCCCCCGCCTGCCTTAGCCTCATCAATCATTTCACGTACAAAATAGCGACCATCCGTTGTCTGTAGGTCTGAAATATTTTGCCCTTCAAGAGATGGGTGAGTTTCAACTGTTCCATCAGCTTTAAAGGCATAAAAATAGAAGTTTTCACCGTATTTAATGGGGTTATCAATAGATCTTTTATTATCCTCTGTTTTCTTGCCTACTATTTGTGTCCTAGCACGCTCCTGAGCCTCAGCTAATGTAAGCTTCCCTTGCTGAACTTGCTCATCTAATTGAGCTATTACTTCGAGTATCCCCAATGTCCCATTCTTTAGACTTTGTCTACCTACCTCATCAATTTCACTTTTTGCCACAAAGTAATTTACCGTACCAACTAAAGTTGTAGGAATCAAAATGACGATAATGGCTAATGTGACAAGTTTGTTACGGACTGACTTCATCATGGGCACAACCTCCGTTCCTGTCTAATTATACAAAGTTTTACAAATCCTTAATTTAATTATAATACAAAGGATTTCAATAAAATAGAAAATTCCGAAAATTAAACGATAATATTTTAAAATAAGGGCAATGTTATATTCTTTTATGATGAATGGAGGATTTGTGACCCTGAAAATTGCTTAGTTGAGTGTCAAAAATAATTGGTGAGGTACAAACTGCTCAGTTTAAGGAAGAACAATTCGTGTGAGGCGAAAAACTACTTGGTTCCCCTAGAAGAAGCACTTTGGTAAGGCCCAAAAAAGCTCGGTTCCCTGGATCAATCGCTCAGGTAAGGCTGAAAATAGCTCGTCTCCCCAGAA
>Ga0213821_1001257_pt1 | contig 12168 bp, 11 predicted proteins | sample MC6MC0909MG_FD_179894 | JGI IMG/M metagenome (GOLD analysis project Ga0213821, IMG submission 179894) | Enriched soil aggregate microbial communities from Iowa State University, Ames, United States - MC6-MC0909-MG | ecosystem: Environmental > Terrestrial > Soil > Unclassified | place: USA: Iowa...
TTTTCGATTGAAAATCGGACCAAAAGGAATCTGAAAACCACTTTTCATTTTGTAATGGAATATTTAAGTTGTAGCGTGATACTTTCTTTTGAATGTAACCCGCATCATCCGTTATGACAATTTCCTCAAATGACTCATTTTGTTGTAAGAGATCATAAAAGATACTCTGCTGCTTCCCCTGCTGCTTTAGAGTAGTAGCCATTTGCAATTGCCGAAATGTCTGGTTAAACTCCAATTCAATTTCACTTGAAAGGTTTTGAAGAACTAATTTCTGGTTTGCTAGAATTCTATTTTCAAGGTCAGCTTTAACATTGGAATAATAATAATAACTAGTTAACAAAAGCGGTATAATCGACATAATGATTCCAAATACCAACACTTTTATGCGGATTGGTTGAGAAGAGAGCCAATTTCGGATTTTACCATCCATTATTTTGCCCCCTCCCTTTCTGGTTTGATAAATTCAGCTAGGTTTGTTATTTCACTATTTAACTCAATGCCAAGTTCATCTTTTACTTTTGTATTAATGAAAAAGTGTATCGTATCAGGAAGCTCAACCGGAAGGTCAGCGGGAGAATTCCCTTGGAGGATCCGACTCACATACCTTGCAGCTTGGTATCCTTGTTCCTCGAAACTTGATCCATAGCTTGCAAGAATTCCTTCCTCTACCTCATTTCCGTAAACCCCCATTGCAGGGATTTTATTTTCTTTAATAATTTTTGCGATTTTCTCTGTTAGAGATTCCATACGAAAGCCTGGTACCATTAACAGTGCATCATTTTGCTGTATATTTCCGCTTAAAAATTCGGTGAATTTCGGGTCGCTAATATTTACTGGAATTACTGGCAAAGCAAGACTCTTTGCGGCATCTATCGTATTCTCTAAGCTTAGTACGCTCACTTTATTTTCTTTGTCATAGAGAACAAAGAACCTTTTAGCGGAGGGAACTAATTGATGCAAAAGCTCGAGCCTCTTTCCTGATAGACTCGTGTGATAGTTATTAATGCCTGTAAAAAATCCGCCAGGGGACCGGTAATCTTTAATTATTCCAATCTCTTTTGGGGCTGCAACTCCGGCAAAAACAACAGGGATATTAGTTTTCTGCTCTTCCATCTTTTCTTTTAACGCTAAGGTTTCGATTCCTCCCATTGTAACAATAAGGGCCGGCTTTTCTTTTATCAGTTCATCGATTTTCTCTTTTAACGTTTTTTCGTTATCCATGGCATTTTTTACAACATATTCAATCGTATCTTCCTTATACCCAAGTTCACGTATCCCTTTCTTCAAGCCAGTAAGCTTTTCCACCCTACTGTTTCCCATCATGATTACCCCTATTTTTGTCGGAGTATCTTCGCGATGATTAATAAAGTTATTTAAAAGGACTGATACAATAATTATTATGAGAATAAAAAAATACCATTTTGTTTTCATCTTTTCTTACCCCTTACTTCAAGTTCATTACTCCATCCTCTTTCACTATACCTAATAAAAAACCTATATTACCTATGTAAAAAGGATAATTATATGAATTTTTACTGAATATAAAAATGCGGGCCAGTTCCGGTTGCAATAATGCTTAAGTTTCACCGGGAGACTGACCCTACAATCTTAAATATTAATTTTTATTACTTTTTAACTCATATGGTACATCCGCTGGAGCATTTCCCAGTGGCCAGTCATTTGCCTTTTCTGCAAAATCAGGTCTTTCTTTTGAAAGAATAAAGCCGGCAAGATCTGCTGCTTGTTGGTCGGTTAAACTTCCTTGTTTAATGCCTCCCATTTCACCAAGGGGCATATTTCGTTTGATATACCCAGCTGCTGTTGAAATTCGCCCCATGCCAGCTCCAATATTAAACGACTTGTCTCCCCAAAGTGCCGGTCCCGACGTTGGACCCGTCCCCGAACCATCTGCACCATGACAAGCTGAACAAGATTGTTGATAAAGTTTTTCTCCATTGGCAAGGTCTGGTTTTGGAACAGTTTGCAGCGAATTTTTTATAATCCATGGACGTTCTTTAATACCAATAGGTACATCCGTCGAGATAAAGTTCAAATAAGAAACCATTGCCCGCATCTCGTCGCTGTTTGCCTCAAGAGGATGCCCATTCATACTTCTTTTGAAGCAGCCATTGATTCTGTCTTCAATGGTTAACACCTTTCCAGCTCGTGGATTGAATGCCGGATAGACAGCGGTAACACCTGTTAAAGGTGAAGTTGTATCGGTTCCTGCTGTACCGTGGCAGCTGGAACACGCTAAATTGTTTCCCACATTGTTCGGCAGTGCCGTATTCGTTTCATTCATTATTTTAAAGCCAAGTTTAATCGAGTCTCCTAAAGGACCCTCTGGAACCTTCTCCATGCTTGGGGGATCATAGGTTTTTATTTCATTTTGTTCCTTAGATTCTGTTTGGTTTTGTTGTGGCTTTTCAGTTGCAGCAGGCTTATCTGATGCACAACCAGTAAGTAATAATGCTGCGGCTAATAGTGGCAGCCCATATCCTATTTTTAATTTTGCCAGCTTCCCCATTTTCTTCACTCCTAGTAGAATTATTATGACTTCAATTTATTTTGATGCAATTTCTATGCCAGATATAAAAGCTAGGGTCAGAGTGAGTCCTAAAGTGACTTCCATAATAAAAAGCAAGACAAAAAGTCATAGTATGACAATTTGTCTTGCTTCGTGCTTTCCACAACCTAGGAAAAATCCGTATGGTTGTTTTGCGTCATTGGTGAGTAGAATTATTCCAAATCCCCTACCATAAATTAATGAGCCTTTCATATTTTTATATACAATCTTTTAGGTGATACGGTTTAATAAAAGAAAAAAGATATTTATAGGGAGAAACTATGAACAATAAATCAGCAATTGTTACGGGGTCATCTAGTGGTTTTGGTTTGTTATGTGCGATGGAATTGGCCTTAAAAGGCTTTACAGTTATTGCGACAATGAGAGATGTGAAAAAAGCACAGCCATTACTCGAACTTGCAAAAGAAAAAAATTTAGTAGAGTTGATTCAAATCCACTCTCTTGATGTAACTTCCACCGAATCTATTAATGACTTGAAAAATTTGCTTACCACCTATCCCTCTATAGATGTGTTAGTGAACAATGCAGGGATTGCACTTGGTGGTTTTAGTGAAGAGCTTTCCATTGAAGAATATCGAAGGCAATTTGAAACAAACTTTTTCGGAGTGATTACAGTAACCCAAGCTGTGCTTCCATATATGAGGGCTAGAGGGCAAGGCAGAATTATCAACATGAGCAGCATTAGTGGCAGAATGGGCTTCCCTGGATTATCAGCTTATGTATCATCCAAGCATGCACTCGAAGGTTATAGCGAAAGCTTGAGGCTTGAGCTTAAACCATTTGGCATTGATGTATCCTTAATTGAGCCTGGTTCGTATCAAACCAATATTTGGAAAAGCGTTGATCAAATGGAACCCAACTCTGATTCCCCCTATTTATCCTATATGGCGAGTATGCTAAAAGAAATTGAAAGTGGAAAAGAGGAACATGGCAATCCCATAGAAGTTGCGAAACTAGTAGCTCAAATTGCCTCCCAACAAAAATCTCCAGACCTTAGATATCCTATTGGTAAAAGTGTAAAGAAAAATTTGTTTCTAAAAAATCTCCTGCCCTGGGGATTCATTGAATCAGCGATTTTGAAAATGCTCAGGCACTGACCCATTTTATTCGGACTATCAAAGGCTATATCTTGCTTGTCCTTTCCGAATAGGCCTTGCATTCGGACTATCAACAGGCAAATCCATATAATGTTCAGCTGCCATTATTAGCTGCTGAAAGACTATGGAAGCACAACAGTTGTCAATTTAACAAACCTGATTTATGACAAGCTTCCCCATCCACATGTCTTTGAGGCGGCAAAACGAACTACGGAAGCTCATCTGATCAAATTAATAAAAGAAGGTTTCGTTACGCAACAAGATTCCTTTTACTCAATCAAATCAACCATGTAATCGCTCAAGTTAAACTCGGGCATCGTTAACGGAGCGCCTTTTAGATAGTTAATTATGGTCTTCAAAGTATGAATCGTTGGCGGAGCCAATGAAATTTCCCCATTTTGGTATGCTGTTAATGCATCGGCAGGAGAAATCCATTTGGTATCACTAATTTCATATAAATCAGGTTTTGGGGTTTGCCCTTTTGGCAATTTAGTTAGAAAAAAACGTGTATCAAATCTTATGCGGCTTCTATTTGGTGTAATAATTTGACCGATATAGGCCAAGCTATCAAGCTCAAATTGAAGTCCCTCCTTTTTTAACATTTGTAAAAAAGAAAGATCACCATTTATAAGAAGACGGCGGTATTCCCTTTCTGTTTCTTCGCCTAGCTGATCAGTAGAACCGTCTTCTTTCTTACAAACTAAAACCCCTACTTCTTCAAATAATTCTCTTGCAGCAGCTACATAATGTGCTAGTTCGAATGTTTTATTGCCTATACCATTTATAATACTATTTGAATCTTTCACATTATCAGACTGTTCTACCGCTCCCCCAGGGAAAACATAAAATCCACCCATAAATTTCATCGTTTCAGGTCGTTTTGTCAAATAGACCCTTGATAAGTGATCCATTAAAACTACTGTTGATGCAGGTCTAGGTATCGCACTCAATTTTTAACCCACCTTTTGAAAAATAATTAGTATTTTCATTTATATTCAACTTTTTACTCGTATTTACCTTCTCTTACAAAAGCCTTTTTACCTTTTCCAACTGATTTCAGCCCTTGCGAGGAAAAATTAACCATTATTTACAAAAATGTTGTATGATAAGAAGGTACCATCAAAAAGAAAGATTCTAACTAAAAAAATCAGAATCTTTCTATTATTAAAAGAATTCGGGAGGTCTTTATGCTAAGTAAATCTTTAATTGAGGACGTATTGACAGCCGCTTTATCAACGGGTGGGGACTTTTCGGAGATTTTCGTTGAGGATCGTTTTACCAATAATTTCACCCTTCAAAGCGGAAAAATTGAAAACTGTCTTTCCGGCCGTGATTTTGGTATCGGCATCCGCGTGTTTAAAGGATTGCAAAGCGTCTATGCCTATACAACTGATCACAGCAAGGAAGGTCTTCTTAAAGCAGCTAAAAACGCAGCACAAGCTATAAGCGGAAATACCATTAATCAGCTAACCCCTTTTGCGAGAGAATCCTTTGACACCATTCATCCTATTCAACTCATGCCTAACGAAGTAGATAAATCTCGCAAAGCATCTATTATGAAAAATGCTTATGAAACTGCCAAAAACTATCATTCAAGTATTTCGCAGGTTACTGTCCGTTATATGGATGAAGAACAAAATGTGTTGATTGCTAATTCAGAGGGAAAATTGATCGAAGACAAACGTGTTCGCTCAAGGCTGGCGATTCAGGCTGTGGCAGTACGTGATAACCAAATGGAAACAGGTTTCTATGGACCCGGCGCCCATCAAGGCTTTGAGTTTTTCGAAAATCTAAATTTGGATCATTATGCTAATGAAGCAGCACGGATTGCCGTAACGATGCTAGATGCCAGCCCATGTCCAAGCGGAAAATTCCCTGTCATTATCGATAATGAATTCGGCGGCGTTATTTTTCATGAAGCTTGTGGTCATGGATTAGAAGCTACCGCTGTTGCGAAAGACAGCTCTGTGTTTACAAATCGCCTCGGAGAAAAGGTCGCTCCCGAAATCGTTACATATATCGATGATGGAACAATTCAAAATGAATGGGGTTCCATCAATATTGATGATGAAGGCGAAAAGGCACGGAAAAATGTTCTTATCGAAAATGGTATTCTAAAAGGCTATCTCATTGATAAATTTAATTCACGAAGAATGGGCATGGAATCAACCGGTTCAGGAAGAAGACAATCCTTCCGTTTTGCGCCAACCTCTAGGATGACTAATACGTATATTGCCCCTGGAAAATCAACACCTGAAGAAATTATCGCAAATACCGAACATGGGATATATACGAAATATATGGGCGGCGGCCAAGTCAATCCGGCAACTGGTGATTATAACTTTGCCGTCATGGAAGCATATGAAGTAAATAATGGAAAGCTCGGAAAACCATTGAAAGGCGCTACTCTAATCGGCAATGGTCCAAAAACCTTACAGCTTGTCGATATGGTTGGGAATAATTTGGGGCATGGTGCTGGAATGTGTGGTGCACAAAGTGGCAGTATCCCGGTTAATGTAGGTCAACCAATGATCCGTGTCAGCGAAATTACGGTCGGTGGGACGAAGGGAGAATAATCTATGACAATACAAGAATTTCAATTGAAACTATTTAGTGTTGCTGAAAGCTCCGGTTTTACAGATGTAGAAATGTATTATGAAAAGAAAGAAGTATTTGGCTGCCAAGTATACAAAGGCGAAATTGATCAATATGAAATTGCTGAAGACGGAGGCGTTTCCTTCCGCGGGATCATAAACGGTAAAATGGGCTATGCATATTCCGAAAAAATCGATGATGCTTCCATTCCCTTCTTGTTAGATAACGCGAAAGAAAATACCCAGATAATGTATGATGAACATAATGAAGAAATCTTTTCCGGAAGCAGTCACTATGAGCAAGGGAATTTTTTCTCTAGATCCTTAAATGAAGTGACTATTCCTGAAAAAATACAATTTATTAAAGATGTAGAACGTGAGTTACTGGCACAGGACCCTAGAATTGTTGCGTCAGAATATTGCGGCATTCGGACAGAAACGGTCTCTAGAAATCTTTTAAATAATAAAGGGTTGTCATTAACTGATCAAATGAATTTTTTGTATGTCATCGTGGAAGCCATCGTAAAGGACGGAGAGGAAACAAAAACATCATTTGAATTCAAAGTGACAAAAGACTTCCAACGCTTAAATGCCAAGGAAATTGCCAAAAAAGCTGCAGATGAAGCACTCTCACAATTAAGATCGAGAAATATTACTAGTAAAGAATATCCGATCCTTTTAAGAAATGATGCAGCAGCAAATCTGTTGGCCACGTACTCGACTAATTTTTCCGCAGAAAACACGCAAGCAGGTATTTCGTTCCTAAAGGATAAGCTTGGAAAGCAAATTGCCGGCCAAAAGATTACCATTGTCGATGATCCATTCCTTGAGGATGGCCTTGCCAGCAGAACCTTTGATAGTGAGGGTGTTGCGACAAAGAAACTTACATTAGTCGAATCGGGTGTCCTGCAATCCCTCCTTCACAATCAAAAAACAGCGAAAAAAGATCAAACGGAAACCACAGGACACGCGCATAAAGATTCGTATAAAAGTGTTGTCAAAGTTGGTCCATCGAATCTTTATCTCGAGCCCTCCACGACTCCATTTGAAGCAGTGCTTGCTTCAATGGACGAAGGCATTTTGATTACGAAACTTCAAGGCTTGCATTCAGGAGCTAACACAGTTTCTGGTGATTTTTCACTTGCGGCAAATGGATTTTATGTAAAGGACGGAAAGGTTCAATACCCAGTTAACCAAATGACCATCGCGGGTAATTTTTATCAATTATTGAAAAATGTCGAAGAAATTGGCTCGGATTTAACCTTCCCGCTTTCGCCTGTTGGTTCTCCATCAGTTTTAGTTAAATCATTGGCGGTTACGGTTGAGTAATCGTGTTTTTTTTGTGGGTGTCCCATGTGGGCACCCGCTTTATTTGAGATATTGCTAAAAATAGCCCCAAAAGAGGTAATTTTCCTCTGAAAAATGGGTGTGCCTTCAAAAAATGTAGCTACCCTCTCTACATTTTCTGAGACGAAACCAGGTTCCCGATCACCAAAACAGAGCATGCCTCATATCAACTCTATTTCCTTTCATATATTTTATTTTCCCTATTTCTATTTTCTGTTGGTTTCGAAAAAGAAACTTCGCGAAAGGATTAATCCCGTCACATACAGAAATAAAGCAAAATAGGCCGGCAGGATATGGATAAATGTTGTATATCCAATGATAAAATGAGTCACAATGCCAGAAACGAACGCCGGTATTCCCCCGATTAGTAACGTTTTCCAAACCCATTTTTCCCCTTGATGAAATCCCCATAGTGAAATCATGAGCACGAGCAATCCAACACTAATTAAAGCACTGCCAAATCCAGCTCGGTCATGCGCAATCAGAGAAATAAGCCGTCCATTAACATCATTTAATTGATCTGGTGTCATACAAATAAAACCGATGTCAGTTGGCACAAACACATTGGTTGCGCCAATAAAAGAAATCACCAAACCGCCAATGATAAATGAGAAACCGAGAACAACAAAACAGAGTTGTCCCCATAAACTTTTTTTCCATGTTGGATGATTGGTTCGATTTTTCGATATCGGAGATCGATTTGAATAATTTGTTTTTCGCCGCCCGATCATAAAAAATGGCAAAAGGACGATCCAAAAAATAGCATGAAGCCAATCAAAATAACCATAAGCAATAAACAGCAAAATACCTAAAAAACCAACAGTTCCGCCTAGATGAATGGCCTTACGGGCCCAGTGATATCCAAACATTACCGCGTGGCGTGCTAGTTGCATATATAAAACTCCACCTGAAATCATCGTTCCGGCCAGTGTCATCCGATCATGAGCCATGAAATAAATGATCGTTGGATTGATGACGATTAGTTCTTCACGAGTTAACCCTAAAAAAGCTTCATCATAAGGAAGAATTACGAAAGTCATGCTAAAGAATAATGCAATCAATCCGCCAAGAGTAATTAGGAGACCAAATAGCCAATACCATATCCAGCCAGATCTCTTTTCTTGAAGGATACCTAATTGATCCTCGATCGCTTCATTGATTCTTTTCGGCAGACCTGGCCCTGAAAGGACGTAGCCATTCGTAAGCAAGATGAGCTTAACACCCTCTGAAATGAGTGTGAGCGCATCTTCTGGCTCCAATACTCCCCCTGAAATCATCAATGGCACATGGTCAAATCCATTTGATTTAAGATATTTTACTGTTTGAATCAATTCCGTTGTTTGCTTAACTGGAAAGCTTTGTTCTTTTTCAACAATTTCAGGTCTTTCCTCTAAAAAAATCCCATCAATACAACCAGACTCTTTTAGTTTTTGAATGAGAGGCAGGTCATGGTAAACACTACTTTGTTGAATAGAAAGGAAAATCGGCTTACTTTTCATTACGCGCTTCATAGCATAAAACTTTTCACTCTCGTACATTTTTTCTATGATAAAGGCTGCTCCATATGGAGAAAATGACGGTAATATGCTGATCGTTTCCTCCACGGACAGCTCTTGACCTAAACGAATAAATATCGGTTTATTAAGAGGCTTTAATGCTTGCAGCCTCTGTAAAGCCTGCTCAATGCCCATCGATTCTAATGGATTGGGAAAGATAATTTCGTCTTTATTTTTTGAAAATCGGGCAGGATTTTCAGATTGATTCGGAGTTCGAGTTATAGGACCTATTTCAATAAACCCAAAGCCTAAATGAGAAAACGCCTTTGTCCCTGATAAAAATGGATCTATTTTCCCGCTTAATCCAATGGGATTGGAGAATGTGAGACCAAATAAATTCTTTTTAAGTGCTGGCGAAGGAGTCATATGACCCAAAAACTCAATGAATGCAGTTCCACCCGGCAGAGATGAAACTATGTTCATCCCCCGATGAATAAACTCTCTTCCCACCGCATTTGGCAGCCGTGATACCAAAGGTTTAAAAATTGTATGGTATGACCAATCAGGCATATAATCAACTCCGGTAATCAGATACTAACAATCTATATTTCTATTATAACTAGAATGAGTTTTCAGCATAAAGACAAATTCTTGAATTTTCCGCCTACTCCACTTCATAAAGTTAACCTTAAATCAGTGGGAATTTTCCCCATCCCCCACTTATCCTTTTTTGCACACTCAAAGTCTTGAAGTGGGGGGCTATCTGCTCGTTAATGCAGGATAAATTCGCGAATCAAGACTTTTTTTCAGATTTTTCGCCTTTCCTGTCCTCATAATGGTGATTTTATTCCCCACTCGGAATCTCTAAAGCTCCCGATATGGCATAGGAACCAAAATCAATCTCTGTCTGTTTGCCTACCACATGCTTAGCTATTTCTGCACCAAGATATGGTCCGCTGGTTAGCCCTGATGCGCCCAGGCCATTTGCAATAGATGCACCGAGTATCCCTGCTCCAATCACAATAACCTTTTCCATATAACACCTTTTCATTTTAGTTTTCTTAAGCTCTTATGAGATGCTCGATCCGTTCATTAATATCACATCTCATTCTGTGACGAATGATTACCCATTTAATGATAACAAAAAATTGAAGTGTTATAAATTTGCATCAGTTAATTTTTTTAGGCCTACTCACTAACATAAAAAACTTGTAAAAAAACGCAAATTATTTGCGTGAACTTTTTGCGGAAAATTATTAATATATCTAATTTCACTTGTATAAAAATGAATTATCTGGTATATTAGCAATCAATTAAATACACTCTTACTTCAATACCTTTTGAAGTGAGGATAGAGGCGCAAAGACTATTAGTACACAATTTGAGGATAATGAGATCCGGTGATGATTGTAGAAAGGAGAATTTGCCGAAGCTTCATAGAAACTCATTCGTCTTGAAGCTGGTTCTGTTGTTGAATAAGCACAGAATTGTCATATAGGAAACTATATGGAGGGCTATCTCACGCATAGGAACTTGTTTTTATTATGTTTCTACCGCAACAGCGAACCCTCGTTGTTGCTTTTTTGCGTCGATTTTAGAAATGGCCGCTGCCCCCTCTAATTTCTAAAAAATTTGATATAAAGGGTGAGAATGATGAATTTTGGCCAAGTTTTAACAGCAATGGTTACGCCATTTGATCAAAATGGTGAGATTGATTTTAACGCTACAAGAGAATTAGTGAATTATTTAATTGCGAATGGTAGTGATGGGTTAGTGGTAGCGGGTACAACTGGTGAGTCCCCAACCTTAACAATAGAAGAGAAAGTTTCATTATTTAAATTTGTTGTCGAAGTTGTTAATGGAAGAGTACCGGTCATCGCCGGAACGGGTTCAAATAACACTAGGGCTTCCATCAGCTTAACTAGGCTTGCGGAGGAAGCGGGCGTTGATGGGATCATGCTTGTTGTTCCATACTATAACAAACCATCTCAAGAAGGTTTATTTCAACACTTTAAAGCAATTGCTGATTCAACCGTCTTACCAGTTATGCTTTATAATATCCCTGGACGGAGTGTCATCAACATGACTGTTGATACCATTGTTCGTCTCTCAAAAATTGACAATATCGTCGCAATAAAAGAAGCAAGCGGCAACTTAGATGCCATGGCTGAAATCATTAGCCTTACTGCAGATGATTTTACGTTGTATAGTGGCGATGATGGCCTAACATTACCAGTTTTAGCGATCGGTGGTGCGGGAGTTGTCTCTGTTGCTTCTCATATTATCGGGAATGAAATACAGGAAATGGTCAATAGCTTTAAAAATGGGCATCTAAAGGATGCAGCTTCAGCGCATCGACATCTACTTCCGATTATGAAGTCCTTATTTGCTGCACCTAATCCAACACCAGTAAAAGCAGCCTTAAATTTGACCGGGATAAAAGTTGGAAGTGTCCGCTTACCATTGGTACCATTAAACGGTGAAGAAAAATTAGCACTACAAAAGGTCCTTCCAACAAGAAAAGTTGAAACATTAATTTAATGATTTAAGAAAAGGCTGCCTTACAATTTAGGCAGCCTTAATTACTGGTACAACTCCTACATCTTTCAAAATATATAAAAATGAAAGCAAAAAAAACACAAATAAGTTGCGGTTTCTCGCAACTTATTTGCTTTTTTAGTAGTTTGTAATTCCAAAGCTAAACTAAGTGATCTCCTTTGTTAAACGCCTTTATATGCTTGTCGATAAATCTCAGCCAACTCGGTTACTAACGGAAGCTTAGGGTTGGCAGTGGTACATTGGTCTTCGAAGGCACGGTCTGCCAGGAAGTCAATTTTACTTTCAAACTCAGTTTTACCAATATTATTTGCTTCTAAACTCATTGGGATTTCGAGTTCTTTAGCCAATTTGATGATGGCCTGAACGAGACTATCAACACCTTCCTCAGTCGTTTTTGCAGGTAAACCTAATGTTCTTGCAATTTCAGCATAACGTTTGTCTGCTTTGAAATGGTTATACTTTGGAAATGCTGTAAACTTTATCGGTTT
>Ga0213821_1001263_pt1 | contig 12153 bp, 13 predicted proteins | sample MC6MC0909MG_FD_179894 | JGI IMG/M metagenome (GOLD analysis project Ga0213821, IMG submission 179894) | Enriched soil aggregate microbial communities from Iowa State University, Ames, United States - MC6-MC0909-MG | ecosystem: Environmental > Terrestrial > Soil > Unclassified | place: USA: Iowa...
CATCGGTTATCACGGCCGCGCTTCGACCCTGCGCCCCTCGGGTACCGAGGTGCGCCGGCCCAAGGGCCAGACCCTGCCAGCCGGCCAGACTGAGCCAGTGTTCGGTCCTTGTGCACGCCTGGACTACGAGCTGGAACTGGGCATCTGGATCGGCCAGGGCAACCCGATGGGCGAGGCGATCGCCATCGGCGATGCCGCCGAGCACGTGGCGGGCTACTGCCTGCTCAACGACTGGTCGGCGCGCGATATCCAGGCCTGGGAATACCAGCCGCTGGGGCCATTCCTGTCCAAGAGCTTCATCACCAGCCTGTCGCCTTGGGTGGTTACTGCCGAAGCCTTGGAGCCGTTCCGCTGCGCCCAGCCGGCACGCCCTGAAGGCGATCCGCAGCCGCTGTCGTACCTGCTGGATAAACGCGACCAGGCCAATGGCGCCTTCGACATCGAACTGGAAGTGCTGCTGATCACCGAGCGCATGCGCGAGCAAGGCTTGCCGGCGCATCGCCTGACCCTGAGCAACACCCGCAGCATGTACTGGACCGTGGCGCAGATGGTCGCGCACCACAGCGTCAACGGCTGCCAGTTGCAGCCGGGTGACCTGTTCGGCTCGGGCACCCTGTCCGGTGCCCAGCCAGGCTCGTTCGGCAGCCTGCTGGAGATCACCGAAGGCGGCAAGCAGCCAATCGAATTGGCCAGCGGCGAGGTGCGCAAGTTCCTCGAAGATGGTGACGAGATCATCCTGCGTGCGCGCTGCAGCAAGGATGGCGTGGCCAGCATCGGCTTCGGCGAATGCCGCGGCAAGGTCGTCGCGGCCAACTAAGAGGGTAGGGTGATGGAGCTGTTCACTTACTTCCGTTCCACCTCTTCCTACCGGGTGCGCATCGCCCTGGCACTCAAGGGTCTGGATTACCAGGCCCTGCCGGTCAACCTGCTCAAGGGCGAGCACCGCGCGGATGATTATCTGGCGGTGAATCCTCAAGGGCGAGTGCCGGCGCTACGTACTGACAGTGGTGAGGTGCTGGTCCAGTCACCAGCGATCATCGAGTACCTGGAAGAGGTCTATCCGCAGCCGGCGCTGTTGCCCGCCGCGCCTGAAGCGCGGGCCAAGGTGCGCGGGGTGGCGGCGTTGATTGGCTGCGATATTCACCCGCTGCACAACGTCAGTGTACTCAACCAGCTGCGTCAGTTGGGCCATGACGAAGGGCAGGTCAATCAGTGGATTGGCCACTGGATTGGCCAGGGTTTGGCGGCTGTGGAACAGTTGATCGGAGATAACGGCTTCTGCTTCGGCCAGACGCCGGGGTTGGCCGATCTCTACCTGATACCGCAGCTGTACGCGGCCGAGCGGTTCAATGTCGAGCTCACTGGATACCCGCGAATTCGCCGGGTAGCGGCGCTGGCCCAGCAGCATCCGGCCTTCGTCCAGGCGCATCCCGCCCAGCAGCCAGACACCCCGGCTCAGTGAATCGACGGGTTGCTGGCGGGTAGATGGCCCAGCCGCTCGCTCAGTTTTACCCGCTGCACGGGGTCGTCGGTCAGCAGCAGGGCATGCTCCAGGTCGAAGCGTTCGGCCTGCGGGCAATCCAGGCGCTGATACAGCGTTGCCCGCGCCAGGTAGTCGCTGACTAGCACCGGCCCCAACTGCATCACCCGCTCGGCATCGATCAGTGCCGCCAGGTCGTTGTCGTTGCTGATGTGCAACTGGCGCAGGTTACGCGACAGCCGTTGCAGCATCTGCCTGGGGCTGGCCACTTGCATGTGGTCGGCGCTCAGCGCGACTTGCGGGCCGAACTGACGGGCCAGCAGCTGGCGGCATTCCGCCGGATACAGACGGCGTCCGCCACACGGGTCGAGCAAGTGGTCGGCGCCGGGTACTCGCAGCAGGAAATGACCGGGGAAGTTCACCCCCTCCAGTGGGATCGACAGACGCCTGGCCAGCTCCAGGGCCAGGATCGCCAGCACCAGCGGTTGGCCACGGCGGCGCAGCAAGACCTTGTCCATTAATGCCGCATGCGGTCGCAGCGGGTGGTATTCGTCCTGGGCAAAGCCCAAGGCAGTGAGCTGGCGCAGCAGTGGTTGCGCCAATTCGCTAACCGGCAACATGGGTAGGCTGGCATTGATCTCCCGTTGCAGGTCATTGAGCCGGGCAAGGCTGTCCGCGGGCTCGACGCTGCGGTCGTGCTCGGCGGCAATCCATAACGAGGCTTCCAGCAGGGCGACTGGCTCGCGTTCCAGGCAGGCCAGGCAGGCTTGACGTGGCTTCATGAAAATCTCCCAACACGCTTAACTATTAGCTCTGGCGCGCGGTTTCGTCCAGTGGTCCGGCTGCGATACATGGGCTTGCGGGCTGCCTATACTGTGTGGAGCACCTCTTCGGGGAGCCCGTTGATGTTCGCGCTCATGCAAAGCACCCGCACTCAGTCTCTGCACCTGTTCATTGACCCACCTACCGGCCTCAAGGCGGTGGTGGTCATCCACAGCGAGCAGCTGGGCCCTGCTTTGGGCGGCTGCCGCTACTTGCCCTACGCCGATGACGAAAGCGCCATGACCGACGCTATTCGCCTGGCCCAAGGCATGAGCTACAAAGCGGCGTTGGCGGGGCTACCGGTGGGGGGCGGTAAAGCAGTCATCGTGCGTAATCCGCATGTGGAAAACCGCGCGGCGCTGTTTGAGGCATTCGGGCGATTTGTCGACAGCTTGCAAGGGCGTTTCATTACCGCCGTCGACAGTGGTACCTCGACCCTGGACATGGACTGCATTGCCCAAACCACCCCGCATGTCACCAGCACCACTGCCTCCGGCGATCCCTCACCGCATGCCGCCATGGGCGTATTTGCCGGGATTCGCGCGACGTCGATGGCGCGTCTGGGCAGCGACAATCTCGAAGGTTTGCGGGTTGCGGTACAAGGGTTGGGCAATGTCGGTTATGCACTGGCCGAGCAGTTGCATGCGGCGGGTGCGGAATTACTGGTCAGTGATTTGGACCCTGGCAAAGTGCGCCTGGCGGTGGAGCAATTCAATGCCCATCCGGTGATCAATGACGCCTTGATCAGCACGCCCTGCGATATTTTCGCCCCTTGTGGTGTTGGCCCGGTGCTCAATGGCCAAAGCGTGATGCAGCTGCGTTGCGCAGCGGTGGCGGGGGCGGCGAACAACCAGTTGACCACCTTGCAAGTGGCCGATCAGTTGGAAAAACGCGGAATTCTGTATGCGCCTGATTATGTGATCAATGCCGGTGGCTTGATCTATGTGGCGCTGACCCATCGAGGAGTAGACCTGGGCACTATCACTGCACATCTGGCGCGCATTCCTACGCGGCTGACGGAAGTGTTTGCGCATGCCCAGGCGGAAAAGCGCTCGCCGGCGCGGGTGGCGCAGATGTTGGCGGAGCGGTTGCTTTACGGATGATCCGGGTTTGATATGGTCTGTCCGGGCCTCTTCGCGGGCAAGCCCGCGAAGAGGCCAGAACAGGCCCCCAAAACTTATTCCTCGCCACCACCCTCAAGCAACTCAGCCAACGCATCCGGCTGGCTCTTGAACGCCCGGGCAAACACATCGCGGTTCTTGGCCATGTAGATACCGGCTTCCTCGACCTGCTGTTCAGTCAACGAAGGCACCGCCTTTTGCAGCACCTCAGCCAGGCGCTCGGCGAGTTCGAGCATCTTGTCGTGACGATCGGCTTCGGCTTTATCCATGAACAAACGCTCCGGGTCGCGGCTGCTGCGGTACACCACTTCGACGGCCATTCATCACCTCTGTGCCTTTTAGCTGGTTGGATTGATCAATTACTGTATCGATATACAGTAATCGCTCGGGCCACCCCAATGCAAGCCAATAGTGGCCATTTATATCCGGGAAAAGCGTAGCCCATAGGTGCCTTGCGGCAATCGGTCGCCTTCCAAGCCAAGGGCCTGGCCCTTTAACTGCATGGCACAAGCGTCACAGGCGTGGCGCATCATCCTTCAGCTCGTATCGGGGAATCGAACATCGTGAACATCAAATGGGCAGAAAAACTGCGCAAGGGCTTGCATGGCTCGGCCGACTCGCTGGGCAACCTGTGCGTCGAGTCGTTCCACTACCTGGCGTTGTTCGGTATCGGCGGGATCACGGCCTGGGCCGCTGTGATGACCTTCCTGGACATGCTCAGCAAAGGTGGGGTCAGCGTCGATGACATCCTGCTGCTGTTCATCTACCTGGAGCTGGGGGCGATGGTGGGGATCTACTTCAAGACCAACCACATGCCCATTCGCTTTTTGCTGTACGTGGCGATTACGGCATTGACCCGCTTGCTGATCGGCGATGTGTCGCACCACAAGGCGCCGGATGTTGGCCTGTTGTACCTGTGCGGCGGCATCCTGCTGCTGGCCTTCGCGATCCTGGTGGTGCGCTATGCCTCCTACCGCTACCCGTCGAGCCGGGTGCTGGACGCCAGCGGCAAGGAAGTCGACGAGGGTCGCTAATGCTCAGTTGGCGATGTGGCTGGTGCTGAAATGCTGCTGGCCTGGGTCGCGGGTGAGGGCCGCGAGCACCTCAAGCGGGTTCTCGCCCTGTTCGATGGCAAGGCCCAGGCGGATGCTGTCGATCACCCGCTGCAAGCGCACGGGGTCGTTGCGCTGGGCTTGGCTGATCAGGCGCTTGGCGACGATGCCGCTGTCATCGGACAAGGTCAGCATGATGCTGCCATCCAGGCGTTCGATGCTCAGGTTGACCCGATAGCGTGGGGCGAAGGCGTCGCTGATTTGATCGAATGGATTGTTCATGGTCGCGCATCTGTAAGTGGCAATGCAGGGGTTGACCGACGGGCAGGCCGGATGGTTCAGGGCCGCTGATCGGGTCAAGGCAGAAAGCAAAACGCCCGGTGCAGTGCACCGGGCGTTTGTGTTCAAGCAACCTCGATCATTCCTCCGGATCATTCACTTCAAGGATCACGCGTTTGCTACGCAGTTTGCCGTAGAAGTGTTCCAGGGCGTTGTTCAGCTTGCTGGCGGCGCCATCCACTGCCTGGTCCAGCGAGGTGGCGGTATGGGTCACGGAAATCGGTTGGTGGCCTTTGGGGCGAGCCTCCATCTGGCAGCGTTTGTCATGCGGTCCGGGCTTGGCGCCGTTTTCGTCGCGCAGGTGGACCTCGATGCGGGTGAGGTCGTCCTCGTAGCGTTCGAGGGTGCTTTCAAGTGTACTGCGGACCCACTCGTTAAGCCGGATGTTGCCTTCGATATGGTTGCTGCTGTTGACCTGGATTTGCATGACTTCAATCCTTATTCAGCTTGCTCGCAAAGAGACGTGCCTAGGCCACTGAGGCCTGTGGAATTTTTTCGCCTCTTGACTCTAAGGTCAGGCATCCGCGCGGCGAATTCAACCCCCCGAGAAAGAAAAATTTCCTGTTGCAATAAATTCGAAATCATCTAGGGCCGTTCAGAACGCAACGGATGTTTGCAGGTATAAAGTTCGAGGTTCGCCGACGTACTTGCCCTTGTTGTTGTCATCGAACGAGCGGGTGTAGTACTCACGATTGAACAGGTTCTTCACCCCCACCGCGACCTTGAGGTTGGACAACTGCGGGCCGAAATCGTAGGCCGCGCGGGTGCTGACCAGCAGGTAGCCAGGAATCCGCCCGGTGCTGCCATCAGCGCTCTCTTCGCCGGTGTTGGCGTTGTCGGCGTACTGGCTGCTCTGGAAGCTGCTGTCTAGGTCCAACTGCCACGGACCTTCGCTGTAGCCCACGCCCAGGGTGCCCTTGTGGCGGGACGAGAACGGCACCTGGTTACCCTTGTTCGGCCCATCTTCGCGGATAGTGGCATCGACGAAGGCGTAGCTGGCATGCACATCGAAGCCGGCCAGGGCAGGGCTCAAGCCATCCAGGGCATAACGCACGCTGGTCTCGATGCCCTGGTGACGGGTTTCGCCGCGGGCGATCACCGAGTCGTTGGTCTGGTTGCTTTCGTACTGGTTGTCGAAGTTGATCAGGAACGCGCCGATTTCTGCCTGCAGATCGCCGTTGTCGTAGCGGGTACCCACTTCCCAGGTGCGCGCCTTCTCCGGCTTGACCTCGCCGCTGCTGACCCGGTTGGGCATCTGGCTGTATTGCACGCTGCCGAACGAGCCTTCGGTGTTGGCGTAGAGATTCCAGCTGTCGGTCAGGTGGTACATCACGTTAAGCGCCGGCAGGGCGGTGTTGTAGCTGCCCTGGTAGCGCTGGCCGTTGAGCTTGTTGCTCTGCTCGGAGTCGATCATCTCGTAGCGCACGCCCGGGGTAATGGTCCAGCGGCCGATGTCGATGCGGTCATCGAGGTAGATGGCATGCGCTTCGGTACTGCCGCGGGTGTCGCGGTCGTTGCGACTGGCAGTGGTTGGCAGCTCGCCATTGACCGGCTCGCGGAAGCGCAGTTCGTGGCCGGCCTCGTTGATGTAACGGTAGCCAACACCCAGTTCGTGCCAGCTGTCGCCCAGCGCCAGGCCTTGCGAGAAACGCGTTTCGATACCACGCACCCAGTACTCGCGCGGCGACAGCGAGACGAAACTGCCCTGGTCCAGATAACCGCTGCGCAGGGTCTTGGTGAAGAAGCTGTTGACGCTGAACTGGCGGTCATCCTGCTTGTAGTCATAACCGACGTTGACCAGCGTGCGACGGCCCCAGAACTTGTCCTTCAAGCGGGTCGACTGATACGGGTCGGCATCGAAGTCGGCCTTGCTCAGGCCGCCAGGCATTTGCGCCTCGCCCTCGTAGTACTGGGCCATGGCGTGCAGGCTGTTGGCCTCGTCGAGCTGCAGCTTGCCCTTGAGAATCAGGTCGTCGATCTGCGTGTCGCTGTGTTCGCGCCAGTCGCCGCCACGGGTGCCGGAGTACAGCAAAGCACCGCCCAGGCCGTTGTCGTTGGTGCCACCAACCAGCAGGTTGGCGCTGTTCTTGAAGCCATCGTGGCTGGAGGAAGGGCTGATCTGGTTTTGCATGGCGGCCTTGAAGGTCGCCTGTTCAGGAATGGCGCGGGTCACGAAGTTGACGATGCCGCCGACGTTCTGCGGCCCGTAGCGCACCGCTCCGCCGCCGCGCACCACGTCTACCGCGTCCATGTTGCCCAGGCTCAGCGGGGCCAGCGACAGCTGCGGCTGGCCATAGGGCGCGAACGGCACCGGGATGCCGTCCATCAGCACGGTCGAGCGCGAGGCCAGGCGTGGGTTGAGGCCACGGATGCCGAAGTTCAGCGCCAGGTCATGGCTGCCGGTGCCGTTGTTTTCCGGGGCATTGACCCCAGGGATGCGGTTGAGCACTTCGCGCGCGCTGCTGGCGCCGCTGCGTTCGAACGCTTCGCGGCGGATCACGTCACGCGCGCCGGGGTGCTCGAAAACGTTGTCCTGCCGGGCTTCGGCCAGCCAGTCGCCGACCACGGTCGAGGCGCCCAATTCTACTGGCGCACCAGCCGCGGGGGCGGCGATGGGTTGCAGGCTGAAGGCGTTGTCAGTCTCCTGGCGGGCTTGCAGGCCGCTGCCGCGCAGCAGGGCATCGAGGCCCTGGCGCACCTCGTACTGACCGTCCAGCCCTGGGCTTTGCATGCCTTGGGTCAACTTCGAGCCGAACGAGATCAGTGCACCGCTTTCGCGGCCAAACTGGTTGAGCGCATCTTCCAGCGAGCCGGCCGCGATGTGGTAGGCGCGGGCATCGGCCGCGTGGGTGGCGGGCACAGCGAGGCCAAGGGTGGTGGTGAGCAAGAGCGCCTGAACGAGAGGGCTGGGGCGAAGCAGCATGTGAGTGGTCCTTGAGAAGGGGTTCTGCCTTCTCTGTCACGCGAGCTTTGCTAAATGGCTCAGGTGATTTCGATATTTTTCAAAACCTTTTTATTTCGGTGTCTGTACTGGCCTTTTCGCGAGCAAGTCGCAGCGGCACACCGCCGATCCTACAGGGGATAGCGCTGATCTCAGGGTTGGCGCTGTACCTGTGGGAGCGGGCTTGCCCGCGAAGAGGTCGGTGCTGACAGCCGAGTGACTCAACTGGTCCGGGATTCAACCGTCACCCAGTACCGGGTAAATCGCCTCACCCGCACCGGCAGCGCCACCTCCAGCATCTGCAGAATCCGCTCGCTGTCATCCAATGGGTACGACCCTGAAATACGCAGGTCCGCGACCTGCTCGCTGCACCCCAACTGACCCTGCCGATAACGCCCCAGCTCGTCGAGAAAATCCGCCAGGCGCATCTGCGAGGCCACCAGCATGCCGTCGACCCAGGCGCCAACATTGCGCTGTAGCGGGGCGATCGCCTGCCAACCACTGCCAGCGAACCTGGCCTGCTGTCCGGCCAGTAATGCGTGCCCGCCCACGCTCGCGCTGCCGTCGAACACCGACACCTGGCTAAAGCCATTGAACTGGCGCAGGTTGAACCGGCCCTGTTCCAGGCGCAGCACGCCTTCGGCACTGCGCAGCAGCAACGGCCGTGGATCCTTGGCCACTTGCAGTTGCAATTCACCTTCGAACAGGCGCACCAGCCGTTGTTGGCTGTCGAAGCGCACATCGGCGGCGCTGCGGGTATTGAGCTGCAGCTCGCTGCCGTCGTCGAGGGTCATGCGCCGCCGCTGCCCCACCGGGCTGCGATAATCGGCCATCAGCCCAGGCAGCGCTGTGTGCTGCTGCAAGCCCAAGCCGGCGGCGCTGGCCATGCCCACCAGCAGCAGCGCCTTGAGCGCCCGGCGGCGGGCCGGGGAGGGCGGCGCCTGCAAGGTGGCGTGCACCACCGGTGAGGCGACGCCACGCAGGCGCTGGTTGACCTGTTGGATATGGCTCCAGGCACGCTGGTGCTCGCTGTCTGCGGCCAGCCAGCGCTCCAATGCCTGCTGCTGGGCAGCGTCGAACGTTTCGTCCTGGGACTCGATCAGCCAGTGCACGGCCTGTTCGGCCACCTGCGCGCAGAAGGTGCTGTTCACAGGGCGAAGTAACAGCGCATGGCCGCCTTGTTCAGGTAGCGTTTGACCGTGGCCAGGGAGATGCCCAGCTGCCGTGCGATTTCGCCCTGGCCCAGGCCGTCGACCTGAGCCAGCAGGAACGCCCGCTTGACCAAGGGCGCCAGGCCGTCGAGCAAGCGGTCGAGCTCCAGCAACGTTTCGAAGATGATCGCCTTCTGCTCCTCGCACGGCGCGAACTCTTCGGGCACCTGGGCCAAGGCCTCGAGGTAGGCGCGCTCCAGTTCCTGGCGGCGAAAGTGGTTGCACAGCACGCGCTTGGCCACCGTGGTCAGAAACGCCCGCGGCTCTACCAGCTGCGGTACTTCCCGTGCCTGCAAGAGGCGGATGTAAGTGTCCTGGGCGAGGTCCGCAGCGTTTTGCGGGCAACCCAGGCGCCGCCGCAGCCAGCCGGTCAACCAACTGTGGTGGGCGTGATAAAGGCCTTCGACCGTAGAAGAGAGGGCGCTGGACACCGTCGACACTCCGGCGCCTGATTGCGCAACTGGAAGTAAGAATTGTTCGCATTGTATTCAGGCGATCGACCTACGGCAATCCTTGCCGAGCGACCGATTTCATCAAAACGTGTCGCCTGAACTTTGCTTATGAGAATTGAAATCATTATTATTGCAGCCCCGTTTTCTCGGACCGCGTCATGAAAAGCAAAGCCGCCGGGTTGCCCCTGAGTTATCGACTGGCCGTGACTTCACGCAGCCTGGCTGCGTTGCTGGGCGGTTACGTGCTGGCGTCGATGACCAGTGTCTGCATTGCCTTGCTGGCGCCGATGGCGCAAGTGGACGCGGCCCTGACCGGCCTGTTGTCGTCGTTCGTGTTCTACCTGCTGGCCTTCATCTGGTGCTTTGCCTGTCGCAGCGCCTGGCGCGCCTGGCTTGGCGTGCTGCTGCCGAGCCTGCTGCTGGGGATGATCAATGGACTGGCCTACTGGATGAAAAACCCATGAAAGAGGGCTTCCGCCAGGCCATGGCCTGGTTGCACACCTGGACCGGCCTGATCTTCGGCTGGCTGTTGTTCGCCATCTTCCTGACCGGCACGCTGTCGTACTTCAAGGAAGAGATCAGCCACTGGGCCCAGCCGGAGATCCGCAGCCATCAGCTCGACCCGGTCACAAGCCTGGGCTTGGCCCAGCAGTACCTGCAGAGCAACGCCGGCAACGCCAGCAGCTGGTTCATCCGCCTGCCCAATGAGCGCGAGGCGGCCCTGAGCGTCAACTGGCGTGACCCCAACGCCCAAGGCCGGCGCGGCTTCACCAGCAAAGCGCTGGACGCCCACAGTGGCGAGCCGGTCGAGGCGCGTGACAGCCGCGGCGGCGAGTTCTTCTACCGTTTCCACTTCCAGCTCGAAATGCCCTACCCGTGGGGCCGCTGGCTATCGACCTTGTGCGCTTTCATCATGCTGCTTGGGCTGGTGACCGGGATCATCACCCACAAGAAGATCTTCAAGGAGTTCTTCACCTTCCGCCCGGGCAAGGGCCAGCGCTCCTGGCTGGATGGGCACAATGCAATCGGCGTGTTGGTGCTGCCCTTCCACCTGATGATCAGCTACAGCAGCCTGGTGCTGTTCATGTACATGGTGATGCCGGCTGGCATCCTTGCCAGCTACGGCGATACCGGCGGTTATTTCAACGACCTGTTCGGCCGCGACGACCCGCCTGCAATGACTGGCGTCGCCGCGCCGATGGCGCCACTGCCCGAGCTTTATGCCAAGGTCCAGACCCTGGCCCCCGGTGCGCGCATGGGCTACATCCAGATTCAGAACCCTGGCGACAGCAGTGCCCGGGTCACCTTCACCCAGGCCGCCGGCGATCATGTGGCCTACAGACGCAGCGCCAACTGGACCTTCGATGGCGTCAGCGGCGAGCTGCTGCGCCAGGGCGCTCCGGAATCCGCTGCGATGATGACCGCCTTCAGTTTCGCCGGTTTGCACATGGGTAACTTCGCGGGCCCTTGGCTGCGCTGGCTGTATTTTGCCTTCGGCATTGCTGGTACTGCGGTGATTGGCACTGGCCTGGTGATGTGGCTGGGCAAGCGCCAGCTCAAGCATGCCAAGAGCGCCAGCCTGCCGGGTGAACTGCGCCTGGTCGAAGTGTTGAACATTGCCAGCATGAGCGGCCTGCTGCTGGGCGTGGCGGCTTTCTTCTGGGCCAACCGCCTGCTGCCGGTTGGCCTGCAGGGCCGCGCCGACTGGGAGGTCAAGGCCTTCTTCCTGGCGTGGGCAGTGTCGCTGGTGCATGCCGTGCTGCGACCCGGGCGTAAGGCCTGGGGCGAGCAACTGGCGCTGGGCGCGCTGGCATTTGCCTTGTTGCCCTTGCTCAACGCGCTGACCACTGGGCAGGGGTTGGATCAGTCGATCGCTGCCGGTGATTGGGCCATGGCAGGCTTTGACCTGACTGCGCTAGGCACCGGCCTGTTCCTCGGCTGGGTGGCGAACAAGATGCTGCGCGCGCCCAAACCGGTCGCCAAGCGCGCCCCGCGCACGGCCAAGGCCAGCGCTGAAGTGGTCGAGGTGAACGGATGCTGAGCATTGCCTTGATCGGTTTTGCCGGGTTCGCCGGCCTGTGCCTGAGCATGGAAAAACACTTCAACGAGCTGCTCAAGCGCAAGCCCAGCGGCGCACAGGTGCGGGCGCTGCGTATCGGCGGCTGGCTGCTGTTAGCGCTGTCGCTGGTGCTTGCCGTGCAACTGCGCGATTGGGCGTTGGGTCTGGTGGAGTGGATCGCTGTGCTGATGGCTGGCGTGACCCTGTGGGTGTTCGGCTTGCCCTATCAGCCCCGTCTGCTGCTGGGCCTTGCCGCAGCAAGCGTGCTGCTTGGGCCACTGCTGGCCGTGATCGGCGTGTGAGCGCTTGAGCGAGCCGCTGGACATCAGCAAGCCTGAAGCCGACAGTGCCAGTGGCCGCGCGCGCTTCGTGCAAGTGTTCCTCGCTCAACGTGCGCGCATGGAGGCGTTGGTCAGCCGCCGCGTAGGTTGTCGTGCCACTGCGGCTGATCTGGTCCAGGAGTTGTTCCTGCGCTTCTGGCGGCGCCCCGAAGTCAAGGTCGAGGCGCTGGACACCTACCTGCTGCGCTGTGCTGGCAACCTGGCCATCGATCATCTGCGCAGTGAAGGCAGCCGCGGGCGAATCGTTGAAGGCCTGCCCGCAGTGGATCAAGACTCACCCAGCCAAGCCATGGAGCAAGCGCTGCAAGTCGAGCATGACCTGCAACGGATCGAGG
>Ga0213821_1001265_pt1 | contig 12133 bp, 11 predicted proteins | sample MC6MC0909MG_FD_179894 | JGI IMG/M metagenome (GOLD analysis project Ga0213821, IMG submission 179894) | Enriched soil aggregate microbial communities from Iowa State University, Ames, United States - MC6-MC0909-MG | ecosystem: Environmental > Terrestrial > Soil > Unclassified | place: USA: Iowa...
CACCCTATCTATACGGTGGAAATACACCTGTAGGGCTTGATTGCAGTGGCTTTATTTTTTATGCCTTTAATCAAGGTGGTTTAAAAATAGGAAGAGCAAGCAGTGAGGGCTATTTTTATGGTAATACTACCCATGTAGAAAATCCAGTACCTGGCGATTTAGTGTTCTTTGAGAATACGTATAAAGAAGGTATTTCTCATATGGGAATTTATCTCGGTGATAATAAATTCATTCATGCAGGTACAGATGGTGTAGAAGTTTCGGATGTTACGTACTCTTACTGGTCTTCTAAATTAGTAGCCTACAAACGTTTTGATAGTGTGAAATAAAAAGTAGCGATTTTTGCCTAGGCAAAAATCGCTTTTTGTTTTAACAAACCCCCCTTTCTTCTAAAAGGAAAGGGGGAGTTAGGTTATTGTGTTACACGAGCTGTCCAACGTGAAAGATCAGCGTCTTTAGCATCAACAAGCTCTGCTGGGAAAATAAATGTCCAAGGCTTTGTGGAGTTTGGTTGGACAGTTAAGATTGGATCCATTTTAAAGGAACCTTTGGCAATTTGTTTACCTGTAGCATCGACAATTTCTAATGGTAATTGTTCTAGATTGATTGCTTTATTATGTCCATTACGAATAAAGATAGATACGTTTAAATTACCATTGTCAGCTAGTTTGGCCTGTAAACCTGTGAAATTCACTTCTGTCTCTCCTAGCTTTGGGAGTGTTTTAACGATTTTCTCAAGTTCTTCTTTTTGTTCTGCTGGTAACTGTTTTTCCCATGACGGATCTAATTCTAATTGATGACCGCGAAGGGACACAAGATTAAAGGCAATTTTCCAGCCATCTTCGGGAACTTCATCTACTTTAATTGTAGATTTTTCAAATTCAAATACCCATGGACGAGCACTTTCTGCTGGGATTGTACCAAGTGCTTTAAAATCGAATTTTTTAGATGCAACAAGCTCATCATTTTTATCCATAATGAAAAGCTCAATTTCACCTAGCTCAATAGCTTGAGGTAGAGAGGACCGGAAAAATGCACGAACTAACCATTTTCCACCTCGACCCTCTTCAATACTAATTGAAGAAAGCGATAATTGATTTGGTTTCAACGGCTCTAGCTCATTCGCTAGGAAGTTAAAAATGTATTTTTGCTCTTGTGGGACATCCCATTCAGGATGGAATGATAACTTTGTTTCCACATCGCGATTATCACCTGTATTTTTCGTCGTATTCCCTAGTAAATCTTTTGAGTCAATTGTGTTTTCCTGAACAACTTTATCTGATTTTTTAAAAAATGAAAATAAGCCCATTATTGTTCCTCCTGTTGTGCCTCAACTGTTTTCATGAAGCCTGTAATTTCTATAATAATAGAACGACGTAATTCTTGGAAATTTTTACCGAATAATTCTAGCCCTTCACGTTGGTAAATTCGCATTGGATCTTCTTGCTGATAATGACGTAGACCGATTCCTTCTTTTAAATGCGTCATGGCCTCTAAATGCTTAATCCAGCCGCTATCAATATGGCTAAGCATAATTTGAGGAAGTACTTCTATGACTCTTTCGTTTTCAGCGAATGTCTCCATGCGATCAAGCAGTTCTTGTTCAGAAGGTTGAATTTCAGCAAGAATTTGTTTTGTTTTTCCTATTTCTCGGTTGATTGAAACAGGTGTGATGAATAATGAGTTAAGCGCATTCTCCATTTGTTCGTAATCCCATTCAATTGGAGATACATCTTCTGGCGCGGCGTCATGAACAGCAAAATCAACCGTTTCACGTAGCATTTTCTTCAGTTCACCCATTAAATCTTCGCCAGCTAAAATTTTGTCGCGAAGTCCATAAAGAACGGTACGTTGGTCATTGATAACATCGTCTAATTTTAGGTTATATTCTCGCATGCCATATTGGGAACCTTCAACAATACGTTGTGTTCGGTCAATAAGCTCTTGAACCTCTTTATTTTGAATAATACCCTGATCATCTACAATCATTTTTGCAGAGAATTTTTCTACTTCTTCTTTTGCGTAACGGCGGAACATATCATCTTCAATAGAGAGAATGAAGCGGCTTTCGCCTACATCACCTTGACGGCCTGAACGCCCACGTAGCTGATTGTCTACACGACGGCTTTCATGCTTTTCTGTCCCAATTACATATAAACCACCAAGCTCGTGTACATCATCACCTAACATGATATCCGTACCACGACCAGCCATGTTTGTCGCTACTGTAATACGACCTTTTTGACCTGCCTGTGAAATAAGTTCAACTTCTTGTTCAACTGTTTTTGCATTAAGTAATTGGAATGTTAATTTTTCCCTTTTTAGATAGTCAGCTACAGTTTCAGACTGTAAAATCGATGTTGTCCCAATTAAAATTGGCTGGCCTTTTTCATGACGTTTTTTAACCTCAGCTGCAACATACTTATATTTTGCTTCCTGTGTGCTAAAAATAAGATCAGGCTGATCAATACGCTGACGCGGACGGTTTGTTGGGATTTGCACAACTTCCATGCCATATACTTCGCGAATTTCTTTTTCCTGTGTTTTCGCTGTACCCGTCATCCCGGAAAGCTTTGGATACATACGGAAATAGTTTTGAATTGTGACCTGGGCCATTGATTTATTTTCATCTGTAATCGTTACGCCTTCTTTAGCCTCAATCGCTTGATGTAAGCCATCAGAAAGTGAACGACCTTCTAAAATACGACCTGTAAACATATCAACAAGCTCGATTTTGTCTTCTTTGACAATGTAATCAACATCGCGCTTAAACATAACATGTGCACGTACTGCTTGGATTACGTAATGGAAGAGTGTTTGGTGTTCTAAGTCATATAAATTATCGATATTGAAGGCAGCCTCAACCTTTTCAATACCTTTATCCGTTAGAGAAGTAGCCTTTGTTTCATCGTCAAAGTCATAATCTTCATCTTTCTTGAATCGTTTCGCTAACATAGCAGCAATGCGGTGTAATTCTTCGTTGGAAGGCATTTTACCTGCGATAATTAAAGGTGTTTTCGCTTCGTCGATTAATACACTATCTACTTCATCTATAATTGCGAAGTGATAAGGACGTTGTACTTTATCTGCTAAGCTATAGGCCATATTGTCACGTAGATAGTCGAAGCCAAATTCAGTACCCACACCGTATGTAATATCTGCATTATAGGCTTCTTTTTTCTCATCAGCTTCCATCATCGGGATATTTAGACCAACAGTTAGGCCAAGGAAACGATGAATTTGACCAACAAGCTCAAAGTCACGCTTTGCTAGATAATCATTTACAGTAATGACATGAACGCCTTTACCTTCTAATGCACGTACATAAGAGGGAAGAGATGCAACTAACGTTTTACCTTCACCTGTTGGCATTTCAGCAATATTACCTTCTGTTAATACTAGACCACCGATAAGCTGCACATCAAAATGACGCATTCCTAATACACGCTTTGAGGCTTCGCGTACAACAGCAAATGCGTCTGGGATGATTGATGTAATAGGCTCACCTTGTTCTAATTGATTTTTGAAAATAAAAGTCATTTCTCTTAATTCAGCATCTGACTTATCAACATACTTTTCTTCAAGATTATTAATTTGATCTACTATTTTGTAGTAGCGTTTTAATTGACGAGCACTTGTTTGCTCTTTGTTACTTTTGAAAATTGAGAACATGAAATATACGCTCCTTTAATGTTGTCTACATGCTAGACACACCATTATTCTATCAAATTTTACTTATGGTGACTACAATTGACTGTATAGGAATCTATTAATGCTAAAATGTACAAAATATTTGTGAAATCGTGGAAAATGTTTAGAAAAAGTATATTTCAATGCTTGTTCATGCTATAATCAATTTGGATTTCAATGTAGATTATATATTTGAGGAGGAGAGACATGCTTTACGTGTCTTTAATAGCAGCGTTCGTTGCATCCATTTTGTTAACTCCATTAGTGAAACGTTTAGCGTTTAGAATAGGTGCTGTTGACGCACCAAACTATCGAAAAGTACATGCTCGAATTATGCCAAGACTTGGCGGTTTAGCCATTTTCCTTGCCTTTATTATTGGCGTGACGATTTTATACTCATTTTTAGTTCATACAAAACATGGTAGTAATGAGGCTTTATTAGCTATCATTATTGGTGCTTGTATAATCGTAATCACAGGTGTTATTGATGATATGCGTGAGATTTCTGCTAAAGCAAAAATGCTTGGTCAGCTAGTTGCTGCACTGATTGTTGTTTTTGTAGGTGGTATTGAAATTGAAATGGTTAATCTACCTTTCTTAGGTACATTAGACTTTGGTTTATTGAGTATTCCATTAACGATTATTTGGATTATCGGTATTACGAATGCCATTAATTTAATTGACGGCCTTGATGGTCTAGCTGCAGGTGTTTCTACGATTGCACTGATTACATTAGCTGTCATGGCGTTTATCATGAGCAATGTGTTTGTTTTAGCGTTAGCAGCCATTTTAGCTGTAGCTTCACTTGGTTTCTTATTTTATAATTTCCACCCAGCAAAAATCTTTATGGGTGATACAGGGGCATTGTTCCTAGGATTTATGATCTCTGTGTTAGCGTTACTTGGTTTTAAAAATATTACATTCGTAGCTTTAATCATTCCAATTATTATCCTTGGTGTTCCGATTTCGGATACATTCTTTGCCATTGTTCGTCGTGTCCGCATGAAGAAGAAATGGTCTGACCCAGATAAATCACATTTACACCATCGATTACTCGATATGGGCTTTACACATCGACAAACAGTCCTAATTATCTACGGAATTGCAGTAATGTTTGGATTAGCAGCTATCATTTTCTCTATGGCAAAGGTTTGGGGAGCTATATTACTTGTAGCGGTCATCCTAACAGCTATTGAAATCTTTGTAGAGGTCATCGGATTGGCTGGTAAAAACTATAAACCATTATTAAATTTTGTACGGATATTTAGTAAATAAAATATAAGCAATCATACAATTTGTATGATTGCTTTTTTGTATTTTTAAATAGCGTGGATATAAGGATTTTATCAAATTGAAAACCCTGAACTATATAAAATGTTCATTTATCGTTTCGTTAGAGTTAGAGATTCTTATTTATATTGCTTAGTTAATGTTATTTATCCATATTCAATAATAGACAAGTTACTAAATTAAACCCAGTTAATAATAAGTACAAAAATACTTATATATTTATGATGATTTTAAATTTCTTTAAAGTGTTTTTCATTCATCATGATGCGGATAGGATTAAAAAAATCGCAGTTAAGAGAAGAACAACCTTTTTTTTCTATAAATGTTAAAATGTTTGTAGTTCTATAATGTTATAGGATGAATGAAAAAATGAAATTGAGAGAAAAGAAAGGAAGATTAGAATGAAGAAAAAAAGTATTTTACGTAGTATGGCAGCTAGCATGGCAGTTGCGGGAATGATGTTTGCTAGTATTCCAGCTTTGGCTGCTGAATCGCCAGAATCGCCAGAATTGCCAAAGTCAATTACTATTGATGGCAAAGAGTATGTCATGGATGAGACAGCAGGTGGTGGAAGCGATACGGCAACACATGACAATAGTATGAGTAAGGTACAAACTTTTGCTTCTTATAAACTTTTGGGTAGTGACGTTGGGTTATACATTAATCAAAATAACCATGGTGGTGATCATTATGCGTATGGCTGGGTAAGAACAACAGCGCCAACTTTCACAGCTCGAGCTGAAATTTGGTCCAATGGAAAGGTTAACACTACAGGTCCAAATAAGTTGAATTCAGGTGATATCGCCTATGCATTTTCTAATCAAGCTATAGGTCTGGTTCCAAATGCGACACCTCGTATTTTCTACGCTTGGTAATAAATGGTAAATTTATTGTTACGCTTAGTAAAACCTATTTATTTCATTATAGGAATGATGCTACTTGTTATGTTGATAGCATGTAGCAAAACAGATGAAGTTAGTGTATCAGATATACAACAAACTCAGACCGAAACAGTTGTACCGGAAGAATCCCAAACTATGACACTTGAACCTCCGACATTTGAAGATTACAAGGATTACATAAATTATATCTCTGGCATACCTGCATTTGAACCGTACTATAAAACCGTTTTTGCTTTTGAAGAGGTTTCCGGTGGCATAACAAATGTTCCGATTGATGAAGTAAAGGCTATGTATGAGGAAATGAAATCAACTTTTGATTATATTCATGTGGCCGAATATCCCTTAATTTATAGGGGGTATTATGGACGCAATACAAGTTTTGTGGATGGATATGATCAGAATCAAACTTCTAATGCTGAGATAGTGACTTCAAACCTAATTAATGTTGTGAAGCAAGATAGGGAAGGCAATGAAATTTTAACGACACCACTAAAGACGGTTTTATTGAGTGAAAGCATTTTCGATCGCTTCGATGACAGTATTGATGAGGGAAGAAACCTTCGGACGTCTGATTTTACGCTTACGGCACCGAGTGAGCCAATTAGTGTTGTATTGGGAAGTGCATATAAGGATATTTATGAACTCGGCGATACGTTTTCCTTACAAATGATTTCTGAAGTAATGAATTTTCAAGTCGTTGGTTTTTATAAGGCAGGCGTTGGTTTTTCAAATGATGTTGGGGCATTCCATCATGTGAATTTTGATCATACTATAGTTATGCCACATTTTATACCGGATTACGAACCTGTTGGTGAGGCAGCTGTATTTCAACATGCATTCCACCTCGGTGAATTGCTATCAGGTTATATTCGAATTCCAGAATCAATTGATAAAATTAATGATGATACCTATGATCATACAGTTGATATAATGGAAGAGATAGCGGAGAGGAATAATCTCTCTGGTCACTATAAAATTGCAAATTGGCCGGTGGGATTTGTTTGGTAAGACAGAAAAAGTGGTTATATCAGTATTAAAAAATTATTTGTAACTGGACTGAAAAAAACGAAGTTTAATAGAATAACTGTATTTGTTATAGCTAGTTCCGAATCAAATTCATTTTTATTTAACCCATAAAAAAACTGTGAATAAATTTGGAGCTAATCCCTTTATATAAGACAGGATGAACCGGCAACTGGTTGTTTAATTTCGTTTATATTCGAATATAGTTATAATAATTTATATAATCTTTGACGTTTCTACGATGGCTATTGTAGTACGCTTTCAATTTTCTAAGTAGAACGTTTCAGACATTAATGCAGAAATGAAACGATTTGATTGAGGCATTATCAGCCGGTGTACCTTTACAGGACATGCTGATAATGCCTTTCCCTTTTAGGTTTATTGGTAACGATAAGATGTGTATACCGAGCATTAATACTATGCTACGTACAACCTTCAGGCAAATGATTTAGTTGGGTTAATGTAAGCAACACGAAAATCGTATCATGGTGCTCACCAATTGAATAAGCGTTAATCTCACCATTATATAATTCTTGAATACTTGAAAGGTCCGTTGTCGCAAAGTCACGATTGAATAAATTCATGGCGATATAGTAGGGTTGTCTTGTTTGTTTATGTTTTTTCACTTTCTCATAAAAAAGCACCTCCTAATTGAAGTTTAAGTTTTTAATCCCAAATTCAATCCAAGATGCTTTTTTATTCGTATTATTTTATTGGGATCAGTCCCGTTACTATTTAGAGGTTTTCTATAGGACGCGTATATGAGTATTTCTTTTTATGTTTTTTGAATACCTATATGAAACTAAACATTCATGTCCATTATTCATTAGTAGAGTTCCACTTTTAGGAGTAAATTCTTTTAAATATTCAATATTAATTAAATAGCTATTATGACATCTACAGAATCTACTATCAAGTTTTTCCAATTCCTTTAATTTACCATAGAATTCATAAATTCCGTTTTTTGTATGTAATTTTATTTTATGGGCTACTGAAGATGTTTCAAAATAATAAATATCTTCAAACTTAATATTTTTAATGCTATCACCAATCTTGATTTGTATGATGTTAGCAGTTTGGGTTTTACCTAAACTTAGGTACCGTTTATAAGCAGTATCTAAAGCTTCAATAATATTTTTAGCTAGAATAGCCTTATCTATTGATTTAACAATATAATCCATAGCAGCTATTTTATATTTAAAGGTCAGTTTTAGTTTATTTGCAAATGCAGTAATAAAAATAATATTAGCAAGTGGATTCTTTTCTCTAATTAATCTAGCTAACTCTAAACCATTCATATCACCTTCTAACTCGATGTCTAAGAAGTAACAATCTCCTTGAGTATGACTAGTATAATTAACAACATCTTCTGCGTTGGAAGCTATTAAGTCAATTTCAATACTAGGTAAATGAAAACTTGCATACGTTTTTATCTCATTTTGAATAAATTGACGCTGAGAATAGTCGTCTTCACAAATGATAACTCTCATTAAATCACTTCCTATTTGTTAATTCCAGTTCCTGAATAAATCTATTATTCTCTAATCTTGTATTTAAAAAAAGGTTCGGATAACTTTTTTTTATATCTAAAACATTTTTTAAACCGTAGCCCCGATTACCACCTTTTGTGGAAAAGCCTTCTTGGAAAATTTTACTAATATCAACTTCTCCATTGAAGGAATTTTCAACGACAAATATACAACTATTTGATGTTTTTAAAAATACGATATTAATTTCTGGTTCATTGGATTTTTCACTAGCTTCTATTGCATTATCAATTAAAATACCTAAGATTCTAGAAAAATCTATTATATCCATTGAAATATCTTTGATTTTATCCGGAATTTCAATCTGGACATGGATATCCTTTTCTGTCGATAAAATAAGTTTTGTTGTTAGTAGCCCTTTTAGCTCAATAATTTCTAAATTGCTAAAGTCTTTCATCATCAAGTTTTTTTTAAATGTTTCTTTCTCAACTTTTATAATTTTATGATTAAAGTAATTTTTTAGTTGTTCCATATCTTCGGTTGCAATATAACTAGATATCGTTGTTAGAATGTTTAAATAATCATGTCTAAACATTTGCATATCACTATTAACTTTTTCTAAAGATTTCATGTAATCGTTGAATTGGGAATGTTTTATTTTTTGGTATTTTAATCGGCTTTTTTCTTTATTATTTTTCATTAGAAACATTGATACTACGAAAATGATAAATAAATAACTTAATTGAATAATTAAATTAATTTTGGTTAATTGCTGTTCTTCAAATGTACTAGGTACAAAAATATTTAAGTAAAGGACAATAATAGTTATACAAGATAATAAGGAAAGGAATACCTTCGAAATAGTTGCTAGAGATGTATATTGATTATTTGTATAAAATTTATGTACAAAAAATTGTAATAGATAAAACAGAATTAGATAAAAGCAAAAGAAAATTAATAATTGCAAGTAGTCATTATTTATAGCACTTGTACCTGATATAATTTGGGCTAAATGGTCTGATACCATCCCAATAAATATAATTTCAGTAAAGTCTAAACAAATTTTAAAAAAGCTGGAATTGAGTAATAAAGCAATGAAACTTGTACAAAAAAACACGATTATAGCCATCCAGGGTACAAGAAATACATAGGTTATCACAGTCAATATACAAATACTTACACTAATTAAAAATGTAATTCTGCTAGGTTTTAATTTTTGCAAATAGAAAAGTGATATTCCAATAGTAAGAAACTCCAATAAAATTGTAAAAACAAGCTTTTCTTCGATTGGTCTTCCTCCCACTATTTGTTAAATTCATGTTGATTTCGTAAAGACTCAGGAACATCTAACTCATTAAATAAAAAAGTACAACCAAGGACTGTTGCTGAACTTGCAAATAAAATTACTAGACCTGATATTTTATTAAGAATTGTTTTTTTTATTTTCATTTTAGTTTACCTCCTGCTAGTTTTTGAAAAAGTACGAATACTGCTATTAAAGTAACGCCAAATGAAATAAAGTGCGTAATGACATTTTTATAGAGTACAAAAATTATTGCCCAAATAATTAATAAACGAATAAGTAACTTCTTTCTTAAAAAAGTTTTATGGCGCTGATTATATACAGGCCTTTTCTTAGTTTCGGCCGGAGCAAATATAGCTAGAATTAGCGATGAGATTGCAGCTACTATTGTCATATATTCTTGAAAATAATTCATATTCTTGATGATGTAAACGCTAATTGGTAAAGTGATGATACTAGCAATTAAGCAAACGAGATTATTTTGAAAGTGAAATCCAAAACAAACTTGCCTTAAGAAATAAAAGACTAAATGTGCTACCAAAGTTGCTAAGAAACAATCTAACAGCATAGCGATTATATACACGATAATAAATTTCCAAAAATCATTCAGTATAATCCTGACACCGAATAAAATTTTCTCCCGTTCAACTTCAAAATGACTTTCTTGAATAAGTATATTTGTAATTCGTTTCTCTAAACTAGAAAAAATACATGCAGCCCCCTTTATAAATAACAAATAATTCAAATTATGACAATTTTTATGTTACTAAATAAACTTCTAGCAATCAATCTTATTTATAGTAATAAGTGGTAAAAATTTATGATGTTGATTAGTATAGTTTCACAATACGTTTGAAGAGTAGAGCTCTCTTATGGTTATTAGACAAGACAGAACAGTAAAGCTAATTTTAAGATTGGAAAATTAGCGGATAGTGAATATCACTAAACTTTTTTGTAGATGATAAGAAATTATAAATTATTTTGTTTGTTTAATAATGAATTCACTTAGCTGTTGGGCTTTGATCAGCAGTTAATTATGGGGCTATAAAAACTGTCAAGAGGTGAGTATAAGAGGCAAATAGACGGATAGTACTATCTTGATGATAAAATAATCGTTCTTAGAGTGACAGTTGTTAAAACATTGGAGTAGTGTCTAATAAGAGTTCATATAAAAAAGCCTTTCCATGAATTAAAATGGAAAGGCTTTTTAGATTTATTGAGGTTGCTCATTCGTCGAAGATTCTTCGCTTATGGCATTTCTTTCAGTACGGTTACTAGTAAGACTTGATGAAGATTCATTTAATCCAAGATGATTTTTTAATGTTTCTTTCACTTCGTTAACAGATTCTTGATTTAATTGATAATAATATATCCCAGTTGATGTATCATTAGTACCATCTAATGTTAAAGTATCGATTCGTGGTACACCCTCTGATAAATAGGACAAGAAAGATTTCATTTCAGTAAATGTCATATTAGTCTTCATGTTATCACCAAGTGCCTTAATAACATCATCGTATTTTGTTATTGTCTTAACAGAGGCAACTTTTTTGATAATAGCTGATAGAATTTCTTGTTGACGTTTACCGCGCTCAATATCATTATCTTGTTTACGTGTTCTTGCAAGTGCAAGTGCTTGGCTACCGTTTAACTGTTGTAAACCTGGTTGTAGGTTGATTGTATACTTGTCGAATTCATCTAATTCATGTAAAGCATAAGGTACTTCAGCTTCAATACCGCCTAATGCATCAACTACATCAATAAAAGCATTGAAATTCATACGTACATAATAGTCAATTGGAATATCTAATAATTTTTCAACAGTATCAATTGATGCCAGTGTGCCACCATATGCATGAGCATGGGTAATTTTATCTTTATAGCCTACTTCAGGAATATAAACGTATGAATCACGGGGTATGCTTAGCATTTTAATAGTTTGTGTTTTATTATTTAATGTAGCTAAAACGAGTGCATCGGAACGTGAATGGTCCGAACCCTGTCCTCGATTATCACTATCATCAACCCCGACAAATAAAATGGATACATTATCATGTACTGGCTCTACTTTTTCTTCGCGAAGTGTAGAAACTTCTCGGCCTTCTAATTCTTCATGTGCAGAATCGGCAGCATGCTCTACCTGTTTTGTAAGGTAAACAGCATAAGCCGTTACACAAATTACCAAGCTGGCAACTAATAGTAGTGTAACTTTTATAATTAATGAAGCTTTAGAAGACCTCTTTTTAGTCGGACTAACAGATCTTTTTTTCATAATAGATATATTCTCCTCTAATTATTGGGAATAATAATGCGATAAAGCTAACTTTTATTCAATTTTAACTAAGCAATTGTGTGGACAATAAAATAGCTTAACAAAAAAATTATACTATGCATATTTAGTTTCGACAATTAAAACTATTTAATTGACAATAAATTCT
>Ga0213821_1001267_pt1 | contig 12127 bp, 11 predicted proteins | sample MC6MC0909MG_FD_179894 | JGI IMG/M metagenome (GOLD analysis project Ga0213821, IMG submission 179894) | Enriched soil aggregate microbial communities from Iowa State University, Ames, United States - MC6-MC0909-MG | ecosystem: Environmental > Terrestrial > Soil > Unclassified | place: USA: Iowa...
CCTCTATCCCGCTTTCCTTCTTTCGATTAGGAGGATGTTCAACTGACTTCACCGAGCTTATAACATCATCACGATTGCACGCGACAATGCTATTCGGAGGATTAGGTCGAGCCTTTCAGAGCGTTACCTCATCATTCGACTCATCTGATTTCTTAGTTCTCCTAGCGAAATGATGCTAGTGGCTAATCTTTTCAATTAGCAACGTGTCGCACTATCTTGATACTCATCCACAAGTACTTCTTTAAAGCGCTTTTTTAAATCCATAGCAACAGGTGATGGCTGTATATCTCCATTTACTTCCTCTGATAAAATTTGGAGGGCAAAATGCTCTAAATCTGAGAAATCAATAATTCCCCGTTCTAATTTTGCTAGACGAAACTGTTCACTAAACACATTTGTCAGTCCCACTAATGTGCCAATCGTTGGGGCCATTAAACGAATTTCCTCTAGCAGGCGAGCAGGCGTTCTAACAAAATAGGTTTCTTTTATTTTGTTAACAATTTTTTTAGCAGCCTCTCTCTTTTTCTTTGCAAGCTCCTGTAATTCCCCATCCACTAAAGCATCCTTTGACACTCGCTTTAACGTTGACCATTTGACAGTGGCAAAGTAATCAAAGAGCTCCTGCCATGTCCCCTTTTGGCTAATACGAATGCCTTCCTGAATCATTGCAAAATCAATTTCTGCCGTTTCAGCATAGGGTGCTGGTCCTGTTGGCTGTAACGTTATTGCTCGCATTTCAGAAATTAATACAAATGCTTCTTCAAGACTATGCTTTACGGTTAATTTCACATATTTCGACAACTCTAAATCATCAATCGTCACATCCTCCGCTAACTCATATGTTTTAGGAAGACTGTTCAACCATTTTTTCGGTACTGCATGAACGCGAGATGTATCATAGAGCTTGCTAATTAACGTTTCAATAGCTTGATCATCACGATCCGATGTAAAACTATCGACTAAACGAAAGATTGCTTGAACTTGCTCCTCATCCTCAGAATCATATGCAGCTTCAAGTACATCTGCTAAAATATCATCTCTCAACAAGGCAACCTCTGCCTCATTTGCAATACGAAAGCCTGGATCAATGTCTAATAGATAGGCATACTGTTTTACAATGGCTAGGCAGAACGAATGTAATGTTGAAATTTGTGCTTTATTAACTAGACTAAGCTGGCGTCTTAAATGATTGGAAGTAGGGTTTTCTGCAATTGCCTTTTCAAGCGCCTCAGCCATTCGATGACGCATCTCTGCTGCAGAGGCATTGGTAAAGGTCACAACTAACAGCTCATCTACGTTAATCGGATTCTCTATTGCAATGACCTTTTCAATCATACGATTAATCAGTACGGCTGTTTTCCCAGAACCTGCTGCTGCAGACACAAGTGTATCCTGTCCACTTGCATAGATAGCCTTCCATTGATCATCAGTCCATGTAACATTCATTGGTTTTTCAGGTATTGCTTGTACCAAGTTACTTCATCTCCTTTCGTATTTTTTCAACAATTTCATTCGGCTTCGCTTGCATTAATTGTCGATAGCTTTGCTTGCCATCAGAAGGATCAAATTGACAAACAGCAGAAAACTGACAATAATCACAGGCTGTTTTTGATTTTAATTTATACGGACTGATAGAAGTATCTCCAGATAGAATACCATTGCCAGCCTCTTGATGCTTTCGACGCACAAAATGCTGCAAATTTTTCATATCGTTAGCAGGAACTATCCGTGACTGAGATTCGGATGGTGTTCCATCTTTTTTCATATATACAGGAATGATTTTCGAATGCCCACTCGATTCTTCCAACTGCTCGTCCATTGATAAAATGGCCTCTGCATTCTCTGATAGCAGTCCCTTCATTTTATATTGCTTTAAACGATCCTCTTCTATTTCACTATCACTTAAATCCTTGTCAAGCTTTAACATTGGGTTATGAACATGTACATACAGTACCCCTGCTGGCTCTGTTTCGCCTGGTAGCCAATAAGAGCTGTTTTCCATCGCTACATCTAAATAAGTAAGGACCTGTAAAGATAGTCCATAGTAAACTTCATTTAAATCTAAATCACGAGCTGAAGATTTATAATCGACGATGCGTAAATATGAGCGATCATCGATAGACGCGCTATCCACTCGATCAATACGGCCACGCATAAACATTTTCTTCCCACCAGCTAAATCGATTTCAAGAGGAGGAAGCTGTTCATGTTGACCTGGTCCAAATGATGCCTCAATAGCAATTGGCTTAAAGTGGGAAACATTTGCATGCTGTGTCAATGCCGTCATTGTTCGTTCAACAATACGGATAAGCTTACGTTGAATATAACGATAACGCGCACTGGATAGTAGGATTTGATGAGAAAAGACTGGCACAATTTGCTCCACTGCTTGGCGTGCCAATTGTTTAATTTGCTGTTTCGTTAAACGTACCCACGACAGCTGTTGTCGATGTGTCTCCTCTGTAATCCATTTCAGTGCTTCATGGAATAAATCACCCATTGCAAAGGTTTCTAATCTATATTCTGCACGTTCCTCTAACCGAAGCCCATAGGTTGTAAAATGCGAAAATGGACATCTGAAATATTTTTCAATTCGAGAAACACTGGATGTTAGTTTTTGACCGTATAACTCCTGTGTAATATATGTTTCAAGTGGTTGTGCTTCATTTTTATGCGTAATAGGTTGGAGAACCCGTTCAAAAATCAGTGCCCAATATGGATCCTGCTCATAAAATTTTTGTAATGCCAGCCATTCTGGCGCAAGCTCACGGCTATGCTCAGCTTGTCGTAGTTGCATCATAAGATGGGCTAAAGCTGTGCGTGGATGACGTAAATATGGTAGTGGATTATCTTCTAGTAATTCAATTGGATCCATAACAACCCGCTCAACAGCTACCCCACTTAAAAGACCTGGTGTATTTCCATTGCCGATTATTTTTTTTATATAAAGTGAAGATAATAATGCCTTCCCTTCTTCATCTGCTGTAGGATAGGACAAGAACAATTTATCAGAAGGTGTCGTTAAAGCTCGATATACTAAGAAATTTTCTTGGAGTAAACGATTTTTAGATGTAGGTGCAAGCTCATACCCAATTTGGTTAAACCATTCACGTTCAACATCTGATAATAATCCCTCATACTCCATACGTGTTGGGTAGATTCCATCATTGATGCCTAAAACGAAAGCAACTTTGATATTCGATAAACGAGCTAAATCAACCGTCGCTACCATTACTTCATCTAAGGTAGGTGGAATGCGAGAAAATTCTAATGTATCAAAGCCCTCATCTAGAATTTTTGCTGCTTCCTCGACAGTCATTTGTTGTTCCCCAAACATATACACAAATTGATCAAGCACAGCGATCCATTCTTTCCATGCTTGGTCATGTTCGCTAGCTGCTAAGGCATCACCTCGATCCAGTTCACGATCTTTCAAAGTCTGCAGCTTATCATAGACCTTTAAATCCTCAATTATTTGAAATAATGCAGTCGCTACATCTCTACCTGTTGTCGCTACTTCTAGCCTGTCTTGTAACAATTTTAGTGGTTGTCGAATTTCATCTCGAATAGCCTCGATTTCCGCCTGCATAGCACGTTCCTCATCTGTTTGTACCTTAGAATGGAATTCAAGACCACGATATTTTTTGAAAAACCATCGAGATTCCTCAAACCACCGCTCACCATAAATTCCCTGTGCTAAGCAATAATTCTCTAAACGGTCTGCACGCTCACGCCAAACATTTAGCTCAGCGTGTAATGGGAAAAATAAGTCCGTTTTGACACTACGGAAAATCGGTTCGTACTTCCAATTAGAAGTAACCACTTCCAAAACAGAACGACTAAGCTCTATTAATGGATGATGAAGCATGGTTTTTTTAGAATTTGTAAAAGTAGGAATTTCATATTGCTGAAAAATTGTAGAAATAAGTGGATCATAAACTTCTGCTTGTCTATAAAGAAGCACAATATCTTGATAACGATAGCCATCCTCCTTTGTCAGCTTTGTTATTTCCCGGGCAATGGCATGTATCTCAGCACGTCGATTGGATGCTTCAAGCACCTTAACATCACCAGAAGTTTCTATTGATTGGGGTACCAATTTCGAAAATTCTTCTTCGACATGCTGTAAATCTTTAGATTGAAAACGATACGTATAATAAAAATGTAATGGTGCATCAACTTCAATACCCTCTTCATTTGCAATATCGTGTAATCGTTTATTGGTTAATGCAGCTTCATGAAATAAAGACTGCTCATCATAAGCTTCATCAATATGATCAAAGGGCAGAACAACTGTAACTTGTTTCGTCACCTTTAATAGCTCCTTGACTAACTCCAACTCTCGCACAGTAAAAGCTGTAAATCCATCTATATAAATAGTAGCTTGCTTCATCGTCTCAGAATCTTTCAAATGCTCGGTTAAGATTGGATAATAGCCCTCACTATCGACATAAGTCGTACCAAGCCGATCCTCTAAAGCTTGTAAAACTACCTGTAAGTCATTAGTTTTAGCTTGTAATGTATGCGGAGCATCCACAGCTTTTAAGGATGCAGTTACTTCTGCTAGCACCGAGCTATTGACACTATAACGACTAAACTCACGTAATAATGTCTCTATTTCCTTTGTAAAACCTCTTTTTCCAGCAGCTTGACGAAATAATGAAAACTCATCTTTTTGTTCCTCTAACAGTTTACGAATAAGCATTCGATAGCCATATCCATTAACTTCTTTTCGTGCAATACCGCCAGTTTCCTGTAATACAAGCCATGCTAATCGTTTAAATGTCATGACCTGTGCACGGATTAACCCCTGTAAGCCATGTTTATTCGTTAGCTCATACTCCGTCGAATAAGACATTTGGTCAGGAACAATCACAAAAATCGGATGCCCCAATGGCTCTGATTTTAATTGCTCAACAATCTCTTGATGAATAAATGTTGATTTACCAGTTCCTGATCGCCCTGAAACAATGCGCAATGTCATATAAGGTTCCCCTCCTATATCTATTTATTGATAAACCTGTATTTTGAATGTTTTATGTCAATTAAACCTAGTCACTTTTCTATTCTACCTGAGCGCTTCCAACTTGGAGCGGAGCGCTTTTCACTGGGAGCAGAGCGATTTTCTCTTCAACCCGAGCGATTCCCACTTGAAGCGGAGCACCTTCCACTTCAACCCGAGCGATTCCAACTTGGAGCAGAGCGGTTTTCTCTTCAACCCGAGCGCTTCCAACTTGGAGCGGAGCACTTTCCTCTTTAACCCGAGCGCTTTTCACTGGAAGCAGAGCGGTTTTCTCTTCAACCTGAGCACTTCTCACTTGGAGTGGAGCCGTTTTCACTTCAACCCGAGCGATTCCCACTTGAAGCGGAGCACTTTCCTCTTCAACCCGAGCGCCCCCCACTAGAAGCGGAGCACTTTTTCTCTGAACACTATCTGCCTTTCCTAGGAATAAAATAAAAACCCCTTCTCTCATTTTACATGATACAAGGGGTTAGATGTGTATATTCAACTTCCTTACTTAATGATGTTTCGTCATTTTTCGCACCTGCTTTAGATCTCTCTCCACACGTGCATTTAATCGCTTCTCTATAAGCTTGCCGATCCACCAAAGTAAGACAATGGCAATTGCTGCAATAATTAGTCTTACAGGGCTTGTTAGTAACGATTTTAAATCATAACCAAGCACGCTCATTCCTAAGATCATAACGAACTTACCTGCCAATAGCACCACTAAATAATATTTTTTATGAATATGGGAGAGTCCAGCTACTATGTTGACAATTACAGACGGTGTAAAAGGAAAACAAAGTAACACAAACAGTGGGCTAATTCCATTCATATCAACCCATTTAATTAGTTTCTTGACCTTACTACTCCCTGTTACAAATTGTAGCTTCGGGTGCTTGCCAAAATGTCGTACAAGTAAAAATACTGCATATGACCCAGCTACAGAGCCTAACCACGATAATAAGAAACCAAACCATAAACCAAACGCGCTAGCATTGGCCACAACGAAGACAACTAAAGGTAAAAACGGTAAAAATGCTTCTATAAAAGGTAATAGCAATCCAATGACTGGGCCCAGCGTCCGATACTGTGCTGCTACATGTTCAATATTTTCTACAGTAAACCATTCATTCAAAATCGACACCTCTATTTATACTGCAAAATTAAATGTAAAATCGTTAACGTTTCCGAAGTATTTTTATATTCATGGGGCTGATGACCTGAGAATACCAATGTATCCCCTTCCTTAATTAATTCATGCATATCACCAGCAGAAATAATAGCTTGTCCTTGTATAACAATTACAGTTTCTTCTACCCCTTCTGTATGTGCTTCACTCCTACTTAATGCACCTGGCTCCATTTCGATCTTGTAAAACTCCCAGCCACGCTCCGGATTATAAGGAATAATCGAATAAACCCGATAGCGTCCCTCATCTTCATCTACATGAGGTGCATCATCACTGCTATATTTCATGAAATGAGCTGTTGGTGGCTGTAATAAAGAGGAAAAGGAAATGCGCATCCCCGCAGCAATTTTCCAAATGGTTGATACAGTTGGATTGGCTTCTCCCTTTTCAATCTGTGCAAGTTGTGCCTTACTTACACCTGTAGCTTTGGAAACATCGTCTAAGCTTAAATGACGCTGTTGTCGAATCTTCTTTAATTGAAATGCTAAATTTCGGCTCATTTGTTCCACTAGTATTCACCATTTTCTATTGTTTATTTTATCAGACATATGTATACTTTAATAAACATCAAGAACTATCAAACTATTCCATCATTAGTATACATGGAAATTTTTCAGAAGGGATGACCTATTTATGACAAGTACAACAGAGCTTCGAAATGAAGCAACTCACTCACCAAATGACAGCTTTATACAAGGCATAAAAGATTGTATCCCGACATTACTCGGTTATATTAGTATAGGACTTGCTTTCGGTGTTGTAGGTTCCGCGTCTGGCTTATCAGTACTCGAAATTGCACTTTTAACTATATTGATTTATGCAGGGTCGGCCCAATTCATCTTTTGCGCACTCCTTTTAACAAATAGCCCTGCTTCTGCTATCATTGTAACCATTTTTGTCATAAATTTACGCCATTTATTAATGAGTTTAACAATAGCTCCACATTTTACACGCTATTCCATGCTCAGAAATGTTGGATTTGGTACATTGCTAACAGATGAAACTTTTGGTGTAGCCGTAACAAAGCAAATGCAGACAGGCAAGTTGTATGGAAAATGGATGGATGGGTTAAATATCACCGCCTATTTGTTCTGGATTCTCTCCTGTGTTGCTGGCGCATTTTTAGGCCAATGGGTGGCAAATCCAGAGAAGTGGGGTTTAGATTTTGCCTTAATAGCTATGTTTGTTGCATTGCTTGTCCTTCAGCTTAGCAGTGTTGGGAAAAATAAAATCATGCATTACCTTATGCTAATTGGCTATATGATTGTTATCATGTACGGTCTATCTTATCTTGTACCTTCACACGTAGCTGTTCTTCTTGCAACAGTTATTGTAGCGACAATTGGGGTGGTGACAGATAAATGACAACAACTGCTTATATGGTATGGCTAATCATTGGCTGTGCACTAGTAACTTGGTTACCACGTGTTATTCCATTTATTTTTGTTCGTAATGTTAAACTTCCAGAAATTGTCCTAAAATGGCTAAGCTTTATTCCTGTTTGTATTTTGAGTGCTCTTGTTATTGAAAACTTATTGGATACTGACAGTGGGAAAGTTGTTACATTGAATTGGCCAGTATTTCTTACATTTGTGCCAACTTTAATCATTGCACTTCTTACAAAAAGCTTATCTATTACAGTTGTAGCGGGCGTCATTATTATGGCAGCCGTACGATATTTCATGTAAAAAGGTCAGTCCGAAGCGGTATATCACTTTGGACTGACCTTTATTGGACTAAGAATTGAAATCTTTTTTATGCTTCATTTTACTGGCTAACCAAAAACCTACAGTTAACGAAAATGCATCAATCACAAAGATAGTAGGTGGAGAAGTATACCCTGCATAGACAGATGCCGCAATAAGGGCAATCGCTAGAATCAAAGCAACATAACGATTAAACGTAATCCTAGTAAACAATAATACTAGTAATGCAGGTACAAATAAAGCTAACACCATTTTCCCGAAAACATCCATTAGATATCCCTCTGCTCAGCTAGCAACAATCCGATTCGGTAATGATCATTGCTATAGATTACATGCTGTGTTAGGCGTATTTCATTATTACGGTCTAAAACCTCTAGACGACAATGTGCTGCGTTTAATTGTAAAGCTTCATATAATTCAGCTTCAGTAAAAATAGGGCGTCCATTTACTTTACGAATACACTCTCCTACAAGTAGACCCATTTTTTCAGCAGGCGAATCCGGTAATACTGCTGCGATAATGGCCCCTTTTGTACTTTGTGAAACTGCATAAATATCAGTTTTATCTTGCATTGCATAATAGATGGAAATAATGACACGGATTACTATACCTACTGCTAAGGTTATAAAACCGATTAATGGCTCCAAGTATGCTGCTAACCCACCGATTACAATAAGCTGTCCTAGTATAAGCACTGATCTCCCTATTTTAGGCAACTTCAAGGCCGGTAACTCTTTTCTCGCAAGCTTTGAAAATCCTATGACTATCGGAAATAGGACAAGTGCAAATTGATTATCACCTAATGTGAATTGTGGCCAATAGGGCAATGCTGATGGAATAATTTCTCCAGGCATTACAAAGAAAATTGGTAATATCCAAACATTTCTTGAACGATATACAATAGCCTGCATCCCACGCTTCGTTTTTTCCACACAAGGCGTTGTTACCTTAATGGCTGTTCGACGAATTAATATGCCCTCAGCAATCACACATAGGCCTGTTAAAATGGTAATGGTTACGATAGAACCTTCTAATAAGTTTACACCTTCCACTGATATTTTCCACCATGAAAAAGTCCAATGGTAATAAAACATTCCCCATATGGCGAAAGCAGCAAGTCCCATCGTATAAATAGGAGAAAGTGCGTTTATAAAAAATAGGATTAGTGCCAAAATCGAAATAGCTATCAGCCATAATAAAAAAGCTTTAGGTACTGTTAAACCAGCACCAACACTTAATAGTGAAATAATAAGGGCGTAAAGCCAACCATGCTTCCATTGCCCAACTAATTCTGTCCATCCCCAAACAATGCGTCTATTAAAAAATTTACGTTCCTGCTTTACGCGACGATACCCTAAAAAAATTGCAAAAATAATTGCAATATAAAGTAATGGATTGAGTAAAAAGCGGCCAATCGCTGTTACAACTTCAATTAAAATATCACTAACCATACGAACACCCGCCATTTCTGTCTTTAATACTATGAATTTATTGTATCAAACGACTACTCACTTGCGTAGTACAAACTAAAGATATTGTCATTACATAATGATATTCAGCGGATGTCTTTTTTACACATCAAATTTCTATTATCTACTGTTCTATATTGTGCAATAAAAAGCTTGTCGCCATTTGGAACTGTAAATCATTTTGGCGATCCATTTTATACTGCTTTAAAGTATCATTTAAGCTATTAAAGAATGTTGAATCTAGATAAATATTATCTTCTGCCTGCTTTAATTTTTTCTCATCTCGGTACTGCATAACTGCTTCCTCTGTCTTTTCATCCAGATAACCATCTAGGCGATCAATTTTATAACCTAGCTTTTTTAAAGCATTCTGTGTATATGAGATTTCCTCACTCATATCCCCGACTTTAAACTTACCTGACAATGGATGCATTTGGAAGGCGAATAATTCGTTTTGTTCAATCACTAAATTTGCTTCTATTCCTTGCCCATGAATCCATTCACGTTTAGGTGTCAGCCATTTATTTGTGGATAGTTTTAGTTCTCCACCATTTGATAAAGCCCAAGATTCCTGTACAGTTCCTTTACCGAAGCTTTTAACACCAACGATGGATGCACGCCCCCATCCTTTTAAGGCACCACCAAGTACCTCGCTAGCCGATGCACTGCCTTCATTTTGTAAAATTACAATCGGAATTTTATACATCGCTTGTAAATATTTCTCGTCAAAGCTTTTTGCTTCTGTTTTTAATGGTTCCATAGCACCTTCAGCATTTTGCATATACGCAAATACTTTGCCATTTTCTAATACCGTGCTCAGTAGCGCTGCGACGCTATGTAAATACCCTCCTGGATTATCTCGTACATCAATAACAAGCCCCTCAATATCTTTTCTTAGTAATTTACTCGTTTCAGTAACCCATTCATTTGCCGTTTTTTCACCGAAGATAGAGATTTCCACATAGCCGATTGATGTATCTTCTACCTTGATTACTTCACTTGATACCGTTTTATTCGATATTGCAGCTCGCTCCATTGTCATTTTTATATGCTTATCCTCACTGGGACGATATACGACAATGGTAACTTTCGTGCCCTTTTTCCCTTGAATTAATTGCATTAACTCACTCATCTTTTTCCCATCTACTCGAACTCCATCTACTTGTACAATTTCATCGAGAGAGCGCATGCCTGCCTTCTCCGCTGGGGATGAACGAACAGGAGATACAACAATAAATTTGCCGTTATTTTCAGCTAGCTCAATACCAATGCCCACTCTTTCTTCAGCTAACATTTGTCGATGCTGCTCTGCCTCCTCCTTTGAATAATAGGTACTATAAGGGTCCTTAATCGCATCTGCCATACCTCGCAGTGCCCCCTCCACCAATGATTCCTTTTTCGTATTATATACAGATTTCTCCTCAATCAAGTTCATAGCTTCATTGATTGATTCAACCTCTGTGACGACTGGCTCCTTTTTATTCCCCCCACCTAAATTAAACCAGTCAAAATAAATTCCACTACCTAGCAATAAGCTACTAGCTAGTACTCCGACACCAGCCATTATTTTGCGCAACTCTTCCCTCCTCCGTCTCTTTTACTGTATGACTTTTTTTTTTCAAACATACAAGATTGCGCTTCAAAATAATTTATTAAATGCCAGATGCGTCTAATTCAATAGTTTTCATCAATTACGCCCTAGCCTAATAGTTTTTGAATCTCCTCTGCAAAACCTATAATATTTACTGTGGACTTTACGTAGATGGCAGTTTTCTGTACCTAAAAACATTTGTTGCTGTCGCTGCCCTTTCGCTCACTAAAGTTCTGCTGAATCAAAAAAACTGCTACGCCTCTAAATAGAAACGAGCAGATTTATTCGTGTATTTAGTCTAATGCATCCACATAAGTTTTTAACATATCAGCATCCATCGGGCCTCTTATAGCTCGTTGAATATAGCCATTAGAATCAATAAAGTATGTTGTAGGTATTGTCAATATTTTGTACTCAGAGCCAACTGAATTCTCCGGGTCGAGAACAATAGGAAAGGTTAATTCGAAGCTATCTCTAAAGGTCATTACTGTATCAATTTTACCATCTGCCGTCAGATCTCGTTCACCCGAGGTTAAATTGACAGCTACAATTTCTACATTATCGTCTTTGGCATATTGTTCGTAATAACTTTGCATATGCGGCATTTCTGCTTTACATGGCGGACACCAAGTCGCCCAAAAATTTAAAACAACCTTTTTTCCACGAAGACTACTCAATGTTACCTTTTCTCCATCTAGGCTGGTAAGTGTAAAGTCTGGTGGTGTGTCTCCATTTTTCAAGCCAATAGTTCGCTCCTCCATCTCCTTTCCTAGTGAAGCTGTTTCAATTTCTCGCTCCTTATCAATTTGCTGTCTAACATATGTACCAACCATCGCAACTACTAACAATATGACAACTAGTAGCCCTATATTTTTCTTCTTCATTATTTCCCTCCAATGATCTTTGCTCTTTTAACAGCCGTCTTTCATTTCAAATTTTTTTACAAAAAACTGCAACTGTAAACCCATTATAAGTAATATAACGCTGATCCCTACAGCTGGTTGCCATAACCCGAGCGGCTGAAAGTTAGCTACAATTATTAATCCACTTGTATAGATAAATAATGCATAATTGAGAGCAGATACTTTCCATAATATGAGGATTGTTAGTACACTTAGTACAGCTAAAGTTATAATTTCACTATTAGTCGGATTATCATTCAGT